>Ga0193702_1000285_pt1 | contig 19907 bp, 13 predicted proteins | sample U3a1metaG_FD_143060 | JGI IMG/M metagenome (GOLD analysis project Ga0193702, IMG submission 143060) | Soil microbial communities from a riparian zone of the East river system, Colorado, United States - U3a1 | ecosystem: Environmental > Terrestrial > Soil > Riparian zone | place: USA: East River... | reverse complement strand
TGTTCCTAAAACAGCGTTATCAGCAGGCCTTATATAGGTGTCGGAGTTGGCTCCGGGTATGTCGTTCCAGTTATTGCCTCCGGTATTATACTGCCATTGATACACCGGGTTGCCGTCAACTTTAGCTTTTAAGGTAACTGTAGTATTACTTCCCAGGCACACATCCTGCTCCGGCGAGCCATTAAAAGATCCAAAACCAGCCTGGATTACCGGACCGCAGGCACGAAAGGTAATATCGTCCAGCGCCAGGTCATTCCCGCATCCGCCGGGCGCATTGTTTATCATTTTAACAACAACGCTGGTGACACCTGGCGGTAAAGTGAAAAATGTGCCGTATTGTTTCCATTCAACATCATTCGTTGGCGCAATGTTGTCTGTGTTATATGTTTTAAGCGTATCACCGGCGGGTGTTTCAATTAAAAATGTAATATTAGGTTGTGTTGATTGACCACCGCACGCCGAGGGGATGATCAAATTAGTTATATATGCCGCAAACTCATAAGTAGTGCTGCCGCATAATTGGCCGGCTCCGGTTTTTTGCGTATAAAATAAGCCGGGATTGTTTGAAGCATTAACAACCATCATGTATCCGTTTGGGTTCCCGGTGTGGTCTTGTGTTAAAACGTGCCAGGTATTACCAAAACAACCATCTGTTCTGCTTGCAATGGTATAGCTTCCATCATTGGGGCAATCGCCTCCAAAGTAATTGTAATTTGTTATACTGCCGTCTAAAGCGGGCCCCGGATTTGTTCCTGATCCAAAACTCTCGCTAATAACTGGGTCGCCCAGGCTCCCGTTGCAAACCTGCGCATGGCTTTGGAAGGTAAAGGCAATGCCCAATACCAGTAAAAATAGCTTAAGCCAAATAGGTTTCATCAACAGGGTAAACGACTGTAAAATAATTGGTTTCGCCCCAAAAGTAATTTAATTACCCGTTGCATGAACGGTAATTTGCAAAAACAGCTTATTATTAGCGGAATTGGCATAGAAAGGGTTATTTTAACATCGCCAAAAAACAAAAAAATGCTTACCCGGTCCAAATTAAGCCAATGCAAACAATAGTATGATATTTAAGCTCCGAACATTATTAATACCTGTAACAACCGTACTTATTATTGGTTGCTCCTCAAAAAAACCCGACCCGGCAAAAGCTGATAGCCTGGTCACCCCGGCTAAGCAGCAAGTTAAATTAGCTGCTCCCTATCAAACAAAATCAACCTGGAATTTTTGCGAAGTGATTGGCTGGCCCAAAGGCAGAACGCCGGTTGCGCCTGCAGGCTTTAAAGTGAATTTATTTGCCGACGGACTGGAAAACCCGCGGAACATATATGTAATGCCTAATGGCGACGCCCTGGTATCTGAAGCAAATACCGAAATTAGCGGATTAAAAAGAATAGGAGCCAATATAATTGGCGCAAGTGCCTCGCAAAATTATAACAAGAGCGCCAACCGTGTTACCTTGCTTAGAGATACGAACGGGGACGGCATAGCCGATATCAGGAAAGTTTTTTTAAGCGGATTAAATAAGCCTTACGGTATGCTTATTTTAAACAATTGGTTTTACGTAGCCAATACAGATGCTTTATGGCGATACCCTTATAAAGGCGGGCAAACCCAGATTACCGGTACCGGCACCAAAATATTGACCTTGCCTGCCGGTGGATATAATAACCACTGGACGCGCAATATAAAAGTAAGTAAAGATGGCGGCAAGATCTATATTTCAGTAGGCTCCGGCACCAATGATGCCGAGCATGGTTTGGATGTTGAAGTCCGCCGGGCTGATATATTAGAGATTGACCCCGATGGAAGACACGAACGCATCTATGCCAGCGGCTTGCGGAACCCTGTGGGTATTGATTTTGAGCCCAATACCAATGTATTGTTTACCTCAGTAAACGAACGCGATGATTTGGGCGATAACCTGGTGCCCGATTATTTAACAAGTGTTAAAGAAGGCGGCTTTTATGGCTGGCCCTTCGCCTATTTCGGGCAGCATGAAGATCCGGACCATGCCGGAGAGCGACCGGACATGGTAAAAAAATCAATCGTTCCTGACCTTGCGCTTGGGTCGCATACCGCATCTTTAGGCCTGGCTTTTTATACCGGTAAAAAGTTCCCTGTAAAATACCAGGGCGGCGCTTTTATTGGCCAGCACGGGTCATGGAACAGCTCAAAACTAGTTGGATACAAGGTGATATTTGTTCCTTTTACCAATGGCAAACCAAACGGAACTATCGAGGATTTTTTAACCGGCTTTATTGCCGATAAGGTTAAAGGAAAAGTTTATGGCCGCCCGGTTGGCATTGCCGTTTTGCCCGATGGGTCAATATTGGTAGCTGATGATACCAGTAATAAAATATGGCGTGTAGCAGCGTTGTAGGGTAAACTTAATGCTTGCGCCAGGAATAACTAAATAAAAATAAGCTATTTTTGTTTTCCTTACTCCTATGATAAAACACTGTCTCAGCCTAATTTCTGTCCTTGTTATAGCAACCGGACTTAATGCTCAAAATAGAACCCTCGTTGCAAAAAAAGATACCATTAAACAACTTGCCCCTGTAATTATCAAAGGATATTTATCTGATCAGCCTCTACTTAGCGTGCCTGCATCTGTTAGTGTTATCAGTAAATCCCAATTAAGCCTGCAGCCTGATAATTCATTCGTTTCGGCGTTAAACGGCGTGCCGGGTGTAAGGGCCGAGGAAAGATCGCCGGGCAGCTACCGGTTATCTATAAGAGGAAGTCTTCTGCGTTCGCCATTTGGGATCAGGGATGTAAAGATCTATTATGACGAAATTCCGCTTACCGATGCGGGGGGCAATACATACCTTAACGCAATAGATATTAATAGCATCAACCATATTGAAATATTAAAAGGCCCTGATGGCAGTTTGTTTGGTGCAAATTCAGGCGGGGTAGTTTTGCTAAGTCCTTTTAACCCGCATCCCGACAGTAATTTGGTATCGTTGGGCTTAAATGGCGGCTCGTACGGGCTTGTACACGAAAATGCTGCAATTCAAAATCAAAGCGGCAATTACCGGTTAAATTTAAACCAGGGTTATGAAAGTTATGGCGGCTACCGGCAGCACAGCTATATGCAGCGCCATTTTATACAAGCTGCAAACCGCTGGACCTACAGCAAAGATGAGCTAAGAGCATTGGCCTTTTATTCAGATTTAAATTACCAAACTCCCGGCGGACTTACTTTAGCGCAATACCAGACCGATCCGCAGTCTGCACGGTTACCTACAAAGTTTGTTCCGGGGGCTATCGATCAAAAAATAGGCATTACCACAAAAATGTTGCTGGGCGGTGTGGTAAATGAGCTGCATATTAACGACAGGCTTCGCAATGTGCTATCCATCTTCGGTTCTTATGTTGATTTTTCGAATCCCTTTATCACCAACTATGAGCAACGCTACGAGAGCACCTATGGCTTGCGCACTTACTTTGAGCTGAGCAGCGAAAAGCACACAGACTATGGCTGGAAACTAAATTTGGGACTGGAATGGCAGCAAACCAATGCCGATATTAATAATTATGGCAACAATAAAGGCCTAAGAGATACTGCTCAAACACTTGACAAGATCAACACCAACCAGCATTTCTTTTTTACCCGCTACGTGTTTGACCTGTATAACCGCTGGCATGCGGAAGCTGCTTTGAGCCTTAACTTTTACGATTATGATTTCAAAAATGTATACCCAAATGCCGAAACGGGTTTTACCAACAGGCACTTTAGCCCGCAGCTAATGCCCAGGATAGCGGTATCATACGATGTGACTAATGATTTTATCTGGCGGGCTTCGGTAAGCCGCGGGTACTCAACCCCAACAACTGCTGAAATAAGACCAACCGATAATATCATTAACACTAACTTACAGGCTCAATACGGCTGGAATTATGAAACAGGCTTTCGCTTGCGCAACGCCGACCAAAGCATGTTTTTAGATGCTTCCGTATTTTATTATGTTTTAAATAATGCTATTGTGCTGCGCCTTAACCCTGATGAAACTGAATATTACATTAATGCCGGGGGCACCCATCAGCCTGGCATGGAACTATACTTTTCAGATTGGATCATCCGCCAGAATAGTTCTGGTTTTATAAGAGGACTACAGTTTAATGAATCGATAACGCTTAACAAATTTACTTTTAGCGGCGATTATCATGATGCCACCGCCAATTATTCGGGCAATAAATTAACCGGCGTACCGGGGCAGGTAATTGTTTCGAACGTACAGATTAAATTTCCTGATCGCTTTTACCTGTTTATTGAACATAATTACACTGGCCGCATTCCGCTTACTGATGCCAATACCGTTTTCGCATCGCATTATAATTTATTGCAGGCTAAAGCGGGCTGGCAATTCGCTTTCAATACCAAAAGCAAAATCGACCTGTATGCTGGTGCAGGCAACTTGCTGAATGAAAAATATAGCCTGGGAAATGATCTGAACGCTGTTGGGAACAGATTTTATAACCCTGCGCCGCTGCGCAATTATTTCATTGGCTTTAACGCAGGGTTTTAAAAATGGAATATAACAAAGGCAACCTCAATGCCAATGCTACGTTTGTTAGGGAGTAACAGGTTCTGAAACGTTGCTGCCCCTTCCTTTAGTATCAAAGGCCCTGAATTTCACGGTACTTTTATCTATTGTAACAGCATCGTTATATAATGTACTCTTAGCATCAGGATCCTTACCGTTTGTTGTGTAGCGGATAGTTAAACCCGGAAATTGGATATTGGCAACATACTTACCCTCTTGTAAGGCAACACCCGGTTTAGGTACCCGGTAGTTATATCCGCCATTAAAATAGCTTAACCGGGGCAGCTCTCTTTTTCCCAATATATTTAAAAAGTTTACCCAGTCAATTTGGTAAAGGGAATCGCTTTTTGTTACATCTTTTTCAGTTCCCCAGGCAGGGTCCTGGCTCCAGGCACGTTCGGCAAAACCCAATACTCTTGGCAACAGCATATATTCAAGGCGTTCTGTGCTTTTTATATTCTCGCCCCAAACTGCACTTTGCAAACCTAAAATATTGCTTTTCCCATATTCAGTAAGGCGTTGTTTGCCAATGAAGATATTCCGGTTTAGCGGCAAGCCCTCTTTATCAACCTTTGAATTTTTAAAGTAATCGTAAGGGATAAAGGAGAAAGGCTTATCAATATCAGAAAAAGCGCCCCAATAGTAGCCCGGTTCATCAAATGATTTATAGTGGGCCATGTCAAAATACAAATTGGTTACGCAGGTAAGCACAGTTTTATAGCCCGCGTTTGCCAGCCTATAGGCCAGGTCTTCATTACCATCGCCTAATGTGTTGTTCCAAACTTCGGCTTGCAAATGCTCCGGCATAAAATCAGGATTGGGGATGTAAACTGGTCGACCGTCAAGGGCGGTTTTGCGCAGCGCCATTTCTTCCCAACCGGATAGGTAAAGCCCCTTTGCTTTCACTAATTGGTTAACCCTGCCATAAAAATAGTACCACAGGTCGGCCGTGCTTTTAATTTCAGGGTGAGTGGCTTTCAATGTTAAATAAGCCGGGGATTTTTCCCAAACATGGGCCGGTACTTCATCGCCCCCAAAGTTGATGGTTTTTAAAGGAGCCCCTGCATCCTTATACATGCTTACAATATCACCAATCACCGTTTCAACAAAGTTGTAAGTTGAATTTAGTGATACATCTATAATATTATCAGTCCAGTACTGGTTTGAGCTGTATTCCGATTTATCGTTAGGATCATAAAGCAAATATTTTTCGGCTTCTGCCTTTTTACCTGCTGCCATTAAACGGGTATACCGGGCATTCATTGATTTAATTGCAGCACGGGCATGGCCAGGAGCTTCAATTTCCGGGATCACCATAATATGCAGTTTGTCGGCATATTTCAGGATCTCGATATAATCGGCCCTGGTATAAAACCCAGTACCGGTTTTATTATCAATTTCGCCGCCTGAGCCATGCGATGGCGGTAAAAACTGTTTACTGTCTAAAGTATGACCTCGTTTTGAGCCAACTTCGGTTAATTCAGGTAACGATGGAATTTCCAATCGCCAGCCTTCATCCTCGGTAAGGTGCATGTGGAACACATTTATTTTGTAAAGCGCCAAAACATCAAGCACCCGGATGATCTCGCTTTTAGGCTGAAAGTTACGGCCAACATCAAGCATAAATGCACGGTAAGCAAAACGGGGTTCATCCTTAACTTCAACGCAGGGGATTTGGATTTCTTTTTGAGGATGAACGTATGCTGATGGTGGAATTAAGGTTTTAAGAGATTGAATAGCATAGAAGATACCAGTTGCGGTGGTTGCATTAACATCTATCCGGTCGGCCTTAACGGTTAACTCATATGCCTCGGCACCCAGGCCATCTTTAAAATTAAAATTTATAAAAACGGGCGTCTCTCCCTGATGGGTTCGGCCCGAAGTTTTGTTAATTAGCTGCGCGAGCCAGGTATTAAAACGCATTACTTCACCGGCAAAGCGATCGTCGAAATGAGTGTTCACCTTTTTATCAAAAACAAAAAAGCCGCCTGTTTCCTTATAACTCACCGGTGTAGGAAATACTTTAGTTAATCGTGTCTCCGGCACATCAGTAACATTTTTATTCTGATCATAAATTATAGCGGTTGTTACCAGTCCGGGATAACTGGGTTTAAAAGGCTTAATGGCAAATGCACCGGTATTGTATCCTTTGTCAGGCTGGTTATCCCAAACCACATAAAAGCCCTCCGGGCCATCGGTAGCCGTAATTACCGGCTCTTCATCAACAAACTCTATCCGTACTGATTGTCCGGGCTTTAGCTCAGTAAAAGTGGCTGTTGGGGCTAAACTAAAAAGGTCACCATTTACAAATTTGATGGTAGCGTTGCCGGTAGCGGTTTGCTCAGCTATTAAACGCGCGGAGTTAAAGTACATTTTCCAACCGTTGGCAGGGAAAGTTGCTTTGCCATTATTGGTGATTGTTAGGGCATTTAATGATTGCTGTTTGTTCTGGTAATTATTTTGCAGCGCTTCCCAGGTTATGCTTAAATCGTGGGTGTTAAACTTCGGTTCATCTGCGGGTTTGGCTGACAGATTTAAGCAAAGTGCTGCCATTAAAATAACAAGGAAATATCGCATAGAATAATTATTAGGTTGTAAATGAGGTAGTAAATATAAGCTATCTATTTATGAAAATTCAAAAACTTTTTAAAATATTTTAAAAAGTGTAATTCTTACATTAAAGTGTGCTTTACAACCGATAAAGGGCCAATAAATATAGATAAGGCCCATTTATTGACCGACCAAATACCATAAAGTACACTATAAATCAGTCGAATAACATTTAACGATTAAAATAGCTGGTTTGTCTACACAGCTTGTGTCATGGTCTATTTTGTTTTATTAAGCGATGAAATGGTGGTTGCTTTGAACATTGAAACAACAAACACAGAAAATCAACAACTAAAATATTAAGAAAATGAAAACATTAATTTTAACCATCGCAATCCTGTTCACAACCATGCTAGGCATCAGCCAGGCAACTTATGCAGCAGGTGTCAGCAACACTGAAGAAATCACCACACTGGCAGTTGTAAGCAACATCAGTGAAATTGAAATCCACGGCAATGTTGAACTTTATCTGTCTGACGGCGCTGCCGACCAGGTAAAGGTTTATAACAACTACTATTCAGATAATGCTTTTGTTCAGGACCAAAACGGGGTGTTGCGTATTACATCATACAGCACACAAAAACTTAAAATATGGGTTACTGCCAGTCAGCTTCAAAAACTAAGCATATATGACAATGCAGAAGTAAGATCATTCGGAAAGCTCTCAGCTATTGATCTTGATGTAAAACTATACAACAATGCTGCTGTAAAATTAAATGTGGACGCCTATACAGCCAGCATCACTTTAAATGACAGCGCCAAAGCCGACCTGACCGGCGACGTTACTGAAGGCAGCCTGAGGTATGACCAATCATCCTTTTTAAATCACAGTGCTTTAAATGTATCACACATAACTAAAACAGAAAATTTTAATATGGGAACTATTAATGAGTTGTCAACCATTTAATAACCCGCTGCAAAAGCTCGTATTGAAAATTTATTCAATGCGAGCTTTTTGCAATTAACTTTTTTCCTGCGGATGCTGTTGACCTAACTTGCCTGGTTTTTTCCGGGCCATGTTGTTTTGGATGTACTAGTTTTTCTTTTAGCCAGAGTGTTAACCTGTGATGCATCGGAACCAATATTGCAGCAAGGCCTACCAGGATAAGTAATTCAAGTACGGGAAGATGATTGCTGATTTGCTGAACAAAGGGATGAATAAACAAGGTAATAAATTCAAACACCAACAAAAGTGAAACTACCCCCATAAACTCAATTACCTTTGGATGTGTATGGCTTTTGCTGAGCAACAATAATATTAAGAAAAACAGGGGAATAAATATTGCAATGGCAATTAATTGAAGGTTAATGCTCCTTTCATCCGCCTCCCGCTTCTTCTCCTCCTTAATCTCCTGTTGCCGGGCAGCTTCGTTAAAACTTAACTTTTGAATCTCCTTAATTTTTTCTGCGTTAAACATGCTGTCTTTTGCGGCCATTGAAATTTTAAGGAAGGCTAACTCCTGGTGCTCAATTTTTTTCTGTGCATAAAGCTGGGTAAGCAGGTTACTGGCATTAAAAACACCTTCAGGATATTGGCTTTTTTTGGATGCATCAAGGGCGAGGCCTGCATAAAATATACTTGAATCTGCTTTTTCGTCTTTTTTATACAATTTAGCAATGCTGTTATAAGTGTCCGCAAGTCCGTTATTGTCGCCATTTTTAATAGCGTATTTTATCCCGAGCTTGTAATAATCAAGCGCCAGTTCTTTATGGCCCATTTGATAATTAATATCACCCAAAATGGATACTGTATTTTGCAATGTAGTTTGATCCTGTGTTGAGTGTTGTATGGTATAGGCTTGCATCTCAAAACTTAGTGCAGAGTCAATCTTATTAAGTTTAATGTAACAGTTGCCGATATTTGAAAGTATAGCGCTAAGGCTTTTTTTATCGTGGATTGATTCGGCAATTTGTTTGGCTTTAAAATGATACAGTAACGCCTTTTTATAATCATTTTGATTTGAGTAGATGATACCGATGTTATTCAGGCTTGCCGAAACCCCTGACTGGTCGTTAATTTCCTCCCTTATCTTTAATGCGCTAAGGAAATAGAACAGTGCCTTGTCGTATTTCCCATTTTGCATCAGTACAACGCCAAGCCTGTTCAAACAATTACCTTCTCCTTTGCTGTACCCAATAACTCTTGATTCATCAAGGCCTTGCTGCGCGTATATTAATGCACTGTCTGGCTTCAGCGATTGAACATGCTTGCTCTTATTTATCAGCAGCCTCACTTTTAAAGTATCGTTGTAAGGCAGCAGGAACGGTGGATTCAAAGAAATAGCCGTACAGGCCGAGCCATATAAATTGGTTGCAAGAAGCAAAAAAAGGTAAATGCAAATCATTTTTGGGTGAAATGCTTTGAACAAGTTAAATAATTGTTTCCCGCAAGAATAGTCTGAATGAACACGCTTAAAGTTTTTCACTTATTCTGCCACTTGCTCCGGCGAATTTTCATCAGAAGCAGGTTCTTCAGTTTCTTCTACAGCGTTAATTTCTATGGGGCTTTCTGCAAATCCTATTGGGGTACTTTTGTCTTTAAAACCTATTGGCGTGCTTTTGTCAAAAAGGCTGTTTTCCGGGCTTTTTTTCAGTTCTGCCATGATACCTGGTATTTAAATAAGCTATCAAAAGGGATTAATATTTTATAAAACACCAATTTACATATAGTAAAAACAATGTTTTACCTTATTAGTGCATATGTAAAGGGTATTGTATAATTATACCTGCTATTGCACATATATTTATACATATATAAGCCGGATTAAGTGCTTTTTTATATCACCGGCTGATGAACCCATATTTCTTTTCATTTCGCTCAGAAAAATAAAATACTTGTTGCTTGTAACTTTACCCCAGTGTTAAATATTTAAAATTAACGCAGGGTTGCAGTTTGTTTCCTTATTTTAGCTTTGTTAAATCTGAATGATTGAGATTTGATCAGCCTGATTTCTACCGGTCACAAATAAAATGTGTTTATGAGCCTACCCATCAAAAAAACAATATTCAAAACCCTTAAAATAACAGCGATAACCATTGCCAGCTTGCTTATACTTTTATTTGCTTTGCCTTACCTGTTTCCTCAAACGGTTAGTAATAAAATAAAACAATGGGCTAATGGCAGCATAAACGGGCAGCTGGGGTTCTCTAAAACAAGGCTCTCGTTCTTTAAGCATTTCCCAAATCTTACCCTAACCTTATATGATCTTGACCTGAAAGGAAGCGCTCCGTTTCAAAAAGATACACTGGTTGCTGCAAAAGAGGTTTCGTTTGGGATTGACTTGAGCACGCTATTTCAAAAAAAACTTACCATTAATAAAATTTTCCTTAACACTGCTTTTATCAATATCCAGTCGGACAGTGCGGGGCATGTAAACTATAATGTTTATAAAGGTAAAAATGCTGCAACATCCCCGGCAGATACAAGCAGCGCATCCCTGGGAATTAACCAGATCCTGATAGAGAACAGCAGATTTGTATATAATGACCCGTCGCTTCCCGTAAAATTTGTTGCACGGGGTATCAGTTATACGGGGCAGGGCGATTTAACCAAAGATGTTTTCGACCTGCATACCCATACAGAAATGCAATCGGTTGACTTTTATTACAACAATGTACCTTATGTGATATCAAAGAAGCTGAACGCTGACCTGATCACCCAGATAAATACAAAATCGCTGGCATTCGTTTTTCAGAAAAACGACTTATTATTAAATACGCTACCCGTTAATTTCATCGGCAAATTTGCATTCCTGAAGAACGGCTACAGCATGGATTTTAATATTAATTCGAAGGATAGCCAGCTGCGCGATATTATAACTGCACTGCCGCCGGCCTATTTAAAAGGGCTGGATAAAGCTGATATAAAAGGTACCGGAAATATCAAGTTCAGGCTTGCCGGTTTATACAATGCTGCTGACAGTACACTACCCGATCTGAGCCTGAACATCAAGATCCGCAACGGCTATATCAATAGCCAGAAAACGCCAACGCCCATAAGTAATTTGTACATGGATTTTGATACCCAACTACCGGGGCTGGACCCTGACAGTTTGAAGGTTAATCTGGATTCGCTGCACTTTAATATGGGTAAGGATTATTTAAATTCTGTTGTTAAGATTAAAGGGACCAACGCACCTCTTATTTATGCAAAGCTGAATACCGAGATGGACCTTGCAAAATGGAATACGGCGTTTGGTAAAATGCCTGTAACTCTGAAGGGGCAATATGCCTTACATTTACTGGCGCAGGGTAAGTATGCAACAACCATTCATCTCCTAAAAAACCATAAGGCGGATACGGTTATTACCAGCATCCCCAAATTTAATGTGCAATCTACTTTTCGGAATGGTTATATAAAATACACAAGCGTGCCCGAGGCGGTAAAAAATATCAACTTTGATATGAGTGTGGTTTGCCCGGATAACAATTACCAGCATACCAGTTTTTCGATAGATAATTTGAATGCCAATGTGCTGGAAAACTTTATTAAGGGCCACTTTAAAATGAATGCCGAACCCGGCTTCCCAATGGACGCGAATTTGAATGCAAAATTCAATATGGCCGATATTAAAAAAGTTTATCCGATTGACAGCCTGGGTGTATCGCTTGCAGGTAACCTTGTTGCCGACCTTCAAACAAAGGGCAAATACCTGCCTGCAAAAAAGATTTACCCAACAACCCAAATTAACGTTCAGCTTAAGGACGGGGCGATCCAGACAAAATACTACCCCCACCCTATTCAGAACATCCAGGTAAATACCAATATAGTAAACAACACGGGTACATTGGCCGGGATGAAGGTTAACATCAAACCTGTTTCGTTTATGTTTGAAGGGAAACCGTTTACCTTTAGTGCCAGCCTAAAGAATTTTGATAACATTGAATACAACATTGCATCGCAGGGCACACTTGATGTGGGTAAAATTTACCAGGTATTTGCTGTAAAAGGCTATAATGTAAAGGGGCAGATAAAAACCAAGCTGGCCTTAAAGGGCAAGCAAAGTGATGCTGCCGCAGGCAACTATGCAAAGCTTAATAACTCAGGAAGTATGCAGGTAAAAGAACTTGCAGTTAAGTCTGATCTTTTCCCAAAGCCCTTCCTGATTAGGAATGGCACATTTAGCTTTAAGCAGGATAAAATGAACTTTGATGCATTTACCGCAACCTATGGTAAATCAATAATTACTTTAAACGGTGCATTGTCAAATGTTATTGAGTACGCAACCAAGCCTGGCGCTATACTTAAGGGCGAATTAAACTTTGGCAGCCCCAATATTGTTGCAGATGATTTTATGGCTTTCGCCAGCGCATCGCCAACTCAAAGCGGCCACCCGGGATCAGCCAGCACAGGTGTGATCATGGTGCCAAAAACGCTCGATCTGAACCTTACCGCCGATGTTAAAAAGGTAAAATACAATGGCCTCGTATTAACAGACGCCAAAGGGCAAATGGCCATCACCAATGGGAACATTGTTTTAAAGCAAACCGGCTTTACCATAATAGGGGCGCCGGTAACTATGGATGCAACCTATAGCAGCCAAAGCGCTAAAAAAGCTACGTTTGATTACCATATCAGCGCCAAAGAATTTGATATAAAAAGAGCCTATAATGAAATTAAGCTGTTCCATGACATGGCCTCATCGGCTAAAAGTGCCGAAGGATTAGTATCACTTGATTATCAATTGAGCGGCAGGCTCAACAGCAATATGTACCCGGTTTATCCATCTTTAAAGGGCGGTGGCGTATTATCGGTTAAAAAGGTATCGGTGCATGGTTTCCGGTTATTCGGTGCGGTAAGTAATAAAACCGATCATAAAATTGATAGCGGCGATGTTTCAAAAGTGAACATAGAAACTACCATAGCCAATAATATCATCACCATAAAACAAACCAAAATGCGCATGGCCGGGTTCAGGCTTAAATTTTCTGGCCAGGTAAGCTTTGATAACGTTTTGAACCTGCAGTTCAGGCTTGGTTTGCCTCCGTTTGGTATTTTCGGCATCCCGATGACTATCACCGGTACACAGGCAAACCCAAAGATCCGCATGGGCAAGGCGAAGAAAGATGATGAGATTAAAGAGACGGATGACAACGGGGAATGAGTAAATATATTCGAGAAATTAAGTTAAATGCCTTTAATTTGCATAACTTAGTATACAGGATTTATTAAAGCTTAATGATATGCCGGCTGACAAAATAACCGTACTTTATGTAGATGATGAAGAAAATAACTTATTTTCTTTCAAGGCTACCTTCCGTATTAAATATAATGTACTTACTGCGCTGACCGGCGAAGGAGCCCTGGCGGTTTTGGAAAAAATCCTGGTACACATAATCATCACTGATCAGCGAATGCCGGAAATGACAGGTGTTGAATTTTTAGGAAAAGTACTGGAAAAATATCCTGAACCAATGCGGATCCTTTTAACAGGTTATGCTGATATGGAAGCAGTGGTTGATGCAGTTAATAAAGGGAAAATTTTCCATTACCTTTCTAAACCATGGAATGAGGAGGAGTTGGATTTAACCATCCAGGCGGCTTACGCAAAATACCTTGAAAAGGCCCAACTGAAAGAAAGCAATAAAAAGCTGGAAGTATCAAATGAGCAGTTAGAGTTTTTACTGCGGCAAAAGCTGCTTTCTTAAACTTTTATTTAATACTCCCCATCCTCACCTCGTTGAGCAATGAATTTAATTTTTCTTTTGTGAGGGGTTTTTCCACAATGCTGTTTATTTTTCTATAAGTAAAGATCCCGTATAAATCTTTGGGGTCTCTTGAAGGTGATAATACAGTCAATATAATAATTATATAGTTTTTTTGAATTTCAGGCGAAAGCTTTTCAAATTCTTCAACAAACTTAAAACCATTCATCCGTGGCATTTGCAAATCAAGTAAAATTATAGTGGGAAGCTTACCTTCCTCAGTATTATTTTCGCTAATTGATTCGAGGGCGTATTCCGCATTGTGAAAAATTTCAATACTGAAGTTTTTATTAGTACGCTCTAAAAATTTTTTTGTGACAAAGCAATCAAGCTCACTATCGTCAATAATTATAAAAGAAAATTCTGCTTTCATCAGGTGGAGGGGATTGTTACTTTAAAAGTTGTTCCCTGGTGCAAAACAGAGTCGACTTCAATATGACCATTTAATTTTGCCAATGCATTTTTTACGTTATATAATCCGAAACCAGATCCTACTTCCAGGGAATTGGAACGAAAAAAAAGGTTGAATATTTCGCCAAGATGACTGGATAAAATGCCAATGCCTGTATCCTTTATATAAATTACAGCCTCGCTTTTCTTTATCTCAATGTCCACCTCAACAGATTTATTTTTACTGCTTTTATCCTGATATTTAAATGCATTTGATAAAAGATTATTTAAAATAAGCCTTAATGGCGCTTTATCGCTAAAGAAAACTTCGTCCTGCTTAACATTCACTTTAAACGCAACATCATTTATTTTTGAGTTTACAGAGTATATGGCTTTTAATTCATCCATAATATTATTAAAATCAATTTCTGTTATCTTTAACTCTCCCCTCTGTAAGCTATAATAATCATGCATACTTAAAACGTAGGTATTCAGTTTTGTCACTGATTTTTCCATTAAAAACAGCATCTCTTTCATCTCATCAACATCATCTACATCTCTGGCAAGATTAATTGCCCCCAGAATCCCGGATAAGGGTCCCCTGATATCGTGACTAACGCTATAGGCAAACTTATTTAGCTCATTATATGCTTTTTGCAGTTCATCATTTTTAATTGCAAGCATTGAATTGGCCATATAAAATTTATTGGCCTCATCTATAGCCCAGATGATATCCGCTTCTATCCACGGTTTTTTTACATACCTGAATATATGTCCTTTATTTATAGCATCAATTATCGACTCAACATCTGTGTAAGCTGTGAGCATAATCCGCACAGGAAGAGGGTGCGTAATCCTGATTTCTTCAAAAAAATCAACCCCGGTTTTACCCGGCATTCGCTGGTCACAAAAAATAACTCTTATTTCGGGATCTTTATCCAGGTAGCTTATGGCTTCGGGTATATTTACTGCGGTTAAAATTTGATAATCAAGCCGTAACGAGGCCTTAAAACCCACCAGGTTCTCCGGTTCATCATCCACATATAAAACTTTTATTTTTTCAGCCACTGCGTCTCAGTTTAGGTAACTTAATACTAAATCATTCATTTTAACTTATTATCAAATATAAGGTACAATTGGGGGCGTAAAAAATGATCGGTACCGGGTAAATGAGTGATTGCTGTCAACAATGTAAATGACAGGCGTCACTTAATTAGCTGGTTATCTGACCTTAACAGTATTAATATATTAGACGAAAATAATATATGTTTTAATCAACCCTTTAAAATTTAGGTGTTTATGGGTATTTGTAAAACAAACTCGGTTCCTTCACCCGGTATACTATTAACACTTATTATTCCGTTATGTTTTTTTATTGTATTATAAGCAATTGACATCCCCAAGCCGGTGCCCTCGCCCACATCCTTAGTAGTAAAAAATGGTTCGAACACCTTTTTTTGAGTCTGAGCATCCATGCCTGCTCCGTTGTCTTTAAACTTTATGAGTATATTTTTTTCATCGTGGCTTGTTAAAATGGTTATTTCGCCGCCCTCACTTTCACCAAATTTTTCATGCACGGCATACACCGCATTGGCAATAATATTTAAAAATACCTGGTTTAGTTTCCCGGCATAACATGCCACTTTTGGCAAATCACCATATTTTTTAATTATTTTTATTTTATTATTTAGCATATTGTTTGCTATAACCATAGTTGAGTCAATCCCCTCGTTAATATCAGCCAATTTCAAATCATCTTCATCAAGACGGGAGAAAATTCTAAGGCTTTTAACAATTTCTGCGGTACGTGTGGCGCCTTCATTAATTCCTTTTATAAGGTGTTTGATCTCTACCTTTAAATAATCAAAATCCAGCTCTTCTTTGTATTCATTTATTTGTTTTTGCTTATCAGCGGGTGTGGAATCGGAGATTCCGACATTTTCAATAACAGTAAGAGCTTCCAGTATTAAATCAATATCCCTATTTAAGGGCTTTATGTTTGAAGTTACAAAATTTATAGGGTTATTGATCTCGTGCGCTATTCCCGCAGTTAACTGGCCGAGCGAAGCCATTTTTTCCGATTCAACAAGTTGACTTTGTGTTTGCTTTAAATCGTCGAGCGTTTTATTCAGTTCAAGGTTTGATTCGCTTAATTCAACCGTGCGTTCATTTACCTTTAGCTCCAGTATTACATTTTGTTCTCTTATAATACGTTCATTTTCTGTGGCAATACGCAATGCTTCTGCTTGTGATGCTGCTTTTTCCCGCTTTAAAATATTTATCCTGTCGGCCAAACCAAAGGATAGTAATGCCATTTCTATAACAGAGGCCCCCTGCATAGAATAGCTTGTAAATGTATTATACGGCAAAACGCCATTATCTTTAAGGGCAAAGATGATAGCCCCAATGAGTAAAACAGACCACGAAAAAAACACAAATTTTGCAGGGCGGTATCCCCTTCTCATAACAATTGCAGATCCTATTAGAATGCTAAAAGCAAACAAGGTAGTTGACAACTGCATAAGCTGAAACCCAACCTGTACTTTGCCCGCGAGCGTAATTAAAAATGCTATGGCCTGAAGAATAATAACAATGATAAGAACTATGTCAAATTTCCTGGCTCTTTCCCGCGTTAAAAGAAATGACCTGGTAAACAAGGTAGCTGCTATTGCGCCTAAACAGGCAAAAAGAATTACGCTTTTTAATTCAAATGCCGGGAAATTCCCCCATAAATACTGAAAAGTAAATCCTTTAATGCCTACCTGCGTAAGTCCAACAGAAGCCACATAAATAACGTAGTATATATAACTTTTGTCTTTAACTGTGAAGAAGATAAAGAGGTTATAAAAAAACATAATTAACACAGCTCCCAGGAAGATCCCGGTTAGCTGGTTCTCTTTACCTAGAAACTGCCACAGGTCAGTTTTTTGATTAACCGAAATCGGCAATATTAGTTGTTCTGAGCTTTTAATCCGCAAGTAATAGGTTTTGCTGGTATTATAAGGAATGTTAAGATCGAAAATATAATCGGGATGCTGGTATTTTCGGGTGTTAAAATTCCTGATCTCCCCCATTAAAATATCCCGATATTGATTTTGGGCATCTGGTGTAAAAAGCTGTACTTCGTCAAGTATCGGGTAAGCTATATCCAGGAGGAGATCAGGGGATTGGGTTTGATTGGTTACTGTAAATTTAATCCAGGTACTAACTGCAGAAAACCCAAGGTTAGGAACATCTTTATCATATTTTTTAAAGCTGGCGGATGACACCACATCTTTAAAGGCAAGCTCCTGTTTGCTTTGCAATACCGAAATCTGCCGGCCAATCATTATTCTGCCGTCAGAATTTCTGACAATCACATCAGCGCTTGCTGCGGTAGTTAATAACAGGAAAGAAAAACAGATCAGCAACCTGAAAAAATGCTTACACATATTGTTTAACTATTTAATGCATGATGCCAGTACAAGATTGATAGAGCAGGCGAAATGGTTTTCATCATCGGCCTTTTGCAGCGCCGTGTAAAAAGCGTGGTACTCAGATTCTTCAATATAACCTTTCTCTGCGGCCTCCTTTATCATCTTTTCAATCCAAAAATATTCATTAGCCTCCTGTAAAGTATTAACAACAAAAGGATGAATTTCAAATTTAATGTCCCTGAAATTGCTGAGCCGCAAATAGCTAATAAGCTTTTCGGCGGCAAAACCGTTGTTCACTTTAACATTTGTTAAATAGGTATTCACTTTCTTTTGCGTCTCAACAAATTCGGTGTAGAAAGATAAGCTATTCCAATCTGTTTCAATAATTACAAAAGGATGATCTTTCCTGAGGATCCGGTTAATTTCACCGATAACTTTTTCCGGGTTATTAAGATGCTGGATCACTCGTTCGGTTCTAAGTCCGGCTATTGTTTCATCTTCAAATGGCAAGGGGTAGGCTTCGGATAATATAAAATCAACATTGCCAATCTCTTTCGAGTCTTCCTTCGCCTTTTGCAGCATAACAGGGTCATGATCAACTCCAATTATTTTCAGGTCTTTTCCCGTTATTTTCGCCAATTCAATAACGTCATTCCCGGCTCCGCATCCAAGGTCAATAATAGTTCCGTTATTTATATTCCGGAAAAAGTCATAAGAATGCTCTTTTAGGTTAATCAGCAAGCGCCTTGAATTTTGCAGATAATTGATATCGTAGTGTTTGTTCGCCATGGTTTGATAAGGTAAGTTTATAAAAAGCTGTCGCTTTCTTCGTGAATTTGCGATTCTAAAAAATTTCTCTCTGCTGCTGCAATAGTCCCGGATAAGTCCCACTTGTCCAGGCGAGGGATTACCAGTTCAAAATCTATTGTTATCTCTTTTTTCTTTAATTCGTGGATCTTTAAATTATCAGGATTGGCCCGCATTTGTAATATAGCAAGTTTGTCCTCCTCAACAGCCCGGCTTAAATCCGAAACATCTTTTAAAATCATTGCTGTAGCAACAAGGTCAAGCTTAGGATAATAAAAAGTTCCATGGTTGCCAATATTATCTACCAACACCATCCCGCAATTTACAACAGGTTTTACAGTATAAGGCGCACATAATGCAAAAAGTGATTGTAAACCTATTTGTGATGAAATTGCAATAAGCGTACGGATCAGCAGTGGTGTTCCTATTCCATACCCGGCAAGTTCCTGCGAATTCCATAAGCCACAGATCTCCCCGGTACCACGTTTTGAAAAATTCCAGACAAGTTCAAATATCCCCGGATCCATAGTGCCTGTAGCTTGTTCGATAGGTAATGGTTCTGACCCGCCGGCAACATGTACCCTTGCGCCTCCGTACACCTTTTTCCCATCTATTGATTCTACAATTATTACAAAAACCGCGGGATTTTTCGCCCATCCATTTTTTGATGAGGTTACCTTTGTAACCCCAATACTTGTCAAAACCTCTGTATGTCCTTTAATAAATAACTCACAGGTTTCGGGCTCGTCAATCGCCCTGTAAGCCCGAAGCCTTACTTCGGGCCGGCCTTTTTTTACATAGTCTTCCATTTATTGGATTTTTTTTCCAAATCACGATCACCCTCCAAAATCAATAAAATAGACTGATAGACCAGAGTGGCCTCCGGTGTAAAAAAGTAAAATATAACCAGGAAATCTTTGGCTTCAGGTTAAATCAACAATACTATCAGTTAATCAAATCAACTGTTTTCTTACTGGAAGTAAAAAAATCAGATTAAATCAACTATTAATTAGTTTTAAATATTCAATAAGTATTTATTACGTAATTTACCGCTAAAAGATATATTAATATTATTTTTTACAGCAAGCGTAATTAATAATAATCAAATATCGGTAAAATATAATCGAATAAAAGATGAAAATTTATTTTAACGAGTTGTATAAATAGGCAAATAGCTATTTCATACCCCAAATCTTATCCAGCCATTGCCTTCATAGCCAAAAATAAATTGTTTTGGATGGATAATTTCCGCTAGGATTTCGATTGAATCAACTATCCTGGGGCCTGGCCTGTTAAAATATTGGTTACCGTCGGCAATGTAAACACGGTTGTTCTTCACCGCTTTCATTTCATTAAAGCCGGGAAGTTGCAGCATTATATCAACTTCCTTTAAAGTGCGCTCAATAGAAAAGCCACACGGCATTAC
>Ga0193702_1000284_pt1 | contig 20054 bp, 15 predicted proteins | sample U3a1metaG_FD_143060 | JGI IMG/M metagenome (GOLD analysis project Ga0193702, IMG submission 143060) | Soil microbial communities from a riparian zone of the East river system, Colorado, United States - U3a1 | ecosystem: Environmental > Terrestrial > Soil > Riparian zone | place: USA: East River... | reverse complement strand
ACGATCATTTCCTGCAGCTTGGGGTCGAAGCGCGTGAGGTCGCCCACCACCTTGAGGCGGATGTCGTTGGCGTGCATCTTCGAGACTTCGCGCTCGAGCGCGGTGACGAACAGGCGCATCAGCAGCGAGACTTCCTCGGCCGGGCGGCGCCAGTTTTCGGACGAGAAGGCGAACAGGGTCAGGTACTCGACGCCGCGTTCGGCGCACGCCTCCACGCAGCCGCGCACGGCTTCGACGCCCTTGACGTGACCCGCCACCCGCGGCAGCAGGCGTTTGGTCGCCCAGCGGCCGTTGCCGTCCATGATGATTGCGACATGGCGCGGCACCGTGGCCACTTCCGGGACTGCTGTCGTCGAACTCTTGTAGATCATAGATCCTGACTGTATTTTTTACTGCCGACTTTTGGCAGGCGTCACTGCCGACTCTTGGCAGGCGTCACTGCCGACTCTTGGCAGGCGTCACGCGTGGGCATGGGGGCTTGCCCCCATACCCACCCTACACGGTCAACACTTCTTTCTCTTTTTCCGCGACCAGCTTGTCGACGTCGGCCACGAACTTGTCGGTCAGCTTCTGGATCTCGTCGGACGAACGGCGCTCGTCGTCTTCCGACGCCAGCTTGTCCTTGACCAGCTTCTTGACCTGCTCGTTGGCGTCGCGCCGGATGTTGCGGATCGCGATCTTGGCGTCTTCCGCCTCTCCCTTGACCAGCTTGACCATCTCGCGCCGCCGCTCTTCGGTCAGCGGCGGGGTCGGCACCCGGATCATGTCGCCCTGCGAGGACGGGTTCAGGCCGAGATCGGAATCGCGGATCGCTTTTTCGATCGTGCCCAGCATCTTCTTTTCCCAGGGCTGGACGCCGATGGTGCGGGCGTCGATCAGGGTCACGTTGGCGACCTGGGTCAGCGCGGTCGGCGCGCCGTAGTAGTCGACCTGCACGTGGTCGAGGATGCCGGTGTGGGCGCGCCCGGTGCGGACCTTGGCCAGGTCGGCCCTCAAGGTCTCGATCGACTTGACCATGCGATCGTTGGCGCTCTTTTTGACGTCAGCTAAGGACATGCTGCTCTCCTGTATTCTCAAATATGTTAAACGTGTACCAGTGTACCTTCGTCTTCGCCCAGGATCACGCGTTTCAGCGCGCCCGGCTTGACGATCGAGAACACCTTGATCGGCAGCTTCTGGTCGCGGCACAGCGCGAACGCGGTCGCGTCCATCACCTGCAGGTGCTTGGAGATCGCTTCGTCGAAGGTGATCGACTCGTAGCGGGTGGCGTTCGGATCCTTCTTCGGATCGGCAGTATATACGCCATCGACCTTGGTTGCCTTGAGCACGATTTCGGCGCTGATCTCGGAACCGCGCAGCGCGGCCGCGGTATCGGTGGTGAAGAAGGGGTTGCCGGTGCCGGCCGCGAACACCACGACCTTGCCTTCCTCGAGGTATTGCAGGGCCTTGGGGCGCACGTACGGCTCGACCACCTGTTCGATGCCGATCGCCGACATCACGCGCGCCACGATGCCCACGTGGCGCATGGCGTCGGCCAGGGCCAGCGCATTCATCACGGTGGCCAGCATGCCCATGTAGTCGGCGGTGGCGCGGTCCATGCCCTGGGCGCCGGGCGCCACGCCGCGGAAGATGTTGCCGCCGCCGATGACCACCGCCAGCTCCACGCCCAGGTTCGCCACTTCCGCGATGTCGGCGACCATGCGCTCGATCGTGCCGCGATTGATGCCATACGGATCATCGCCCATCAGAGCTTCGCCAGACAGTTTGAGAAGTACGCGTTTATAGGCTGGTTTGGTCATGAACTGGGCTCCAAAAATGACGGTTTGTACTTGCCGTCGTTCCCGCGAAAGCGGGAATCCATGCTGAGTCAGCATGGGTTCCCGCCCGCGCGGGAACGACGGCATTGTTTCCTGCGGCGACTTAAGAAAACGGGCCTTCCGGCCCGCTTTCTAACTTACTGCTTGGAAGCAGCCATCTGTGCTGCAACTTCTGCGGCGAAGTCGTCCTGCTTCTTCTCGATCCCCTCGCCCACCACATACATCGTGAAGGCCTTCACGCTGGTGTTGGCAGCTTTCAGCATCTGCTCGACCGACTGCTTGTCGTTCTTCACGAACGCCTGGTTCAGCAAGGATACTTCTTTCAGATACTTTTGTACCGAACCTTCGAGGCGCTTGGCCAGGATTTCCGGCGACTGGGCCGGCTTGCCTTCGGCCGCGGCCTTGTCGGCGTCTTCCTGTGCTTTCAGCGCGGCAACCGAACGCTCTTTCTCGATCAGCTCGGCAGGCACCTGGTCGGCCGACAGCGAGACCGGCTTCATCGCCGCGATGTGCATCGCCACGTCCTTGCCGACCTGCTCGTCCGCGCCGTCGTACTCGACCATCACGCCGATGCGGGCGCCGTGCAGGTAGGCTGCCAGTTTAGCGGAGGTCTGGAAGCGCTGGAAGCGGCGGATCGACATGTTTTCGCCGATCTTGCCGATCAGGGCGGCGCGCACTTCGTCCAGGGTCTTGCCGTCGAGCGGCAGGGCCAGCAGGGCGGCGACGTCGGCCGGGTTGTGCTCGGCGACCAGGCGCGCGGCATTGCCGGCCAGCGCCAGGAAATCGTCGTTCTTGGCCACGAAGTCGGTCTCGCTGTTGACTTCGACCAGCGCGCCGACGCCGCCGCTGATGAAGGCCGCGACCACGCCTTCGGCCGTGATGCGGGACGATGCCTTGGAGGCCTTGCCGCCCAGCTTGACGCGCAGGATCTCTTCGGCGCGGGCCATGTCGCCCTCGGCTTCGGTCAACGCTTTCTTTACATTCCATCATCGGTGCGTCGGTCTTGCCGCGCAGTTCGCCTACCATCGCTGCCGTAATCGCTGCCATGTGTTTCTCCTAATATTGGGTGCTGCGGTATCGTATTCTGTTTAAAAAAAAGGGGAGCTCAATGCCACCCCTTTTTGTGCTCAGCAGGGCGAACCCTGCCGGAACTTAAGCTTGCTCGGAAACTTCGACGAAGTCGTCGCCCGACGCTTTCACCAGCTCGACGATTTCGTTGCTGGCGTTGGCACGGCCTTCCAGGATCGCATCGGCCACGCCGCGTGCGTACAGGGTGATCGCTTTCGAGGAGTCGTCGTTGCCCGGGATGACGTGGGTCACGCCTTCGGGCGAGTGGTTGGTGTCGACCACGCCGATGATCGGGATGCCCAGCTTGCCCGCTTCGGTGATCGCGCCCTTGTGGTAGCCGACGTCGACCACGAAGATCGCGTCAGGCACGCCGCCCATTTCCTTGATGCCGCCGATGGCCTTTTGCAGCTTGATCATTTCGCGCTGGAACATCAGGCCTTCTTTTTTCGACAGCTTCTCGACCGAACCGTCTTCGACCTGGGCTTCCATGTCCTTCAGGCGCTTGATCGAGGTCTTGATGGTCTTGAAGTTGGTCAGCATGCCGCCCAGCCAGCGCTGGTCGACGTAGGGCACGCCCGCGCGCTGGGCTTCGGCGGCGATGATTTCGCGCGCCTGGCGCTTGGTGCCGACCATCAGGATGGTGCCGCGGCCAGCCGCCACTTGCTTGATGGTTTTCATCGCATCCTGATACATCGCCATCGTCTTTTCGAGGTTGATGATGTGGATCTTGTTGCGGTGGCCGAAGATGAACGGCGCCATCTTTGGGTTCCAAAAACGGGTCTGGTGGCCGAAGTGGACACCGGCTTCCAGCATTTCACGCATTGTAACGGACATGTGTTTCTCCAGGGTTGGGTCTGGAATCCGGTCAGTCACCATTCAGGCACCCTTTGCGACCGGACTCGCGATTTAACAATTTAGTTGCGGCAATTTGACAAGCTTGCTTAAATTCGAATTCAAGCAACCCGAGATTCTAACCGGAATCGGGGTGAATTTCAAGAGCAAACCCCGTCGTTCCCGCGCAGGCGGGAATCCATGCATTGCATGAATTCCCCCTATAGCACGTCAGACCAGCCGGCAACGCTTGCAGTTACTCTGCATGGGTTCCCGCCTGCGCGGGAACGACGCTGGAACGGTATAATGGGAAGCATAATTGCACGGGATGACGTTCCGCGCGCCTGCTGTTACCGATTTTTACTGATTGCGACCAACTATGTCCTCCATCTCCATCAAGTCCCAGGCCGACATCGACGGCATGCGGGTGGCCGGCCGCCTCGGCGCCGAAGTGCTCGACTACATCACGCCCTTCGTCAAGGCCGGGGTCACCACGGGCGAACTGGACCGCCTGTGCCATGAATACATGGTCAACGTGCAGGGCACGATTCCGGCCCCGCTCAACTATTGCCCGCCCGGCTACACCCCCTATCCGAAGGCGATCTGCACCTCGGTCAACGACGTGATCTGCCACGGCATCCCGGGCGACAAGCTGCTCAAGAACGGCGACGTGGTCAATCTCGACATCACCGTCATCAAGCATGGCTACCACGGCGACAACAGCCGCATGTTCTTCATCGGCGAACCGTCGATCCTGGCCAAGCGCCTGTCCGACGTCACCTACGAGTGCATGTGGCTGGGGATTGCCAAGGTCAGGCCGGGCGCCCACCTGGGCGACATCGGCCACGTGATCCAGCAGCATGCCGAGAAAAACGGCTACAGCGTGGTGCGCGAGTTCTGCGGCCACGGCATCGGCACCGTGTTCCACGAAGAGCCGCAGGTGCTGCATTACGGCCGCCCCGGCACGCTCGAGAAGCTCGAAGCCGGCATGATCTTCACGATCGAGCCGATGATCAACGCCGGGCGCCGCGAGATCCGCGAGATGGGCGACGGCTGGACCATCAAAACCAAGGACCGCAGCCTGTCGGCCCAGTGGGAACACACGATCCTGGTCACCGACACCGGCTACGAGGTGCTGACCATGTCGGCCGGCACCCCGCCGCCGCCGGCCATCGTGCTCAAGCAGGCGGCGCCGGTTCCGGCGTAAGCCATGCCCTTGGCTGCCCAAAAACTCCAGTCCCGCGACCTGCTCAAGCAAAAGCTGAAGGCCGCCCGCCAGCAGCATATCGCCGCCTTCCGCGAAGACGGCATGCCCGAAAAACTGCTGCGCGGCCTGCGCCAGGCGGTCGACGCGGTGCTGGTCGAGGCCTGGGAGTCGGTCGCCCTGCCCGCCGCCACCGCGCTGGTCGGCGTGGGCGGCTACGGCCGCGGCGAGCTGTTTCCCTATTCCGACGTCGACTTGCTGATCCTGCTGTCCGAGCCGGCCGACGCGATCACCCAGGCCAAGCTCGAAGAACTGGTGCAGATGCTGTGGGACCTCGGCCTCGAGATCGGCCACAGCATCCGCACCGTCGACGAATGCATGAGCGAATCGCAGGCCGACATCACGGTCCAAACCAGCCTGCTCGAAGCGCGCCTGGTGACCGGCGACGCCGCGCTGTTCGCCGAGCTGCAGGCGCGCTACCTCGAGGCGCTCGACGCCCAGGCCTTCTTCCAGGCCAAGACCGCCGAGATGCGGCTGCGCCACGCCAAGTACGAAGACACCGCCTTCTCGCTCGAGCCGAACTGCAAGGAGAGCCCGGGCGGCCTGCGCGACCTGCAGGTGATCCTGTGGGTGGCCAAGGCCGCGGGCCTGGCCAATTCCTGGACCCAGCTGGCCGCGCGCGGCCTGATCACCCCGACCGAGGCGCGCCAGCTGATGGAAAAGGAGCGCGCCTTCAAGGACATCCGGGTGCGCCTGCACCTGCACACCGGCCGCCGCGAAGACCGGCTGGTGTTCGACGTCCAGACCCCGATCGCCGAGGCGTTCGGCCTGAAGAACGTCGGCGAGGGTCTGAACGCGCGGCGCGCCAGCGAATACCTGATGCAGCGCTACTACTGGGCCGCGAAGGCGGTCACCCAGCTCAATACGATCCTGCTGCAGAATATCGAGGCCCAGCTGTTCCCGCAGCCCTGCGTGCCGGCGCCGATCAACCAGCGCTTCAACGAAGTCAACGGCTTCATCGACATCAAGGAGGACGACACCTTCGACTCGATGCCGTCGACCATGCTCGAAGTGTTCGTGCTGATGACCGAGCGCTCCGACATCAAGGGCATGACAGCGCGCACCATGCGCGCGCTGTGGCATGCGCGCTTCAAGATCGACGCGGCGTTCCGCGAAGACCCGGTCAACAAGGCGCAGTTCCTGCGCATCCTGCAGGCGCCGGTCGGGCTGGTGCACGCGCTGCGGCGCATGAACGACACCAGCATCCTCGGGCGCTACCTGCCCAACTTCCGCCGCATCGTCGGGCAGATGCAGCACGACCTGTTCCACGTCTACACGGTGGACCAGCACATCATGATGGTGGTGCGGAACATGCGCCGCTTCACGATGACCGAGCACGCCCACGAATACCCGTTCTGCAGCCAGCTGATCGCCAACTTCCACAGCTCCTGGCTGCTGTACGTGGCGGCGCTGTTCCACGACATCGCCAAGGGCCGCGGCGGCGACCACTCGAAACTCGGCACGGTGGACGCCGCCGAGTTCTGCGCCGGCCATGGCCTGAGCAAGGACGACACCGAGCTGGTGGTGTTCCTGGTCGAGAACCACCTGACCATGTCGCAGGTCGCGCAGAAGCACGACCTGTCCGACCCGGACGTGGTGGCCGCCTTCGCCAAGGTGGTCAAGGACGAGCGCCACCTGACCGGCCTGTACCTGCTGACGGTGGCCGACATCCGCGGCACCAGTCCGAAAGTGTGGAACGCGTGGAAGGCCAAGCTGCTCGAGGACCTGTACCGCATCACCCTGCGCGTGCTGGGCGGCGAGCCGCATTCGGCCGACCGCGAACTGAAGAACCGCCAGGACGAGGCGATGGCCACGCTGCGCCTGTACGGCCTGGCGCCGAACGCGCACGAGGCGCTGTGGAAGCAGCTCGACGTCGCCTACTTCCTGCGCCACGACGCCGCCGACATCGCATGGCAAACGCGCTCGCTGCACGACCGCCTGGACAGCGACAAGCCGGTGATCCGCTGCCGCCTGGCGCCGATCGGCGAAGGCTTGCAGGTGGCGGTCTACGTCAAGGACCAGCCGGACCTGTTCGCGCGCATCTGCAGCTATTTCGACCGCAAGAACTTCAGCATCCTCGACGCCAAGATCCACACCACCAGAAACGGCTACGCGCTCGACACCTTCCTCGTCACCGAGCAGAATTTCGCGAAGAGCTACCGCGACATCATCAACCTGATCGAGCACGAACTGTGCGAGGTGCTGACCTCGCAGGCGCCGCTGCCGGCGCCCACCCGCGGGCGGCTGTCGCGGCTGTCGCGCACCTTCCCGATCACGCCGACGGTCGACCTGCGGCCGGATGAACGCGGCCAATACTACCTGCTGTCGGTCGCCGCCAACGACCGCACCGGCCTGCTGTACGCCATCGCCAACGTGCTCACGCGCTATCGCATCAACCTGCACACCGCCAAGATCATGACGCTCGGCGAACGCGTCGAAGACGTGTTCCTGGTCGATGGCGCGGTGCTGAATAATTCGCGCAACCAGATCCAGCTCGAGACCGACCTGCTCGACGCCTTGAAAGTATAGAAGTCCGATGACCGAACCGCTACGCCTCTCCAAACGAATGTCCGAACTGGGACTGTGCTCACGGCGCGAAGCCGACGAATGGATCGCGCGCGGCTGGGTGCGGGTCGACGGCAAGGTGGTGTCCGAATTGGGCAGCAAGGTGCTGCCGTCGCAGCAGGTGACGGTCGAACGCCAGGCCGCAGCCGAACAATCGAAACGCGTGACGGTCCTGATCAACAAGCCGATGGGCTATGTCAGCGGCCAGGCCGAAGACGGCTACACGCCGGCGGTGGCGCTGATCAAGGCCGAGACGCGCTGGCCGGACGACCCGTCGCCCGAGCAGTTCCATCCGACCCAGTTGCGCAGCCTGGTGCCGGCCGGCCGCCTCGACATCGACTCGGTCGGGCTGTTGGTGCTGACCCAGGACGGGCGCGTGGCCAAGCAGTTGATCGGCCAGGACACGGCGATCGAGAAGGAGTACCTGGTGCGGGTGGAGTACAGCAAGCCTGGGACCCTGCCCGATTCCGAGCTCCGGAAGCTGAATCACGGCCTGTGGATGGACGGGAAGCCGCTGCTGCCGGCCAAGGTGCGCTGGCAGAACGAGGACCAGCTCAGTTTCGTCCTGCGCGAAGGGAAGAAGCGCCAGATCCGGCGCATGTGCGACATGGTCGGCCTGAAGGTGGTGGGCCTGAAGCGCGTGCGCATCGGCCGCGTCAAGCTGGGCGAACTGCCGGTCGGCCAATGGCGCTACCTGCGTCCCGACGAGCAGTTCTGAGCGCTCAAGAACCGGGGTCAGTGCCGACATTCGGACACGAGCTCGACAGGCGCGCCTGTCGAGCTCGTGTCCGAATGTCGGCACTGACCCCGGTTTTTGTACTCGTCATGCCTACCAGAGCTTGACCTTGACCTGCAGCGACAGGCCGCCATACAGCCGGTCCTTGTACGAAGGGACGAAGGCGAGGTTGAAACCGACCCGTCGGTACTCCATGCTGGCGACCGGAATCAGCGCCGGGAACCAGCCGCCGTCGCGCATCTTCGGATAGCCGTTGAAGGCGCCGACCACCGCCCCGAGCCGCAGCGGACCAAGCCGGAACGGCTGGTAGTACCACCCCGCATACGACGAATATTCGCGGTCGCTGTTGTAGAAGCGCCCGGCGGTGAGCGCCGCGTCCTCGCTGTAGCGATACTCGACGCCGAGCCCGGGATTGCTGCCGTTGAGGTCTTTGTCGCGCTGGAAGTGATAGGTCGCAAAGCCGGCGTTGAGCCACCATTCGCTGAGCTTGGCCGGTTCCTGCGCCTGCGCCTGGGCCTGCGCCGGCAGCAGCGCAAGCAGCAGCGGCAGGCAGATGAGAGAACGCTTCATCAATCGTCTTCGTCGGCGTCGAGGTCGGGGAACATCACGCCGGTGTAGCCGAAGTGCGAGAAGTCCTTGATCCGCATCGGGTACAGGATGCCGAGCAGATGGTCGACCTCGTGCTGCACCACACGCGCATGGAAGCCCTCGGCGTCGCGCACGATCGGCTTGCCGTACTGGTCGACGCCCTCGTAATGCAGCTGGGTGTAGCGCGGCACCGCGCCGCGCAGGCCGGGCACCGACAGGCAGCCTTCGTACTGCTCCTCCGTCTCGTCCGACAGCGGCGTCAGTACGGGATTGATCAGCACCGTCTGCGGCACCGGCGGCGCGTCCGGATAGCGCTGGTTGTCCTTGAAGCCGTAGATCACCAGCTGCAGGTTGACGCCGATCTGCGGCGCGGCCAGCCCGGCGCCGCGCGCCGCGTGCATGGTGTCGAACATGTCGGCGATCAGCGCCTCCAGCTCCGGCGTGCCGAATTCGGTCACCGGCTCGGCCACGCGCAGCAGGCGCGGGTCGCCCATCTTGAGGATTTCACGTACGGTCATTTTACACTCTGTTCCTTATGCATCTGGTCGAGGAAGTCGCGGAAGCCGGCGCCCGTTTCGGGGTGCTTGAGGCCCATCGCGGTCATCGCTTTCAGGTATCCGAGCTTGGAACCGCAATCATACCGCTGTCCGGCATATCGGTACGCGAGCACGCGCTCGGCCGCCATCAGCGCGGCGATGCCGTCGGTCAGCTGGATCTCGCCGCCGGTGCCGGTGCCGAGGTTTTCGAGGTAGTCGAATATCTTGCCCGACAAGACGTAGCGCCCCACCACCGCCAGCGTCGACGGCGCGACCTCCGGCTGCGGCTTCTCGACAATGCCGGACACCAGCTCGAGGCCCGAGCGGTAGGCCGAGGTGCTGACGATGCCGTACTGCTTGGTATGCGCGCGCGGCACGTCCTGCACCGCGAGGATGCTGCAGTTCTCGTAGGCGTACACGTCGGTCATCTGGGCCAGCACCGGCTTGACGCCTGGCTCGGTGTCCATGAAGTCGTCGGCCAGCAGCACGGCGAACGGCTCGTCGCCGACCACCGGGCGCGCGCACAGCACCGCGTGGCCGAGGCCCAGCGGCGCCGACTGGCGGATGTAGATGCAGGTGATATTTTTCGGGATCACGTTGCGCACGAATTCGAGCAGTTCGGCCTTGCCGGCCGCTTCGAGTTCGGATTCGAGTTCGTAGGCCTTGTCGAAATGGTCTTCGATCGCGCGCTTGTTACGGCCGGTGATGAAGATCATCTCGGTGATGCCGGCGGCGACCGCCTCCTCCACCGCGTACTGGATCAGCGGCTTGTCGACGATCGGCAGCATCTCCTTCGGCTGCGCCTTGGTGGCGGGCAGGAAGCGGCTGCCCAGTCCCGCGACCGGGAAGACGGCTTTTCTAATTTTTCTCATGATGGTCGGACTCCGTGTTTGCCAAAAGGGTGAGCAAGGCCGCCTCGTCGAGCAGGGCGATGCCCAGTTCCTGCGCCTTGGTCAACTTGCTGCCGGCGTCGGCGCCGGCCACCAGGTAAGAGGTTTTCTTCGACACCGAACCGGCCACCTTGCCGCCGGCCGCTTCGATCCTGGCCGCGGCATCGTCGCGCGACAGCGTGGGCAGGGTCCCGGTCAGCACGAAGGTCTTGCCGGACAGCGGGCTTTGCGCCTTCATCACGTGCTCGCCCTCCTTCCACTGCAAGCCGGCTTCGCGCAGCTTGGCGACCAGCGCGGCGTTCTGCGCGTCGGACAGGAATTCGCCGATCGAACGCGCAACCACCGGGCCGACGTCGGCCACTTCCAGCAGTTGCAGCCCGCCTTCCCAGGTGGCCGCGTGCAGCAGTGCGTCGAGATTGCCGAAGTGCTGGGCCAGCGCCTTCGCGGTCGACTCGCCGACGTGGCGGATGCCGAGCGCGTAGATGAAGCGGCCGAAGGTGGTGTGCTTCGACTTCTCCAGCGCGTCGAGCACGTTCTGAGCCGACTTGGCGGCCATGCGGTCGAGGTTTTTCAGGTTCTCGAGATCGAGTTTGGTGTACAGGTCGGCCGCGGTGTCGATCAAGCCTTTATCGACCAGCTGTTCGATCAGCTGGTCGCCCAGGCCCTCCACGTCCATCGCGCGGCGCGACACGAAGTGCATCAGGCCGCCCTTCTTCTGGGCGCTGCAATGGGTCCAGCCGCCGGAACAGCGGGCGATGGCTTCGTCTTCGGGCCGCACGATCGGCGAGTCGCATACCGGGCAATTGGCCGGCATGAGGAACTCGCGCGCATCCGCCGGACGGCGCTCCGGCACATGGCTGACCACTTCCGGAATCACGTCGCCGGCGCGGCGCACGATGACGGTGTCGCCGATGCGGATGTCCTTGCGGCGCACTTCATCCTCGTTGTGCAGGGTCGCGTTGGTGACGGTGACGCCGCCCACGAACACCGGCACCAGCCGCGCCACCGGCGTGATCGCGCCGGTGCGGCCGACCTGGACTTCGATCTCCTGCACCTGGGTGAGCGCCTCTTCGGCCGGGAATTTGTGGGCAGTCGCAAAGCGCGGCGCGCGCGACACGAAGCCAAGCCGCTGCTGGTCTTCCAGCCGGTTGACCTTGTAGACCACGCCGTCGATTTCGTACGGCAGGCCAGCGCGGCGCTCGCCGACGCCCTTGAAAAACGCGAGCATGCCGGCCGCGCCCAGCACCACGTCGCGCTCCTTCGAGACCGGCAGGCCAAGCTCGGCGAACCAGTCGAGCAGCGCCGAATGCGACTCCGGCATGGCCACGCCTTCCAGCGCGCCGATGCCGTAGGCGAAGAAGCGCAAGTTGCGCGAGGCCGTGATGCGCGAATCGAGCTGGCGCAAGCCGCCGGCGGCCGCATTGCGCGGGTTGACGTATTCCTTCTGGCCGGCGTCGCGCTGGCGCTGATTGAGCTTGGCGAAATCGGCCTTGAACATCAGCACCTCGCCGCGCACCTCCAGCACCGCGGGCACCTGGTCGCCATGCAGGCGCAGCGGAATCGCGCGCACCGTGCGGATATTGGTGGTGACGTCTTCGCCGGTGGCACCGTCGCCGCGCGTGGCGCCGCGCACGAACACACCGCCCTCGTAACGCAGGCTGATGGCCAGGCCGTCGAATTTGAGCTCGCTCGCGTATGCGACCTGCACCGCATCCAGGCCTTCGCGCACGCGGCGGTCGAAGTTGTCGATGTCCTCGTCGGAGAAGGCGTTATTCAGCGACAGCATGGGCACCGTATGGGTGACCTGCTTGAATTCGGGGATGGGGGCGGCGCCCACGCGGTAGGTCGGCGAATCGACCGAGACCGCCTCCGGGTGCGCGGCTTCGAGCGCCTGCAGTTCGCGGAACAGTTTGTCGTACTCGGCGTCCGGGATGGTCGGCGCGTCCTGTACGTGATAGGCGAAGATGTGGCGGTTCAGCTCCTTGGTCAGCCACGCCATGCGGCCCAAAAAATCGTCTGCGCTGGTCACAATGATGCGGTTCCTCAGCTGAACAGGCGCAAGGCTCGCGTCGAGCCGGCCGGGATGTCGGCCGCTTCCATCTCCTGGTAGAACTCCAGCACCTGGCCGTTGATCTCGGCCAGCGCTTCATCCATCAGCGGCTGGTTGCTGTCGTCGACGATGGTGGCGTCGAGGCGCGCCACCAGCGCCTTGGCGCAGGCGACCATCGCGCCGAAGCCGTCGCGCTGCGGCGCCACGCAGGGCACGTCGAGCAGCAGCGTCAGGCGCGAGGTGGTGTCCGCACCCAGCGTGACGTTGGTGGACAGCGAGAACAGCTGGCCGCCGTCGCCGTCCGGCATCACGTAGCGGCCGTCGGGCCGCACGTCGAAGCCCTGCTTCTCGAGCGCGCCGATCAGGGTCGAGATGGCCCACGGCGCGCCGTTCGACATCAGGTTCACGCCCAACTGGGCGTCGTGGCCGGCCACGAAGCGGTGCAGCACGCGCGCCTCGCCCATCACCTCGATCATGTCGGGGATCTCGGGCTCGGCGCCGATTTCGTCGGCCACGGTGCGCAGGCGCGTCACCAGTTCGGAGTATTCGAGCTCGTTCAGGGCCGTGGTGCGGCTGGCCATCTGCACGCCTACCTGCAGCTTGGTGTAGACGCCGCCGTGCGTGATCGGCTCCCAGTCGCCGTTGACGTGCAGGCCGATGTAGTGGATCGGCTTGTTGCCGACGTGGCGCAGAGTCTGCAGCACCGGCAGGATCTTGTCGCCGCGGACCGCGATCTCGAGCGCGAGCGGGATCAGGCAGTCGATCAGCGGGTCGACCAGGCTGGTGGCCAGTTCGGCGGCCGGCGTGGCCGGATCGGTGCCGGGCAGGACCGGCTCGTCGGGCATGGGCACGTATTCGGCGGGGGTTCCTGGCACGCCGAGGTCGAATACCGGCTCCTGGCGCGCGTCGCCGCTGCGCATCAGCACATCGTCGTGGTCCGAGGAGAAGGCGCGTTCGACGCTCTTCTTGGCCTTGTACTCCTGCCATTTGTTGTACGTGAAAACGCCGACGATAAACACGCCGCCGGCCCCGATCAGGCTCATTTGGAATTCTGTCATGCTGCTTGCGCCTCGGTTGCGAAATTCGCGGCAGACTCCATGTCCACCGCCACAATGCGCGATACACCCTGCTCCTGCATCGTCACACCGATCAGTTGATTGGCCATCTCCATCGCGATCTTGTTGTGCGAGATGAAGAGGAATTGGGTATGTTCCGACATCCGCTTGACCATGCGGCAGAAGCGCTCGGTGTTGGCGTCGTCCAGCGGTGCGTCGACCTCGTCGAGCAGGCAGAATGGCGCGGGATTCAGGCGGAACATGGAGAACACCAGCGCGGTCGCGGTGAGCGCTTTCTCGCCGCCCGACAGCAGGTGGATGGTCGCGTTCTTCTTGCCGGGCGGCTGGGCCATGACCTGCACGCCGGAGTCGAGGATCTCGTCGCCGGTCATCACCAGCTTGGCGTTACCGCCGCCGAACAGGATCGGGAACAGTTCGGAGAAGTGGTGGTTGACGCGGTCGAAGGTATCCTGCAGCAGCTCGCGGGTCTCCTTGTCGATCTTGTGGATCGCGTCTTCGAGCGTGGTGATCGCCTCGGTCAGATCGGCGTTCTGCGCGTCGAGGAAGTTCTTGCGTTCGGAGGCTTGCGCCAGTTCGTCCAGCGCCGCCAGGTTGACCGCACCCAGCGCCGCGACGGCATTGGTCAGGCGCGTGACTTCGCCCTGCAGGTAGGACGCCTTCATGTCCGGGTTGAGCTTCTCGTTGAGCGCCGCTGCGTCGGCTTCCACCGCCTTGAGCGCCTCGGCGAACTGCTCCTGGTTCAGGCGCGCGGCCTGCTCCTTGAGCTGCATCTCGGTGATCTTGTCGCGCTGCGGCTGCAGGCTGCGTTCGGCCTGCATGCGCGCCTCTTCGGCGTGGCGCAGCTGCTGGGTGATCTGGTCGAGTTCATGGCGCGCGTCGGACAGCGCGCGTTCCTGCGTGCTGCGGCGGTCCAGCAGCTCTTGCAGGCCATCGTTGGCGGCGCCGGTTTCGAGCGACGCCAGTTCCTGCTGGCCGACTTCGATGGCCTCGGCCACTTGGGCGGCCTGCTGGGTGGCGGTGGCGATATTGCGGCGCAGCTCATCGATCTTGCTGCGCTGGGACTTCTCGGCGAACTGCGCTTCCTGCGCCGCGCGTTCGAGCTCGCGCAGGCGTTCGCGGGCATCGGTCAGGGCCTGTTCACGGCCCAGGAATTCGGTCTGGCCGTCTTCGTGCGCGCCCTGCAGCTCGGCCAACTCGATGTCGAGCTGTTCGAACTTCTCTTCCGACTCCAGCTTGACCTGCTGCTGCTCGGCTTCCTGCGCCGCGATCTCGGCCAGGTCGGCCTGGATCTGGGTGCTGCGCTGGTTGAAGCGGGCTTCGACCTCGGATTGCTTGACCACGTCGATCTGCAGGCCGTGCACCGACTGCGTGAGGCCGGCGATGCGCTGGCGCGCGTCCTGCAGGCGGCGCGTGAGCTCGGCCACGGCCGCATCGGCACGCACCGAACGCGCGCGCGCCTCGTCGGCCAGCAGCGATTGGGCGCGCAGCTGCTTGCCGATGTTCTCGATCTCCTGCTGGCGGCCCAGCATGCCGTCCTGTTCCGCATCGGCGGCGTAGAAGCGCACGCTCGACTGCGTGACCACGTGGCCCTGGCGCGTGATGAAGGAGCCGCCCGCGGGCAGCTTGCTCCGCTCGGCGAAGGCGCTCGCGCTGTCTTCGGCGATGAAGACGTTGTGCAGCCAGTCGTGCAGCAGGCCGCGCAGGCCGGACTCGTTCAGCTTGAGCAGGTTGACGAAGGGCTTGAGGCCGGCGATGTCGCTTGGGGCTGCCGCTGCCGCCATCGACGGCGCGTACAGCGCCAGCTTGGCCGGCGGCGCATCGCTGAAGAAGGCCTTGGCCCAGTCGATGTTGGACATCTCGAGCGCGCCGGTGCGCTCGCGCAGCACGGCTTCGAGCGCGGTCTCCCAGCCCTGCTCGATGTGCAGTTTTTGCCACAGGCGCGGCAGCGTATCGAGTTCGTGTTTTTGCAGCCAGGGCTGGACCTTGCCCTGGGTTTGCACCCGTTCCTGCAGCTGCTTGAGCGCGGACAGGCGCGCCTCGAGCTGCGCGTTGGCCGCGGTTTCGGCGTTGACCTGGGCCTGCGCTTCGGCGCGCTCCGTTTCGATGCGCTCCTGCTGTTCGAGCGCGTCTTCCAGCAGCATGGTCTGCTCTTCGAGCGCCTGCTGCTTTTCCTCGAGCTGCATCCTGAGGTTGGCGAGGTGGCTGCTGTCGGGCAGGTTCAGGCCATTCTTCTCCTGCTGCAGGCGCTCGCGCCGCGTCAGCAGGCCGGACAAGATATTCGATGCGTTGCGCTGGTGCGCCGATTCGAGTTCGATCTGCTGCTGCGCCTGCATGATGCGGGCGCGCGACTCGGTGGTCTTGTGCTGCGCCTCGCGCCACGCGGTGTCGAGCGCGGGCAGGCGTTCGTTGTGCTGTTCGGCCGCCATCTGCGACTGCTCGACGCGGCCGCCCAATTCCTCAAGCAGGAACTCGGCTTCTTCGATCTGCTCCTGGTATTCCTGGCCTTGCGTCTGCCACTGATTGCGCTGCGCGTCGAGGGCCGCGAGCTGGTTCTGCAGGCGGCTGCGCGACTCGATCACGAACTTGATCTGGGCTTCGAGGCTGCCGATCTCGGAGTTGGTCTGGTACAGCTGGCCCTGCGCCTGGTGCAGCCGGTCGCCCACCGAGAAGTGGGCCTGGCGCATATGTTCGAGTTCGAGTTCGACGTGGCGCAGCTTGGCGGTCTGCTCTTCGAGGTCGGTCTGGGCCTGCTCCATGTCGCGGAAGACCTTGGCCTGCTCGGCCTGCGCCTCGTTTTTGCGCAGCAGCCAAAGCAGCTTCTGCTTCTCTTCCTGGTCGGCCTGCAGCGTGTGGAATTTGTTCGCGACGACCGCCTGCGCTTCGAGCTTTTCGAGGTTGGCATTCAGCTCGCGCAGGATGTCTTCGACCCGCAGCAGGTTCTCGCGCGTGTCGTTGAGACGGTTCTCGGTCTCGCGGCGGCGCTCCTTGTACTTCGAGACGCCGGCGGCTTCTTCGAGGAACACGCGCAGTTCTTCGGGCCGCGATTCGATGATCCGCGAGATCATGCCCTGGCCGATGATCGCGTAGGCGCGCGGACCGAGGCCGGTGCCGAGGAAGATGTCCTGGATGTCGCGCCGGCGCACCGGCTGGCCGTTGATGTAATAGGTCGAGGTGCCGTCGCGCGTGAGGGTGCGCTTGACCGCGATCTCGGCGTACTGCCCCCACTGGCCGGCGGCCTTGCCGTCGTTGTTATCGAAGACCAGTTCGACCGAGGCGCGGCCGGCTGGCTTGCGGTTGGTCGAGCCGTTGAAAATCACGTCCTGCATGGACTCGCCGCGCAGTTCGGAGGCCTTCGATTCGCCCAGCACCCAGCGCACCGCATCGATGATATTCGACTTGCCGCAGCCGTTGGGACCGACGACGCCCACCAACTGGCCGGGCACCTGGAAATTGGTGGGATCAACGAAAGACTTAAATCCCGACAACTTAATGGAAGATAGACGCACGTTGTATAGGGTGATTGGGAATCGTAAAGGGGATCATCATACCATCTGTTGCTTGCCCTTCGGCCAAGTGGACGGCCACAAAAAGCGCACTTTTTCGGGCTCCCAAGGGCGAAACCCCAGGGAGGCCCGCAAAACCGTCCTCAGTTGCCAGGCATTACCAACAGTTGCAGCCCCGATGGCGTGGCCGGCGCATGGTAGACGCGCTGGGTCGCCTTCTTGAAGTCCTCCGGCTTGGCCTTCGGGATCGCCGTGAAGGTCTGCGGATTCAGGTCCACCAGCGGGAACCAGGAGCTTTGCACCTGCACCATGATCCGGTGGCCGCGGCGGAAGGTATGGTTGATGTCGCCGAGCTGGTAGCTGATGGCTTCCACCTTCCCCGGCGTGAACGGCTCGGGCTTCTCGTAGCTGTTGCGGAACTTGCCGCGCAAGGGATTGCCGCGTACCAGTTGCTGGTAGCCGCCCAGCTTCAGCGATGGCGGTGGAATGTCCTTGGCATTGCCGTCCTTCTCCGCCGCCGGATACTCCTGCGGATACACGTCGATCAGCTTGACCACCCAGTCGGCATCGGTGCCGCTGGTGGACACGAACAGCTTGGGCGTGACCGGGCCGGCGATCGTCACGTCGTCGGCCAGCACCTCGCTCTGGTACACCAGCACGTCCGGGCGCGAGGCGGCGAAGCGCTGGTCCGACACCATGTATTCCTGCGGCACCCCGGTGGCCGGGTAGCCGATGTAGGGCACCGGCTTGCGCGGATCGGCCACGTACTCGTCGAACTCGGCGCCGGCCGCGGGCTGCTGCCAGCTCAGCTTGCCGTTCGCGCCGAAGTACAGGGTGCGCGCCTTGGCCTGCGCCGGCGGCCACGCCGTGTACTGGCGCCACACGTTGCTGCCGGTTTCGAAGGCGGTGACCTCGGCGATCGCCTGGGCCGGCTTGATACCTTTCAGCTGCTGTTCAAAGAAGGGAAACTGTATCTTGGCGCGGAAGTATTCGCCGGTCTTGCTGTCGAACTGCACGTGGCCGAGGCTCTTGCCGTCGCTGCGCGCCCAACCGCCATGAATCCACGGACCCATCACCAGACCGCTGAAGGTCGACGGGTTCATGGTCTTGATCGCCTGATAGGTGGTGAGCGGACCCTGCGGATCTTCCGCGTCGAACCACCCGCCCACGGTGAGCACGGCGGCTTTCACGTTCTTCAAGTGCGGCGCGATATTGCGCGACTGCCAGAACTGGTCGTAGGTGTCGTGGTCGATGGTCGGCGCCAGCAGGAAGCGCTGCTTGTCGCTCATGGTCGCCAGGATATTCGGCAGGGTCAGCCGCTGCAGGAAGAAGTCGTAGCCGTCGGCCATGCCGTACTCGAAGCCCGACCATTTTTTCGGCAGCGGGGTCGGGTTGTCTTCCACCGTGAATGAGGCATAGAAGCCGAAGTTGGCCGCCAACATGAAGGCGCCGCCGTGGTAGGAATCGTCGCCCATGAACAGGTCGGTCACCGGCGCTTGCGGCGAGGCCGCCTTGATCGCCGGGTGCGAATCGATGATGCTGGCCGAAGTGTAGAAGCCGGGATAGCTGATGCCGTAGATGCCGACCTTGCCGTTATTGTTCGGCACATGCTTGAGCAGCCATTCGACCGTATCGTACATGTCCTGGCTTTCCTGGCCTTCGCCCGGCGCGCGGCTGGCGTTGACGTGCGGCGTCATCTCCTGCCATTTTCCTTCCGACATATAGCGGCCGCGTACGTCCTGCTTGACGAAGATGTAACCGGCGTCTTCCAGTTCTTTCGACGGGCCGATCGCGGTCGGGAACCAGTCCTCGCCGTAATGCAGCTCGCCCTCCGCATTGACCCCCGCGCTGTATGGGGTGCGCTGGACCAGGAAGGGATAGGGCTTCGCACCGTCCTTCGGCACGTAGACGGTGGTGAACAGGTGCACGCCGTCGCGCATCGGGATCCGGTATTCGTATTTGGTGTAGTGCTCGCGCAGGTTGCGCTTGACGGCGGGCGCATCGTCATTTTGGGTATCGAGCGTCGCGGCGTGGACCGTGCCGGCGCCAAACGCCAGCGCCAGGGACAAGGCAAGAAGTGTGAACGGACGGCGGATCATGGTTTCCTTCGAGGAGTGAGCAGCTGGGAGCGCCAGTGTAAACTCATTCGACGAAATATTGCTAGCCGGATATGTATCCGGCTAGTCCCTGCCCATCGCTTCTTGCGCGGCCCCGCGCGTGGCCAATGCCCACGCTGCGCGGCTGTAGGGCCGGTCGTGTCCCGACAATTCCAGTGCAATCTTGACCACCCATTGATGGGCGTTGGCCGGCTCCGCCTTGGGTACCAACAAGATGAGCAAACTGACCCCGACCAGCAACGGGCTGGGCACGAACTGGCGCGCGGCGTTCGCGCGCGCGATGAACAGCAGCGCCACCGCCATCCCCAGCAGCAGCCCGAGCAGCGCTTCGCTCGGCGAATGGGCGCCGACCTTGACGCGCGAGGCGCCCACCAGCACGGCGACGGCGATGCCGAAGGCCACGCCGGCCGCGCGCAGGCGCCGGTGCTCGCCTTCCAGCAGCAGGAAGAAAGCGACCGGGAACACCGCTGCCGCGCGCGTGGCGTGGCCGCTGAAGCCGGTGAACTCCAGGCTCTGGATACCGATGCCCCAGCCGAGGAAGGCGACCTGGCTGGCGACCACCAGCAGCATGGCCGACCCGAACAGCAGGCACCAGGCAAGCGCGAGCCGCCAGCAGCGCGCTGCACCCAGCCAGACGGCGATGGCCAGCGCGGCCAGTGCGGTGACGTTCAAGCCGCCAAGGGCAGTGATTTGGGACCACCAAAGCATGATCGAGCCGAAAAAGTATCTTGGCTGGCGACTATACAACAACAGGCCGCGCCGCTCAATTCGCTAGCCGGCCCATTTGCGGTGCAGCGCGCACCAAGCGGGGGATATTTCGTATAACAATATTAATTAATTGCGCGATATTCCGGTGCATTCCAGAGTTATTTACGGCTTATATATCCGACATTTGAACAATAAATTTTTCACTAAGGAACCGCTGATCAATTGATGTTTTCAGCGGTTTTAGATTTTTTTGGCGGCCGCAAGGTCGTCGCAAACCTGGAATGCGTTTTTGGGCGCTCCTATTG
>Ga0193702_1000283_pt1 | contig 20055 bp, 19 predicted proteins | sample U3a1metaG_FD_143060 | JGI IMG/M metagenome (GOLD analysis project Ga0193702, IMG submission 143060) | Soil microbial communities from a riparian zone of the East river system, Colorado, United States - U3a1 | ecosystem: Environmental > Terrestrial > Soil > Riparian zone | place: USA: East River... | reverse complement strand
AATTTTCTTCGAAATATTTACCGATACTGACTTCTGCCGGGCCGCCCGCCAAATAGATAGTTTGCGGGGTTTGGGCTGATATCAGTTTTATCAATGCCAAAAACTTTCCGGGTTCCCAGCTGCGTTTAACCACACCAGCTCCCGGGAATATCACAATGCCATTTTTGTCGGTAATATTGATTGGGATGTAAGGCCCGTACAATTCGGCCACCTGTTTTAGCACCGATTCGAAAAAGAACCGGGTGCGGTCAAATTCAAAGTAAACGCTTTCGGGGAGTAATAATCTTTCTGTATAATATTTATCCGTTTGGGCTTTATATTTTGCAGCTATCCGTTCTGTGTCGCCCTCAAAACCTATAGTTTGTTTAGCGGCTGCAAGTCCCGCCAAACCATCGGTAATAAAGGTACGCGCATAGGTGGGTTGTAATACAACAAGGTAGTTTTTTCTGAATAGCTTCCATCCTAACCTGAAGGTTTGCAAAGGCGAATGATAAAGATCGTCAGGTTTAATGAAGAAAAATTCGTCAACAAAATCAGCATCATAAGTTAAGGCGATGTCTTTGCATAGGACATTGCATACAAGGTCGACCTCATAATCCTTATATTGTTCCGACAGACTAATTAGCTCAATAAAATTCCGGAACAGGATATAATCGCCAATAGCATCGGTCTTGATAATAAGCAACCGTTTTTTAGGCTTGCGGCCCTTCCCTAAAAACTTAAACAGTAATGGCAGCCGAAGCAGGATAAAGCGCGTTAATCTATATAAGTTCCTGTTCTGTGCCATCGGTTTATTTATTTAAGATAAAACGGATGAGGGTTTTACCCGCACCAATGGTCCGGTTTAAATAACGATAATAGGAAGCACGTTTCAAGTACTTTTTAAATAACTCATCGCGCTGGCTTTCAAAAACCAAATCCTTTGTAGTGGTTGAAAAACCGCCTTCGGGGAAGCTGGCCACTAAATGATCCTCGTGTACAAACTTAAACTCCGGGTCTTTCCAAAGCCGCAGGTTTAAATGGTAATCGGCATACACCCGGTATTTGGTGTCGTATTGATATTTATCAAATACCGCCTTTGGATAAAATATCCCCTGGTGGCAAATATTGAGTTTGGTTAGGTAATAGTCGTCATACACCTTGCAAAATTCCTTGCCGTAAAAGATCACATTGCCATAATATATAGTGTCGGGTTCTTTTAACATGGCAACCATATCCGCAAAACCTGCTGCCAGTTCATCATCTGCCCCTATAAAAATAACCCATTGCCCTTTGGTATAAGTTACGGCCTTGTTCATGGCCTCGTATATACCATTATCGGGTTCGCTTATCCAAAAATCTATAAAGCTTTCGTTTGCTTTTATAATATCGAGGGTATTATCGGTGCTATTGCCGTCAATAATAACCAGCTCCGTATCGGCAGACTTATACTGTTCAACACTTTTAAACAGATCAGGCAAAGTGCCCGCCGCGTTAAACGTAACGCAAACAATAGACACTTTTGGTAAAGCACTATTCAAATCGTTCAACCTTTTGCCGCCTTGCTTCATCCTTTTTCAACTATTTTTTTTGCCTCGGTACCCCAAATTTGCTGAAATATATAATTCAGCTTGCTCCATTTGCTTTTCTTACGCATATAAAAAACGATGCGGCGGTATTTATATAACAGTCGTGCCAGGTCTAACGATGCGTAAGAGTTGATCTTTTTGGTGTAGGCCGTATAAAATTTATTGATCAACTCGGGCCGCCTGTTTTTTGGGTAAGCCACACAGTAGCCAAGCCATTTATACTGCTTCTCTATTTTGGACGCGGATGGTATTTTATAGTTATCCGTTTCGCGCGCCAGGCCCAGCATATTGGTATCGCTTTTATCATGCTGCCGGTATTGCACCAGGCATTGCGGTATAAAATCTATACTGCCCATATTGGTAGCCACATAGGCCAGCCACCAGTCATGAAAATAGCCTTCCTTTAGCGGCAAAGCTTCATCCAATAATTCCCTCTTCATTAATATGGCGTGGCCGGATACACAATTGAAAAACAAAAAAGCCTCCGGTTCATCGCCCCGGTAAAAATTCATCTTATCAGATATTTTTTTACCCATACTGGTGCCATCCTCATTGATAAACTCTGAATCATGGTAAACCAACACATTGTCTTTTATAGCCTCCACCTGCAATGCTATTTTTTCCGGGTGCCAAAGATCATCCTGGTCACATAGCGCTATTAGTTCGCCGGTGCATAAAGTAGCTGCACGTTCAAAATTCTTTACAAAACCCAGGTTGTTTTCATTTTTATGGATCTTAAATTGAGGGAAGTGATCCGCGTAATCTGTTAGTATGGCCCAGGTATCATCGGTCGAGCGATCGTCAACCACTATTATTTCTATATTCTTATAGGTTTGGGTGAGCAAAGTATCCAGCTGCTGCTCTAAATAAGCAGCGCCATTATAAGTACATAAAGCTATAGAAACTAACGGCTCTTTCATGACAGCTTTATTTTGATCAACTTTTTACCCTTAACCGATTCCTTTAACTTATCTACTACATTAAATATAGTTAGTCTGCTATTATTTTCGGCTAACAATTCTTTTAAACGGGTTTTATAGGTTTTAATTAAGTTTCTGTTTTTAAATAACTCGCGGTAGCTTTTCCATATCCAAAACTGACCGACCAATAATTTTGGAAGCAGATCGACTACAGTTATCTGCACATACCACCCAAACAAAGCCAGCCCGTCTAAATGCAGCGCGTGCAAATAAAAACGATTGCGGTAATAAATGCTTTTTACCCATTGGGCGGTTTTGTAATTCTTCGTACTGGCCGACACCTGGTGCCTGCAAATGGCATTATGCTCGTAATAACATTTCCAATCCAACTTCCATGCGCGGATACTTAGTTCCATATCCTCGCAATAAAAGGGCGAAAATAATTCATAAAACCCGCCGACCTGTTTCAGTTTTGCCGCGTCAATGAGCGCGTTGGCACCCATTAAATAAAAGGTATACAGCCAGTCATCTTCCTTATCGGTATAATAAAAATAGGCGGTCTTTAATTTTAGCCCGTTAAATTTGGGTATGCGCCCGGCATCCTGTATGCGGTCGCCCTCCATATCAATAATGCGGCCCATTACGCCAAAGGTATCAGGCTTAGAAAAATACTTCCATTGATAGTCAAAATAGTCAGGCGTTAATTTAACATCCGAGTTTAACAGCAATATCAACTCGCATTTTGCTGCCGCGATTCCCTGGTTGCAGGAATAAGAAAAGCCGCTGTTGCTGTCGTTCACCAATAATTTTACCTGCGGATATTCGGCCTTTAAAAACTCAACTGATGCATCAGTCGATGCGTCATCTATAATTATGATCTCGTAATCCGCGCCGCTGCTTTCAATAGCGCTGATGGTATAAGGCAAATATTCCTGTAACAGGTGCCTGCCGTTATAATTAGGTATAACTATCGAAACGCTTTTTTTAATATCCACGTTATTTTATCAGCTTATAATTTCGGTACTCGCTCACCCGCCACCCTGTCCAGTCCTCTATTTTTTGCAGCGCCTTGCGGCGGAAGGTCATCTTTTTATTTAATGTTTTCAGGTCGATGTTCAAATTCCAGTTTGTGGCTGCTATGCGGTTTTGCATAACTGCCGGGTGGGTGTCCTTAAAATGGATCAGCCTGTCGGGGTTTTTATAGGTGTAATCAAACTCAAATGTTTCGGGCAAATTTTCGTTCATCCAGGCATCGTCATGGTAAAAGCGGTTAAAATTACGCAGCTTATTAGCCAGGCCGTTTGGCGGCTTTACCCAGCCGTAATGATAAATATAGGCGTCAATTAATTTCACCTTTATCTTACGGCCATCCCACCTAAAGCCCTGCGCATCGCGGTAGGAGTGGATCGCTTTATTATTCCTAACTATCCGTATCTCGCGCCGGTACCATCTGCGCGAATGCCCATAATAATCATACGACCCATAAAAATGCAGGTATTTAAATAACAGCCCTTCAATTTGGGTATTATTTAAATTATCGTCCATCTCTTTTTTTATCAGCGGAAGATATTTTTCATGCACACATTCATCGCCCTGGATATAGAAGGCCCAGTCGGCATCGGGCGATATGGCACGGAACGCTTTATCAGTTTCGGCAGCGAATACCGACCCTCCATCGCGCAGCGTATCGTCCCAAACGGTATCAATAATTCTTATTTTTGGCGAGTTGATGCCTCTTATCAAATCGCCCGTCCCATCATCACAATTTCCCAGGGCCACAATAAATTCATCACAAACAGGCAATATGGAAGTGATAGCCTCCACAATGGGGTAATCATTTTTTATGGCGTTCCTGATAAAAGTAAAACCGGCTACCTTCATTAATTAATTGGGGTTTGCAACAAATATAGTTGTAGAGACGCAAAATATTGCGTCCCTGCTTTTTTTAAACCTATATATTTGTTAACTATGTTGATGAACAAACGCGATATTAAACCAGTAAGTGCCGATTTCCGATCGGTGGCGCGCGCGTTAACGATGGTTGAAAATGACCTGCAGGGCGCCGATGCCCTGCTTAAAAACCTGCACTTCGAAAAAAACATACCTATTATAGGTATCACCGGCCCGCCGGGCGCGGGTAAAAGCACTTTGGTAAATGAAGTAATTAATGAGTTGGTAAAAAGCGGCAGCAAAGTAGCCGTTTTGGCTATAGACCCAACTTCGCCATTTAACTTTGGCTCGTTACTTGGCGACAGGATAAGGATGGCTTCACATTTTAATCATCCCGATGTTTTTATACGGTCGTTAGCCACACGCGGCTTATTAGGCGGACTATCTGCAAAAACCATTGAAATGGCCGATGTGCTGCGAGGGGCGGGGTTTGATTATGTCATTATAGAAACGGTAGGGGTAGGGCAGTCGGAAATTGAGATAGCCGGGCTGGCAGATATAACTTTTGTTGTATTGGTCCCCGAATCGGGCGATGAGATACAAAATATTAAATCGGGCCTGATGGAAATTGCCGATGCCTTTATCATTAATAAAGCCGACAGGGCGGATGCCGACCTGTTTGTGAACAATCTAAAAAAGATAATCCAGCAAAAAGGCGGGGAGCATTTACCGGTTTTTAAAACCATTGCATCACAGGGAAGCGGTATTGACGAGATTGTGACTTTTATTAAAAAGCCGGTTGTCCTAAAAAACAAACGCAAAGAATTTTTACTGGCTGAAAAAGCCTACAAGATCATTCAGCAAAAGCGTATGGCCGATGTGGACAGGATAAAGTTGAGCCGGGATATTGCAAAGGCAATGGATGAACCCGGATTTAATTTGTATGCCTTTATAGAAACATATTTTTGATTTGAATTTCGGATTTTCGATTTCGGATTTATTTAAATTAGATTAAACGCTAAATCCGAAATTGAAAATCCGAAATCCGATATTTTACGAATTCATTATATTCTCTATCTCCTCTGCCTCAACAGGAATATCAGCCATCAAATCAACATTGCCGTCTTTGGTTATCAGGATATTGTTTTCTAACCTGATACCTAATCCCTCCGCAGGGATATAAATACCCGGTTCGCAGGTTAGGATGTTCCCGGCCTCAAACGGTTTGTACCGGCTGGCAAAATCATGCACATCTAAACCCAAATGATGCGATGTGCCGTGCATAAAGTATTTTTTATAGGCAGGCATTTTAGGGTCCTGCTTCTCTACATCATGTTTGGTTAATAAGCCGAGGCCAATTAACTCGTTGGTCATTATTTCACCAACTTCATCATGGTACTCGTTCCATATTGTTCCGGCTACCAATAATTTTGTAGCTGCACGCATTACCCGTAACACTGCGTCATATACCTCGCGCTGGCGTTTGGTAAAGCGGCCGTTTACGGGTATAGAGCGGGTCATGTCCGCATTGTAATTGGCATACTCGGCACCGGTATCTAATAATAAAACCTCGCCATCCTTACATACGGCGTTATTATCTATATAATGCAATACAATAGCATTCTTACCCGAAGCTATGATCGGGTTATAAGCATGGCCGGTGGCGCGCTGGCGTATAAATTCATGTATTACTTCTGCTTCTATCTCGTATTCTGCAACGCCCGGTTTGGTGAATTTTAGTACGCGTATAAAAGCATCGCGGGTTATAGCGCATGCTTTTTTGGTCAGCTCTATTTCAATGTCCGATTTTACAGCCCGCAGATCGCGCATAATAACAGCCGACCGTTCATAATGGTGCAAAGGATATTTTTTGCGCATATCTTCCAGCATCCTTATATCGCGATAAGGTACCGTATGCGCATAACGATCATTTTCGTTAGTATTCATGTAAATATTCTCTGCATAGTTTACTATACTATGCAAAATGTTATCAAATTCACTAAGCCAGAAGATGCTTTCTATGCCCGAAGCCTGTTTTGCCTCTTCCTTGGTATACTTGTGTCCTTCCCAAACTGCAATATGTTCGTTGGTTTGTCTTAAAAAAAGTACTTCTTTGTATAGTGAATTAGGACAGTCCGGAAATAATAGCAAAATGCTTTGTTCCTGGTCAATACCTGTTAAATAAAAAAAGTCAGGGTTTTGCTTAAATATAAAAGATTGGTCGCCACTGCGCGGGTACTCGTCATTGGAGTGAAATATAGCTAAAGAAGAAGGCTTAATTCTCGAAACGAAACTTTTTCTATTATTTAGAAATAAACTATTGTCTATTGATAAGTACTTCATAATCTTCAGATGTTTATTGTTGTAGTCTGCGTTATTTTTTGTTTATTTATGCTATAAATATATTTTTGGAACAGTATTTGGTTACCGTTTCAAACATAATTACTATTTTTGAAAAAAAATCACAATTAAAAATTGTTTAATCTTAAAACTATGAACTATTCTACATTAAAAAGAACAATCGCTTTATCACTTGTTTCTTTGATGGCAGTTGGCGCAGCCAACGCTCAAACAACAGGTTCGGCGGCAACCACCGGTGCCAAGGTATTTGGCGGCAGTGGACAGTACAATACCTGGAGCGTTGGTTTAGATGTTGGTGTAACATCACCCGCCCTTGTAACAGGTGGAAGCACCGACTTTAATACCAAAAAAATTAGTTTGGGTTACGGTTTATCTATTAAAGATCAATTAGCACATTCATTTGGCTTACAATTTGATTTCAAAGGAGGCCAAGTAGGTGGATCACAAGTGGCAAATGCTACTGATAATACACCAGCCTTTATCGTTGATGCAACTCCAACAGCTGCTCATTGGGTTTCTTACAAAACTAATTTCTGGCAAGGAAGCATCAGTGGCGTTGTAAACGTTGCTACTGTTGATTACCTACGCCGCGAAAACGCAATTAACTTTTACGTTAGCGCTGGTTTAGGTTTGGCTAATTATACACCAACCGTTACCAGTGTTGCCGGTACTGCATATAAATACCCTAACTCAGTATCAAACATGATCGTTCCTGTTGGAGTTGGTGTAAAATTCAAAGCTACTGACGCGATCGCGATCAACGTAGGTTATACTGAAAACTTTGTTGATGGTGATAACTTTGATGGTGTAAAATATCAATACCCTACTAAAGACCGTTACTCTTACGGTTATGCAGGTGTAGAATACACATTCGGCCCTTCTTCAAAAGCAAACTTAGAATGGGTCAACCCTGTTGCTATGATGTATGATGAATTATATGACGAAGCATTACGCCAGGAAGTTGCTGCCTTAAAAGGCCGTGTAACTAACGTTGAAAATGCAGTTAGAGACTTGAAGAAAGATTCTGACGGTGATGGTGTTTCTGATCAGTTTGACAAATGCCCTAACACTCCTGCAGGTACTGTAGTTGATGGTTCTGGTTGCAAGATCAACTTCCCTCCTCCAATTGATACATCAGTATTCATGAGAAAAGGTGTTGTTTATCCTGGCCTTGCTCCTCCGGTTGCTGGTTACACAAACATCCAGTTTGAATTTGATAGCTCAGTATTAAGGACATCTGCATACCCAGTATTAGATGCAACTTCAGCTGATCTAAGGTCAACCGGTGCTTCTTGCGAATTAGATGGCTACGCTTCATCTGAAGGTACAGCTGCTCATAACATGAAGTTATCTAAAGACCGTGCTAACTCAGTAAAAACTTACTTAGTTAACTCTGGTGTTGACGCTAAAAAATTAAAAGTTAAAGCTTACGGTGAAACTCACCCTATCGCTAATAACGATACTGAAGACGGACGTGTATTAAACCGTCGCGTTGAATTCAAAAAATAATTGACTTCAGTAAAATAAATATCAAAGGCTCTCCGGTTACGGGGAGCCTTTTTTTTATTAAGTTTGTATATGTATTTCTTTCGAAAAAAAGATCCTAATCGCCCGGATAGCTTTAACCTAAAGGTGATGCACGCTATTAATGCAATAGCTATAACCATGTTCCTGCTGGGTATTATCTGGAAGCTGGTTCAATGGTTTATATTTAAAAAGTAAGCCCGCATTTATAAATACAATTAAACAAACGATCATAACCGCACAATGAAGAAAGTAATAAAAACAGAACACGCTCCCGCGCCAATAGGGCCGTATAACCAGGCTATCATGGCCGGCAATTTTATATTTGTTTCGGGCCAGATACCTTTTCACCCGGGTACCGGCGAGCTGATAATCGATGATATTGAAGTAGCTACACATTTGGTTATGGAAAATATTGGCGCAATTTTAGAAGAAGCCGGCGCCGATTTTAGCCATATTGTTAAGACCACTATATTTTTAACAGATATGAAAAGTTTTGCACAGGTAAATGAAGTTTATGGCAGCTATTTTGAAGATAAATTCCCGGCGCGCGAAACTGTACAGGTTTCCGGTTTGCCCAAAGGTGTAAATATTGAAATATCAGTTATTGCAGTAAAACCCTGATAACTTAAATTGAACGGCCAGTCATTTCAAACTCCTGTTGAATATTTAAAAGGTGTTGGCACAGCACGTGCCGACATTTTAAAAAAAGAGCTTGCCGTATTCACTTTTGAGGACCTGCTTAACTATTTCCCTTATAAGCATATTGACCGTACCCGGTTTTATAAGATAAGGGATATTCAGCCCGAATTGCCCTATGTACAGGTTTTGGCGCGGTTAACTATCAAGGAAATTCTTGGCGAAAAGCACACCAAACGCCTCGTTGCCCAAGTACAGGACGATACCGGTACAATGGAACTGGTTTGGTTCCAGGGCGTAAAGTGGGTTGAAAAAATATTGATCCCCGGCAAAGCCTACATTCTGTTTGGTAAACCGGGATTTTTTAATGGCAAAACCCAAATGTCGCACCCCGAGCTAGAGCTTTACTCGCCCGGTGCGGTACAGCGCAAGGGTAATGAAACGCTGCAACCTGCCTATAACTCTACGGAAAAGTTGAAACAATTTTCGTTGGACAGCAAGGGGATACAGAAGCTTACGGCAATCTTGCTGGAACAATGCGCTAAAGACATCCACGAAAATCTACCGCTGTATATCATCAACCAGTTTAAGCTAATGGGCCGGGCAGATGCTTACCGTAATATTCATTACCCCGAAGATGCAAACCGGCTTAATGAGGCCCGTTATCGCCTAAAATTTGAAGAATTGTTTTTTTTGCAGCTTAAATTACTCAAGAACAAACTGCTCCGCATTCAAAAATTTAAAGGCAATATATTCGGAACGGTTGGGCATTATTTCAATGACTTTTATCATCATAAATTACCCTTCGAGCTCACCAATTCGCAAAAAAAGGTATTAAAAGAGATACGCCAGGATACCCAGCGCGGCGTACAGATGAACCGTTTATTGCAGGGTGATGTGGGCAGCGGCAAAACCGTGGTAGCCTTAATGAGTATGCTGATAGCTATTGACAACGGCTTCCAAACCTGTATAATGGCGCCGACAGAAATACTGGCCAACCAGCATTACCAAACCATAAAAAACTTAGTGGGCGATGATTTTATTGAATTTGCCTTATTAACCGGTTCTACGTCAAAAAAAGATAGAAAGGTTATTCATGAAAAGCTGGAAAGCGGCGAGCTTAAAATATTAATAGGCACCCACGCACTGATAGAAGATAAGGTGCAATATAAAAACCTGGGCTTTGTAGTGATTGATGAACAGCACCGCTTTGGCGTTGAGCAGCGCTCCAAGCTATGGCAAAAAAACACGATACCGCCGCATGTTTTGGTAATGACGGCTACGCCCATCCCCCGCACATTAGCCATGACCTTATATGGCGACCTGGATATTTCCGTTATAGATGAATTACCGGCGGGCCGTAAACCTATACAAACCCTGCACTTTTATGAATCGAGCCGGTTGCGGATGTTTGGCTTTATGAAAGAGCAAATTGCTTTGGGGCGGCAGATCTATATTGTATACCCACTAATAAAGGAAAGTGAAAAGCTCGACCTTAAAAACCTGATGGACGGCTTTGAAGTTATTTCGAGGGAATTCCCTTTGCCCGAATACAGAATAAGCATTGTATACGGAAAAATTAAAGCTGCCGAAAAGGAATTTGAAATGCAGCGTTTTGTAAAGGGCGAAACGCAGATAATGGTGGCAACTACTGTAATTGAAGTAGGTGTTAATGTGCCAAATGCCTCGGTAATGATCATCGAAAATGCAGAACGATTTGGCTTGTCGCAATTACACCAATTGCGTGGCAGGGTAGGCAGGGGGGCAGAGCAATCTTATTGTTTATTAATGTCGGGCAATAAATTAAGTCATGATGGCCGTACCCGGTTAAATACCATGGTTAAAACCAATAATGGTTTTGAAATAGCCGAGATCGACCTGCAGTTACGCGGCCCAGGCAATATTGAAGGCACACAACAAAGCGGAATATTGGATTTAAAAGTAGCCGACCTGGCAACAGATCAGGACCTACTATTACAGGCAAGAAAATGCGTTGAAGGCATTTTTGAGAAAGACCCGCAATTGGCGCTGCCCGAAAATCAAATATTAAATCATGCTTTCCAAACAAGAAGTTCGGGCTTAAGCTGGGATAAAATATCCTGATACCGTTAATAGTGCAGCGGCATTGCCCCCATAGGGGGCTATCCCTTTGTAGCCCGCAAAAAATGAAAACAAATTGCGCCGTAGGTGCTACCCAAAACAGGGATATTTTCAAATTATCTAAATTCTTCAATTCCGAATTGTAAATTTGTATGCACTATGCCGGAAGCAGACAGTCAACCCATTCCTAAAAAAGATTCTTTCGCGGCCTTGCGTTATAAAGATTTTCGCTCGTACCTGGGTATGCGTTTCTTTTTTACGTTTGCCTACCAAATGCAAACCACCGTATTAGGGTTTTATATTTATCAAATTACCCATAGTAAAGTCGCCATCGCGTTTATCGGCTTGAGCGAAGCCATTCCGGCAGTGGGCATTGCTCTTTACGGCGGCTACATAGCAGATAAGTACGAAAAGCGTAAAATGCTGCTGCTCATTTATGTCGGCGTATTATTCTCCTCACTGGTCATGTTTATTGTTACGCTTAAAAGCATGGGCGCTTACGTCCATTACGGCTGGATAATACCAACCATCTACGCCATGATATTTTGTAATGGCATGGCCCGCGCGTTTTATGGCCCCGCTTCATTTACAGTTTATGCAAATAGTGTCCCGCGCGAAGTTTATCCAAACGCCAGTACCTGGAGCAGCACAAGTTGGCAGGTAGCATCTATATTGGGGCCAATGCTGGGCGGGTTTACCTACGCCTTTGCAGGTAACATTATTCCGGGGTTGACCGGGATGACAGCCACGTTGAGCTTAGTACTATTATTTTTACTGATCGCATTAATATTGGTTTACAGGCTACGTAAATATCCGGCAGTTTTTGTGCCGAAAGAAAGTATATGGAAAAGCCTATCGGCGGGCCTTCATTTTGTTTTTAGTAATAAAATGATGTTTTATGCTATGAGCCTTGATCTGTTCTCTGTATTTTTTGGCGGCGTAGTGGCTTTGCTACCGGTATTTGCTTTGGATATTTTAAAAGTAGGATCAGAGGGTTTAGGATTAATGCGGATGGCATCGTCATTAGGCGCGGCAATTACTATGGTAATGATGGTGTGGTTTTCGCCGATGAATAAACCCTGGCGAAACTTATTGATAGCCGTATCAGGTTTTGGTTGTTGTATAATAGGTTTCGGCCTGTCAACCAGTTTTTACCTGTCGCTTTTGTTTTTATTCGGGCAAGGCGCCTTTGACGCGGTTAGCGTGATCATCCGCAGCACCCTGATGCAATTGCTTACACCCGATGAGATGCGCGGCCGGGTATCTGCTGTAAACTCCATGTTTATTGGCTCATCAAATGAGATCGGCGATTTTGAATCGGGCATGGCGGCAAGGTTATTAAATACTATCCCCGCCGTTTTATTTGGCGGCAGCATGACCTTACTCATCGTAACGTTCACCTATTTTAAAACCAAAAGCCTGCTGCCCTTATCATTAAAAGATATCCATACAGCTGATGAGGGTACTGAGAAAATTTAAGCCTCGGGTTTTTTAGAACTCTTCCAGATTAAGTAGGTCAGCGGGCCTATAATGGGTATTGCCATTATTATAATGATCCACAATAGTTGATTGCCCGTGCTTAACGTATGCCCCTGGTTGCGAAGGATACTTAGTATGGTGATAACAGCCAACGATAACCATAATGCCATAAATATCAATCCCAATATGCCGCTAAATGCCGATGTTAAAATAAACATGATCTAAATTTAATATACCTCAACCGTATCCTTTTCGCCTATTTGCTGTCTCCACATGGCGTAATATAATCCTTTTTGTGATATCAGGTCCAAATGCCTGCCCGATTCGATGATGCGGCCTTTTTCCAGCACATATATTCGGTCGGCATGCATAATGGTTGATAACCGGTGGGCTATCAATATAGTAATATGATCGGCTACAGATACATCACGGATGGTTTCGGTTATTTCCTCTTCGGTCAATGAATCTAAAGACGAAGTGGCTTCGTCAAACACCAGCAGATCTGGTCGGCGTAACAAAGCGCGTGCGATGGACAAACGCTGCTTTTCGCCGCCGGATACTTTTACACCCCCTTCACCAATTACGGTATCCAGGCCGTTATTTGCCCTTGCCATTAATGTTTGGCAGGCAGCGCGTTGTAATACGTCCATACATTGCTCATCCGTAGCATCGGGGCGTACAAACAGCAGGTTTTCGCGTATGCTTCCCGAAAATAATTGGGTGTCCTGCGTTACAAAGCCAACCCTTTCGCGCAGTCGGTCAAGGTCTATTTCCTTGCTTAAAACATCGTTGTATAATATATCGCCTTCTAATGGCTGGTACAGGCCTACTAAAAGCTTAACCAATGTAGTTTTGCCCGAGCCGGACGGCCCAACAAACGCAATGGTCTCACCGGTATGCGTTTCAAAGCTGATATGGTTTAGTGCGTTGCGGTTAGCGGTTAGGTGTTTAAAGGTTACGTTATCAAATGTAAGCTTGTTTACTTTTTCCAGCAATACCGGCTTTTCGGGCTTAATATCAATAGGTGTATTAATAATACGTTCAAAGTTAGCTAACGATACCTGTGCTTCGCGCCATGATTGAATAACGTTACCCAATTCCTGCAAAGGATTAAACAGGAAGAATGAATAGAATAAAAATTGCAGGTAACTACCGGGGCTCAACTCATCTCTGAAAATCAACATTAGCAAAATTACCACCATTACATTACGAACAAGGTTTACTACCGTACCCTGTATAAAACTCATGCTACGTACAAATTTTACTTTTTTAAGTTCGAGGTTTAATATTTTGTAGGTGGTTTTATTAAGGCGTTCAATTTCCTGGTTGGCCAAGCCCAAACTTTTTACCAGTTCAATATTTCTTAGGGATTCGGTAGTTGACCCTGCCAGGGCAGTAGTTTCGCCTACAATGCCTTTTTGAATAGTTTTAATACGTTTACTTAAAGCCGAACTTACAAATGCAATTACCGGTATCGCCGCAAAATAAACCAGGGTAACTTTATAGTTAACGCTTAGCGAGTAAATAATAACAAATACCATCCCTACCAAACTCACAAAAAGCACACTGATGAAAGACGTAATAAATTTTTCGCAATCCAACCGTACCTTTTGCAGTATGCCCAAAGTTTCGCCGCTGCGCTGATCTTCAAATACCTGGTATGGCAATTCGAGCGAATGTTTTAAACCATCACCATACATCTCGGCACCGGTTTTTAATACAATTATATTGGTAAAATAATCCTGGAAATTTTTTGCTATGCGCGATACCATGGCTGCGCCTAAAGCAAACCCAACCAATACTAATGAGCCATGCAAGCGGTAATCAAAAGTAAAATAATCATGATGCGCGGGTAATTTTGGCACAATATATTGGTCCATTATATTGCGGGTAATGATAGGATCAACCAACGAAAAGCCGATATTAAAAGCTGCAAGTACCAGTGCAAGTACAACCGTCCAGCGGTGTTTTGATAAGTAGGATAAAAGTATTTTCATATCAGCCACAAAAATAAAAAAAGGGAACGGCTAAGTAACTCGTTTTCTTGAATTTGACATTGTATCCATTTTAAAATTAAATGATTACCTTACGGAAACCTTAACAATCACAATGAAAAAGTTCAAATCCTCTTTCTATCCGTTGATTTTAATTTTGATAACCGCCATTGGCTCCTGTAAAATGGACACCTTTTTCTTACCTATACACCGGTCATCACGTTTAAATGTCATTGCCAAACTTGCTGACGATAAAAAAGTTTCGCAGCAGGAAATGACCAATTGGTATATTGTAAATATACAGTCATCAATAATAAAGCCGCAATGGAATAAAGCCTTACAAACGATCTACAATGGTAATCATACGGTAGAGGTGCCTATCGGCGATGATGGGGCTTTGTTTTTTATTAAAGAAAAAAATATGCTGTCTGTTTTTGCTGGCAGGTGGCAGGATAACGGAACCTGGATAGACCAGTTTACAGGCAATATTGTTTATTATTCTTTTCGTACAAATAAAATGACCGCCTCGGTCTACGGTGATTCCGGGTTAGTGCGAACCGGCAATTTCGATATTCCAGAATTACACCGGCAAGAGGTTATTGGGCCGTTTTTTTTAGTATTCATGTCGCCCAGTTTTTGGAGTTTGGTAAAAGTAAAACATTAGCTGACAGGAAGTACGAATTATTAAATTGTATGTCAGGTGTTATAAAGCAAATTTTATATATGAACAGTTCAGCTTATTAATAATGAAAACGATAATGTCGATTTTGGCTTTCTTGGTATACTCAACTGTTTATGGACAACATAAATTACCAGCAACGGACAATCAACAAGTAACCCATGTGAAAATTAAAGCTACTATAATAGGATTTTTAAAATGGTATAAAAAAGAACAGGCTGATACAGCAAAAAAGCCTTATTCAATAACAAAAGGCGGCTATCCGGACACAACAACTGATTTTAGAATTGATACTGCCGGCCTGGAAATTTATCTTAAACAATTTGAGAAAACAGGTTATGTTTCTGAAACCTATTTAAACAGTTTAAGGCTCTACTTTAAGAGAATAGATGATGAGTTGAAATTAGACTCAAGGCATCGACAAGAACTTTTTAAAGTCGACGGATTGGATAATGATTGGGTGTTAGATACTTTTGAGCCGGAAATAATACTGAATCATATTAAGGAAGGGCGATTTGATAAAATATCATCAATATATAATAAGGCTATTACCCGATTCAGGATTTCGAATCTAGTTCAGTTACTATTTACGTTAACCCGATATAAGGATAAATGGCTCATAGATTATATTGGTTATGATGCAACATCACAATATAGTATGGCCAGGCAATAACAAAAAAAGCCACTTCAACTGAAGTGGCTTTTTGGTTATTACAGCGGTTTATTAAACCGTCATGATATCTTTTTCCTTAGCTTCTGATAGCTGGTCAACCTTTACAATATAGCTATCGGTTAGCTTTTGTACTTCGGCTTCGCCGGCTTTCATTTCATCTTCTGATACGCCTTCGGCTTTTAGCTTTCTTATTTTCTCGTTGGCATCCTTGCGGATATTGCGGATGGCTATTTTACCCGTTTCGGCTTCGGCTTTTGCCTTTTTTACCAGGTCGCGGCGGCGCTCTTCTGTTAACGGCGGAACGTTTATGCGGATAATAACGCCGTCATTTTGCGGGTTAACCCCCAGGTTAGCTTCCATTATCGCCTTTTCAATTGCACTAAGCAATGATTTTTCCCATGGCTGTATTACAATGGTACGGGCATCGGGCGTGTTTACGCTGCCTATTTGGCTCAATGGAGTGGCGCTGCCGTAATAATCAACCATCACATCATCCAGCATGGATGGGCTTGCCTTGCCGGCACGTATCTTATTTAATTCGTTATCCGCGTGGTCAATAGCCTTATCCATTAAGGCCTTCGCATCGCCGATCTGTTTTTTAATGAGTTCGCTCATCTTTTTAAGTTTTAACAAAAATAGTAAAAAGTATGATTTGGATGTATTTTGCCGGAAGAATTACCTAACCAGCGTCCCAATCGGTTCGCCGTCAGCTATCTTCATAAAGTTGCCTTCCTTGTTCATATCAAATACAATGATAGGCAGCTTGTTTTCCTGGCAAAGGGTAATAGCGGTCATGTCCATTACGTTTAGGCCTTTATCATATACTTCGTGGAAAGATATTTCGTCGTAACGTGTTGCGGTAGGGTCTTTCTCCGGGTCGGCGGTGTAGATGCCATCTACACGGGTGCCTTTTAAAACCACATCAGCCTTTATTTCGATAGCGCGCAGCGATGCGGCTGTATCAGTAGTGAAGTAAGGGTTTCCTGTTCCGGCACCAAATATCACGATCTTACCCATCTCGATATGGTGCATGGCCCGGCGGCGGATATACGGCTCACAAATCTGCTCCATTTTAATGGCGGATAGCAGCCGGGTTTCTACACCAATGGTTTCCAGCGCGTTTTGCAGCGCCATACAGTTAATTACGGTGGCCAGCATACCCATATAATCGGCCTGGGCGCGGTCCATACCCGATTTTTCGGCACTTAACCCTCTAAAAATATTTCCTCCCCCTACAACAACCGCTATCTGGATACCTTTGTCATGAACAGCCTTAATATCCTGCGCATATTGCAATACCTGTTTATTATCAATTCCGTACTGCCGGTCGCCCATCAGCGATTCGCCGCTAAGTTTAAGTAAGATTCTTTTATATTTCATATAAGGAGGGGTTTACCAAAAATATAGAATAATTGTGGTTGTTAAAATTTTATGTTGTTTTTGTTAAATCATTGTAGCCCCCTCTAAATCTCCCCCGGTAGGGGAGACTTTTGAATTGTCCACAATAAAAGCCCTCCCTTCCGGGGAGGGTTGGGTGGGGCTAACAAAAAAAATCCCCCTCGTTAAAAACGAGGGGGATAAATAACTAAGCTCCTAAAGCCACCCGTTTAAAGGCGGTTACCGTTAGGCCCTTATCAACCGTGCTCAAAAACTGGGCAACCGATTTGGAAGGGTCCTTTACAAACTCCTGGTTTAGTAAAGTAGCATCTTTATAAAATTTGTTTAACCTGCCGGCTGCAATTTTTTCAACCATTTCTTCCGGTTTTCCTTCGGCACGTGTTTGCTCTTTAGCAATCTCTAATTCGCGTTCTATAGTAGTAGCATCAACGCCATCTTTATCAACAGCAACAGGGTTCATAGCTGCAATTTGCATCGCAACGTCTTTACCTGCTTCATCAGCACCCGCAACAGCAGCGCTCAAAGCAACCAATACACCTAAACGGAAGTTACCATGTATATAAGCGACAACTTTTTCGCCGTCAACTATTTCGTATTTTGATACGCCTATCTTCTCGCCAATTTTACCGGTTTTATCAATGATCGCATCACCAATAGTAACGCGGCTGTTTTCAACATCGATAGAAAGCGCGTAAAGTTCTTCAATAGTAGCAGGTTTTTGTTCAACCGCTATGTTGGCAATCGCGTTAGCAAAAGCAACAAACTCGGCATTTTTAGCCACGAAATCTGTTTCGCAATTCAACTCGATAATTACACCGCGTTTAAAGTCAGCAGATGTACGTGCAATAACCACACCTTCGTTCGAGTCGCGGTCCTGGCGGCTTGCAGCTACTTTAGCACCTTTTTTCCTTAAAAAGTCAATAGCAGCTTCAAAATCACCGTTAGTTTCGGTCAAAGCTTTTTTGCAATCCATCATACCGGCACCGGTTTGCTGGCGCAGCTTGTTTACGTCGGCTGCTGATATTTGTAATGTTGACATATTTGTAGTTTTTTAAAAAGTTGTAGATGTTATAAAGGTTGCAAAAGTTGTAAGGGTTATAACCTCTACAACTCTTACAACCCTTTCAACTTAAAATTTATTCTTCTGTTTCTTCAGCAGATGCAGATGGCGCTTCGTCAGCAACTGCGGCGTCAGCTTCAACAGCTACCTTGCGGGTTCTTTTGCCTTCGGCAGCAGGAGCCCTGTCAGCAGGTGCTTCCGGAGCATCAACTTTAGCTTTCGCCTGTGCTGCTTCTTTTTCTGCTTCGTCATCTTTCTCGCGTTTGCGTTCTTCCAAACCTTCTTCTATCGCTTTGATGATAATACCGGTGATCAATGAAATTGATTTGGTAGCATCGTCATTAGCAGGGATAGGGAAATCGATGTTTGAAGGGTCAGAGTTAGTATCAACCATCGCGAAAGTCGGGATGTTTAATTTTAACGCTTCAGAAACTGCGATATGCTCTTTCTTAACATCAATTAAAAACAAGGCAGCAGGTAAGCGATTAAGGTCAGCTATACCACCTAACAAAGTTTCTAATTTGATACGCTCACGCTGTATCATCAATCTTTCTTTTTTAGAAAGGTTGCTGTACGTGCCGTCTTTAGTCAATTTATCGATGTTAGACATCTTTTTGATCGACTTACGCACGGTTGCGAAGTTGGTTAACATACCACCCAACCAACGCTCGGTGATGAAAGGCATGTTAACACCTTTTGAATACTCGGCTACAATATCTTTCGCTTGTTTCTTTGTAGCTACGAATAATACCTTGCGGCCCGATTTTACAATTTGTTTTATAGCTGAAGCAGCTTCTTCAACCTTAGTTAAGGTTTTATTTAAGTCGATAATGTGGATACCGTTACGCTCCATAAAAATGTACTGAGACATTTTTGGATCCCATTTGCGGGTAAGGTGACCAAAGTGTACACCTGCTTCCAGTAACTCGTCGTATGTTGTTCTTGCCATTTTGTTGTCCTCCTTGTGATTAACGTTTACTGAATTGGAATCTCTTACGCGCTTTCTTGCGTCCCGGTTTTTTACGCTCAACCATACGGTCGTCACGTGTCATTATACCTTTAGCACGTAGGGAAGGTTTCTTTTCAGGATCAAGTTCAACAATAGCTTTCGCGATAGCTAAACGAACGGCCTCTGCCTGTCCTTTTACACCACCACCTGCAACATTTACTTTAACATCAAATAACCCGGTTGAACCAGAAACTTCGGTCGACTGGGTAACGATGTATTGTAAAGGCAATGTAGGGAAGTATGCTTTGTAATCTTTACCGTTTACGATAATTGCGCCGCTACCTTCTGTAAGGTAAATGCGGGCTACGGCTGTTTTTCTTCTGCCGGAAGTGTTAGTTGTTGGCATTTCTTTCTGCTTTTAAAAGTTAAATGGCTTTCGGGTTTTGTGCTTCATGAGGATGCTCGGCACCTGCATATACATGCAGATTACCAAATAATGCTTTGCCCAAACGATTTTTAGGTAACATACCACGCACCGCTTTTTCAATTACGCGTGTTGGATGCTTTGCCATTAACTCCTTAGGAGAAATGAAACGCTGGCCGCCCGGGTAACCGGTGTAAGAAACATATTGCTTTTCGGTCAATTTGTTTCCGGTCAGTTTTACCTTGTCTGCATTGATAACTATTACATTATCGCCGCAGTCTACGTTCGGGGTGAAATCAGGCTTGGTTTTTCCACGGATGATCATTGCGATCTTTGTAGACAAGCGCCCCAAAATCTCGCCTTGTGCGTCAACAACAACCCATTGTTTGTTACTGTT
>Ga0193702_1000282_pt1 | contig 20056 bp, 15 predicted proteins | sample U3a1metaG_FD_143060 | JGI IMG/M metagenome (GOLD analysis project Ga0193702, IMG submission 143060) | Soil microbial communities from a riparian zone of the East river system, Colorado, United States - U3a1 | ecosystem: Environmental > Terrestrial > Soil > Riparian zone | place: USA: East River... | reverse complement strand
GCTCGTACAGAAGCTGACCAAGCCGGTCCCAGCAAGCCGCCGAATTCCTCGTCGTAGGTGAAGTGCAGTTCGAGTCCGCCCTTGAGCGGCACGCCGAGCGCCTCCAGCGCGCGCGCAGCGAAAATATAGGTCGCGAAATCGCTCTTCGAGACCGCCGCCGCGCGCCCGTACATGAAGCCGTCTTCGATCACGCCGCCATACGGCGGCTTGGTCCAGCCCTCGCCCGGCGGCACCACGTCGCCATGCGCATTGAGCGCGATGGTCGGGCCGCCCGCAGCGTACGGCCGGCGCACGATCAGGTTGGTGATGCTCTCCATGCCGTACTCGCGCACCGCTTGCGCCGGCACCACATGCTTCTCCACCTGCCAGCCGAAGCCAGCCAGCAGCGCGGCCACCGCCTCCGCGTGCGGCGCGTTATTGCCCGGCGGCGTATCGGTCGGCACCCGGACTACCTGCTGCAGGAAGGCCACCTGCTCATCGAAGTGGGCGTCGATCCACGCCGTCAATTTGTCGCGCGCTTGCATGGTGTTCCTTATTTGGCGCCGGCTTCGAACCAGGCGCCGACTTGCGCACGCTCGGCGTCCGTCATATTGGTCAGGTTCGCGATCGGCATCGCCTTCAGCTGCACCGCCTGCTGGTAGATGCGCGCCGCGTTCTGGTGGATCTGTGCGGCGTCGTCCAGCATCACGCCGGCCGGCGCGGCGGCGAAGCCGGGCTGGCTCGGATGCGCGGAGTGACAGGCCACGCAACGCTGGCCGACGATCGCCTGCACCTGCGCGAACGGCGCGGCCGGCGCGGCGGCCGGCGGCTGCGGTGCGATCGCGATCGCCAGCGCCAGCAGCAGCGCCGTGCCGGCCAGCGGATAGCGCCATTCGATGCGGCCCCTGTGGCGCAGGTTGAAGAAATGGCGGATCAAGACGCCGGCCGCCATGATCGCCGCCAGCACCGCCCATGCATGCTCGTGGCGGTAGGTCATCGCGTAGTGATTGCTGATCATGATGAACAGGACCGGCAGCGTGAAGTAGTTATTGTGGACGCTGCGCTGCTTGGCCTTGATGCCGTGCACCGGGTCCGGCTTCTGGCCGGCCGTCATGGCCGCGACCATCTTGCGCTGGCCGGGGATGATCAGCATCGCCACGTTCGCCACCATCATGGTGCCGATCATCGCACCGACGTGGATATACGCCGCGCGCCCGCTCAGGTAGTGGCCGAGCACCCAGGCGCTGGCCACCAGGAAGGCGAACATGACGATTCCGAACGGCAGCTCGCGCTGGCCCAGCGGAGAGCGGCACAGCAAGTCGTAAAAGGTCCAGCCCACCACCAGGCTGCCCAGGCCGATGCCGACCGCCTGCCAGCTCGAAAGGTCGGCCACCGCCCTGTCGACCATCATCGCTTGCGCGTTGAAGTAGTAGACGATGGTCAGCAGCGCGAAGCCGGACAGCCAGGTGGAATACGCCTCCCACTTAAACCAGTGCAGCTCCTTCGGCAGCGTGGCCGGCGCCACGAGATATTTTTGCGGGTTGTAGAAGCCGCCGCCGTGCACCGCCCACAGCTCGCCCGAGACCCCCTTGTCGGCCAGCTCCGAACCCGGCGCCGGCGGCCGGATGGTGTTATCGAGCCAGACGAAATAGAAGGAAGCACCGATCCACGCGATGCCGGTGATGACGTGCAGCCAGCGCACGATGAGGTTCAGCCATTCGAGGCCGTAGGGCAGCAAGTATCCGAAAACTTCCATTGGTTTCCTCTTCAATCTACCGAAGATAGCCTGATTCCACACTCTCGACATGAAAAATGTCGTATATTCGACATAACCGAACCGATATACCCATCCATGGCCGCCCTGCCCCAACACCTGGACCTGCACCTGATCCGCATCCTCTACCTGCTGCTGGTCGAGAAGAACGTCTCGCGCGTCGCGCTCAAGCTGAACCAGCCGCAGCCCTCGATCTCGGCCTCGCTGCGCAAGCTGCGCGAGCTGACCGGCGACCCGCTGCTGGTGCGCGGCGCGCGCGGCATGGTGCCGACCCAGCATGGCGAGAGCCTGCTCAAGCCCGCCAAGCGCATTCTCGACGAGACCGAGAGCCTGTTCGTGCGCAAGTCGCCCTTCGTGCCGCAGGAAGAGGCGCGCACCTTCCACATCGCCGCACCCGACTACCTGGACAGCCAGTTCCTGCCGAACGTGGTGGCGGCCCTGCGCCGCGGCTCGCCCAACAGCCGGGTTGTGATCCACAGCCTCGGCCCCGGCGTCGATTACATCCGCATGCTGTCGGACGGCGATATGGACCTGGTGATCGCCAACTGGGACGAGCCGCCGGCCCACCTGCACATCTCGAAGCTGTTCGAAGACCCGATCATCTGCACCATGCGCGCCGACAGCCCGTACGCCAAGCGCACCGCGAGCGACGCGATGACGCTGGCCGATTATCTGGCGCTGCCGCACGTCGCGCCCTCGCAGATGCTGCCCGGCTACCACGGCGTGATCGATGCCTTCCTCGAGCGCCAGGGCCTGCAGCGCAACGTGGCGGTCGAATCGGCCTACTTCGGCCTGATCCCCTACATGCTCACGCAGACCGATCTGGTGCTCACCACCGGCCGCCAGTTCGTGCGCTTTTATGAAAACTCGCTGCCGCTGAAAACCTTCACGGTGCCGGTCAAGTTCCCGCCGATGCGCTTCTACCAGCTGTGGCACGAGCGCGTGCACCAGGCGCCCGAGCACAAGTGGTTGCGCGACCAGGTCAGCGCGGCCGCCAAGGCGCTGGTGCAGAAGTAATATGCGCCATCATCGGCGGCTTATGAACCACGGCGGCACAGGCGATATCATCGAACGCACTTATCATCGGATCCCTACGTCATGACCACACTCCAGGACTTGAACGCCTGCACCGGCGCCGCCTTCACCGACACGCTGGGCGGGATCTACGAGCACTCGCCGTGGATCCCCGAACGCGCCGCGGCCCGGCGTCCATTCGCCACGCCGGCCGCGCTCAAGCTGGCGCTGCAAACCGTGGTGGCCGAGGCCAGCGCCGACCGGCAACTGGGACTGATCCGCGCCCACCCGGAGCTGGCCGGCAAGGCCGCCATCGCCGGCCAGCTGACGCAGGAGTCGATCAAGGAACAGGTCAGCTCGGGCCTGCACCTGTGCAGCGCGCAGGAGCACGCGGTCCTGCACCGGCTCAACGACGCGTACAACGCCAAGTTCGGCTTCCCCTTCATCCTCGCGGTCAAGGGCCCGGACGGCAACGGGCTCACGCGCCAGGCCATCATCGACACCTTCGCGCGGCGCCTCAAGAACCAGCGCGCGGACGAGATGGCCGAGTGCCTGCGCCAGATCCACCGCATCGCCGAACTGCGCATCAACGATCTGCTCGCGCTGTCGTCCGACTTCGGCCCGACCATCATGCACTGGGCCGAGATCATCGGCCTCTGGAGCGATGCGGAGGACGGCCTGACCTGCGCCTACATGACGCCCGCGCACCAGCGCACCGCGGCCCAGCTGGCCGAATGGATGCGCGAGGCCGGCATGGAGGTGCGGATCGACGCGGTCGGCAACGTGGTCGGGCGCTACCTGTCGCACGACGCCGACGCCAGGACGCTGATGACCGGCTCGCATTACGACACGGTGCGCGACGGCGGCAAGTACGACGGCCGGCTCGGCATCCTGCTGCCGATCGCACTGGTGCGCCATTTGCACCAGCGCGGCGAGCGCCTGCCCTACCATCTCGAAGTGGTCGGCTTCGCGGAAGAAGAAGGGGTGCGCTTCAAGAGCACCTTCCTGGGCAGTACCGCGATCGTCGGGCAGTTCGACATGGCGCTGCTCGACCAGCTCGACGCCGACGGCATCGGCATGCGCCAGGCGCTGACCGATGCGGGCCATGACGTGAACGCGATCCCGGCCATCGCGCGCGATCCCGCCAGCCTGCTGGGCTTCGTCGAAGTCCATATCGAACAAGGCCCGGTGCTGCTCGAGCGCGGCCTGCCGCTTGGAGTGGTGAGCGCGATCGCGGGCAGCTCGCGCTACCTGGTCGAACTGACCGGCCTCGCCGGCCACGCCGGCACCACGCCCATGACCATGCGTAAGGACGCCGCCGCGGCCGCCGCCGAAATCGTCCTGATGGTGGAGCAGCGCTGCGGTGCGGGCGATGCGCTGGTCGGCACGGTCGGCCAGCTGCAGGTGCCGAACGGCTCGGTCAACGTGATCCCCGGCCACTGCCGCCTGTCGCTCGACATCCGCGCCGCCGACGACGCGGTGCGGCTGGCCGCGGTGGGCGATGTGCTCGACGCGATTACCGCGATCTGCGCGCGGCGCCAGGTCGATGCCGAGATCAGGCAGGTGGTGTCGGCCGCCGCCGCGCCGTGCGCGCCGTGGCTCATGGATCAACTGGGCGCGGCGATCGAGGCAGCGGGCCTGCCGCGCTGCGACCTGGCCTCGGGCGCCGGGCACGACGCGATGGCAATGGCGCGGGTGACGGACGTGGCGATGTTATTTACGCGCTGCGGCAACGGCGGCATCAGCCACAACCGGCTCGAGACCATGACCGCCGACGATGCCGAGATCGCGGCCCAGGTCCTGCTTGGCTTCCTGCGCCGCTTGCGCCCCCGCGCAGCCTGATGCGACGACGCCAGGTGTGCTAATCTTCGGCCTATCGGCTTCATCCTCATAGCGGAATTTGCAGCATGGCTCAGCAAGGCACTTCAGGCAGCGTTAGCGGCGGCGATACCGACAGCCTGTCACTGGCAGTCACCAACAGCGGCACCGGCATCTGGGACCGCGATGTACGCAGCGGCTTCATCACTTATTCGAGCGGCTGGAAAGCGATCCTCGGCTACCGCGACGACGAGATCGGCAACCGCATCGAGGACAGCTACACCCGCGTGCATCCCGACGACCTGGCGATGGTGTGCGCCGCCATCGAGGACCACTTCCAGCAGCGCACCGCGATGTACGAAGTCCGGCACCGCCTGCGCTGCAAGGACGGCAGCTACAAATGGGTGCTTAGCCGCGGCAAGGTGGTCGCGCGCGACGAGCACGGCGCGCCGCTGCGCATGGCCGGCGTGACGACCGACATTTCGGACATCGTCGCGCTGTCCGACGAGCTGCGCCACAGCGTCGAGCTGCTGACCAATCTCACCGACGAGGTGCCGGGCCTGGTCTACCAGTATTGCGAGACGTCCGATGGACAGGCCTGCTTCCCCTACGCCAGCGCCGGCATCGCCGACATCTTCGGCGCCACGCCGCAGCAGGCGGCGGCCGGCGCGGCTGCGGTCGAAGCGGCGATCCATCCCGACGATCTGCCGGCCTACCGCGCCTCGCTGGCCGCCTCCGCCGCCACGCTGCTGCGCTGGCACCTCGAGTTCCGCGTGCTGACCGGGCATGGCGGCGAACGCTGGTGCCAGGGCGATGCGCGGCCGCGCCGCCAGCCGGACGGCGGCACGCTGTGGCACGGTTACGTATCCGACATCACGGAGCGCAAGCAGATCGAACGCAAGCTGCGCGACGCCGCCGCCACCGACTTCCTCACCGGGCTGCCGAACCGGCGTCAGGTCATGGGGCACATGGAGCAGGAGCTGGCGCGCATCCAGCGCGAGCTCGACGCGGTGGCCACGGTGCTGATGTTCGACCTCGACCACTTCAAGGCGGTCAACGACGTGTATGGCCACGCGACCGGCGACGAGGTGCTCAAGCACTTCGCGCACATCCTGCTGAGCGAACTGCGCAAGGTCGATGCGGCGGGACGCATCGGCGGCGAAGAATTTGCGGTGGTGCTGGCCGGCGCGGGCATGGAGGAGGCGCAGGCCTTCGCCGAGCGCGTGCGGGCGCGGATGGAAACCACGCCGCTGTCACATTGCGGGCGCGGCATCACGGTCACGGTGAGCATCGGGATCGCGGCGATGCACGCCGCCGACGGCAGCGCGGCGACCGCGCTGACGCGCGCCGACGCGGCCCTGTACTGCGCCAAGCAGGCCGGCCGCAACCGCATCGAAGCGAGTTTGTAACCGAGGCGACCCCGCGTGGGTACGGCGTTGCCGTGCCCACCCTACCGATTGCATCCTGCCTGGTAGGGTGGGTACGGCGTGCCGTGCCCACGCGGCGTTATCCGGCCACGATCCCCGCGCGTTCCAGCATCGCGTGCAGCAGCACGTTGCAGCCGGCCTCCAGATGATCGGGCTTGGCGTCTTCGATCTCGTTGTGGCTGATGCCGTCCTTGCACGGCACGAAGATCATGCCGGCCGGCGCCAGCCGCGCCGCGTAGATCGCATCGTGGCCCGCGCCCGACACCACATCCATCGTCGAATACCCCAGCTTGGCCGTGGCCGCGCGCACCGCGCCCACGCAGTCGGGATGGAACGGGCATGGCGGATAGTAGGACACGCGTTCGACCGTGATGCCGAGTCCAGTCTCCTTGCGCGTCTTGTCGACGAAGGCCAGCATCTCTTCGTGCATGGTGTTGAGCAGTTCGTCGTTCACATTGCGCAGGTCGATGCTGAACTTGACCTCGCCCGGAATCACGTTGCGGCTGTTCGGGAACACCTGCACCATGCCGACCGTGCCGCGGCCGTAAGGCGGATAGCGGTTCGCGATCTGCACCACTTCCTGCATGATGCGGGTGGCGACCTGCAGCGCGTCCTTGCGCAGTCCCATCGGCGTCGGGCCGGCGTGCGCCTCCATGCCGCTGACCACGCAGTCGTACCACGACAGGCCCATCACCGCCGGCACCACGCCGATCACCTTGCCCGCGTCTTCCAGCACGGGACCCTGCTCAATGTGGGTCTCGAAGTAGGCGCCGATCGGATGCTGGCCCGGCACCTGCTCGCCCATGTAGCCGATGCGCGCCAGTTCGTCCTTGACGGTCTTGCCTTCGGTGTCCTTGGCCGCGTACGCCGTCTCCAGCGTGAACGCGCCGCAGAACACGCCCGAGCCCATCATCACCGGCACGAAGCGCGAGCCTTCCTCGTTGGTCCAGAACGCGACTTCGATCGGCGCTTCGGTCGCGATCTTCAAGTCGTTCAGGGTGCGCACGACTTCGAGGCCGGCCAGCACGCCGTAGTTGCCGTCGAATTTGCCGCCGGTCGGCTGGGTGTCGATATGGCTGCCGGTGACCACCGGCGGCAGCGCGGGGTTGCGGCCCTCGCGCCGCATGAACACGTTGCCGATCTGGTCGATGGTGATCGACAGTCCGGCCTCGCGCGCCCACTTCACGACCAGGTCGCGGCCCTGGCGGTCGAGGTCCGTCAGTGCGAGGCGTTTGACGCCGCCCTTTGGCGTGGCGCCGATGTGGGCCAGCTCCATCAGCGCCGCCCACAGGCGGTCGCCGTTGATACGCAGTTCGTTCATGATTGACTCCTAAAGTATCAGCGGCGGGGTCGGAATTCCGACCCCGTCAAACCCGGGACGCGGACTTCGGCCCGCATAAATAGGGTCAGAGTAATTTTCGCGATAACCCCCTCGCGAAAAAAAAGACTCGGCGTCCCCCTCCGACCCTATTTATGCTCTTGTCGCGGCAAATGCGGGCCGATCGATATGCCGCCCCGCCCCCTCCACCGCGCGCAGCTCGCCCTTCGAGAACACGACATTACCAGCCAACAGCGTATGCGAGGGAATGCCGCGCACCGTGCGCCCCTCGAACACATTGAACCCGCCCTTGGCAAACTGCGTCTTGGCCGAGATCGTGCGCGAACCCATCGGATCCCACACCACGATGTCGGCGTCCGCGCCCACCGCCACGATCCCCTTGCGCGGGTACATATTGAAGATCTGCGCCGCATTGGCCGAGGTCACGCGCACGAATTCGGACGGCGTCAGCTTGCCCGAGTTGACGCCCGCGTCCCACACCACCGACATACGGTCCTCCACCCCGCCGCAGCCGTTCGGGATCTTGGTGAAGTCGTCCTTGCCGGCCGCCTTCTGCTCGGCGCAAAAAGTGCAGTGATCGGTCGCGGTGGTGTGCAGGTTGCCGCCCTGGAGACCCTGCCACAACGCGGCCTGATGGTGCTTGCCGCGGAACGGTGGGCTCATCACGTGGGCGCGCGCGTACTCCAGGTCGCCGCTGCGATACACGCTGTCGTCGATCACCAGATGGCCGGCCAGCGCCTCGCCGTACACGCGCTGGCCCTTGGCGCGCGCACGGGTAATGGCCTCCAGCGATTCGGCGCACGACACGTGCACGATGTAGACCGGCGTGCCGAGCACATTGGCGATCGCGATCGCGCGGTTGGCCGCCTCCGCCTCGACTTCGGGTGGGCGCGACAGCGGATGCGCGCTCGGTCCGCGGATGCCCTTCTTCAACAGGCCTTGCTGCAGCTGGAACACCAGCTCGCCGTTCTCCGCATGCACGGTCGGGATCGCGCCCAGCTCCAGCGCGCGGGTGAAGCTGTTGACCAGCGTCTCGTCGTCGGCCATGATCGCGTTCTTGTAGGCCATGAAGTGCTTGAAGCTGTTCACTCCGTGCTCGCGCACCAGCGTGCCCATCTCCGCATGCACCGAATCGTCCCACCAGGTCACCGCGACGTGGAAGGTGTAGTCGCCGGCCGACTTCTTGGCCCAGCCGCGCCAGGTGTGATAGGCCTCGAGCAGCGACTGCTTGGGATTGGGGATCACGAAGTCCATGATGGTGGTGGTGCCGCCCGCCAGCCCGGCCGCGGTGCCGGTGAAGAAATCGTCGGCGGTGACGGTGCCCATGAACGGCAGCTGCATGTGGGTGTGGGGGTCTATCCCGCCCGGCATCACGTACTGACCGCTGGCGTCGATCACGTTGGCGTGGGGCGGCGCGTCGATGTCCTCGCCGACGGCGACGATCTTGTCGCCGTAGCACAGCACGTCGGCACGGAAGGCGCGGTCTGCGTTGACGACGGTGCCGCCGCGGATAATGGTGGTCATGGAAGTCTCCGGTTGATGCGGCCTAGGGATGCGCGGCGGGACTCAGCGCGGGCAGCGCCTTCCCCTTCATCATCACGCCGTAGACCAGCGCGGAGATGGCGATCCCTACGAACCACGCGTAGGTGTAGATGGTCTTGAAGCCCTCGCCCACGGCCGGAAAGGCGGCCGGGAAGGCGGCGTTCAGGAAGCCGGGAATATTCGGCAGCACGCCGGCCACGAAGGCGACGATGGCCACGGTATTCCAGCCGTTGCCGTACGAGTAGACGCCGTCCTCGCGGTACAGCTGCGCGACATCGAGCTCGGTCTTGCGGATGAAGTAGTAGTCGATGATCAGGATGCCGGCGATCGGCCCGAGCAGCGCCGAGTAGCCGATCAGCCAGGTGAAGATGTAGCCCTGGGTCGATTCGAGTATCTTCCACGGCATCATGACCAGCGCGATCCCGGCCGTGATGTAGCCGCCCGCGCGGTACGACACCAGCTTGGGCGCGAGCGAGGAAAAGTCGTAGGCCGGTCCCACCAGATTGGCGGCCAGGTTGACGCTGACGGTGTCGATCAGCAGGATCAGCAGCGCGACCAGCACCGCGGCCCCGGTCATGCGGCTCGCGAGATCGACCGGGTCCCAGATCGCCTTGCCGTACAAGACCACGGTGGCCGAGGTGACGATCACCGCCAGCATCGCCAGCAAGCCCATCGGCACCGGCAGGCCGACCGACTGGCCCAGCACCTGGTCGCGCTGCGACCTGGCGAAGCGCGTGAAGTCGGGGATGTTCAACGCCAGCGTGGCCCAGAAGCCGACCATCGCCGTCAGCGAGGGCCAGAACGAGGTCCAGAACTGGCCGGCCTTCTTGCCGCCTTCGACGAACTGCGAGGGCTGGTCGAGCAGCGGGCCGAAGCCGCCGGCCTTGTTGTAGACCCAGCCGAGCAGCACGAAGCAGATCACGATCTTCAGGGGTGCGGTGTAGGTCTCGAGTTTGCGGATCGAGTCCATGCCGTGCACGATGTACCAGAACTGGATCGCCCAGAACGCGAGAAAGCACAGCAGCTGGCCGCCGTTGATGCCGAGGCCCGCGATCTTGTCGCCGCCGATCTGGTGCCCGAGCAGCACGCCGAGCAGGGTATAGATCATGCTGCCGCCGAACCAGGTCTGGATGCCGTACCAGCCGCAGGCCACGATCGCACGCATCAGCGCCGGGATCCGCGCGCCGGTGGTGCCGAACGAGGAACGCGCCAGCACCGCATAAGGGATGCCGTACTTGGTGCCGGCGTGGCCGATCAGGAGCATCGGCAGCAGCACGATGGCGTTCGCCAGGAACACGGTGAGCACCGCCTGGTAGCCGGACATCCCGCCTTCGATCAGGCTCGCCGACAGGGTGTAGGCCGGGATGCACATCACCATCCCGACCCACAGCGCCGCGAAGTGGTACCAACGCCAGGTGCGCTGCGCCGCGGTGGTGGGAGCGAGGTCTTCGTTCCAAAGCTGAGTGCTGCCTGACAGGTCTCTACTCACAGTGCTTTCTCCATCGGTTGGACGCCAAACCAGTGTATCGCAAACTTGTCCGCGTGGGCACGGTGCCCGTACCCACCCTACGCACATCGGTCGTCGTCCGCGTGGGCACGGTGCCCGTACCCACCCTACGCAAACCGGTCGTCATCCGCGTGGGCACGGTGCCCGTACTCACCCTACGCAAACCGGTCGTCATCCGCGTGGGCACGGTGCCCGTACCCACCCTACGCAAGCCGGTCGTAGGGTGGGTACGGTTCCACCGTGCCCACGCGCGTGCGGACGTCAACCCGCAACTTCGGCACGCGGGTTGCGCGGATCCTGCGTCCAGTTCATGTACGGCTTGCCGGTCTGCTGCGGCACCATGGTAATGCAGGCCTCGACCGGGCAGGTAATCTCGCACAGGTTGCAGCCCACGCATTCGTGCTCGATCACCTCGTAGGTGCGCACCCCGGCCGCGTCGATCAACTGCGCGATCGACTGGTGCGAGGTGTCCTCGCACGCCACGTAGCACTTGCCGCACTTGATGCACTTTTCCTGGTCGATCTGGGCGATCACCTGGTAGTTCATGTCGAGGTATTTCCAATCCGTGGTGTTCGGCACCGCCTTGCCCGAGAACTCGGCGATGCTCTTGTAACCCTTCTCGTCCATCCAGCGCGACAGCCCGTCCTTCATCTCTTCGACGATGCGAAAGCCGTGCAGCATGGCGGCGGTACAGACCTGCACCGAGCCGGCGCCGAGCGCGATGAATTCGGCCGCGTCGCGCCAGTTGCCGATGCCGCCGATGCCGGAGATCGGCAAGTCCCTGGTCGCCGGATCGCGCGCGATCTCGGCCACCATGTTCAGCGCAATCGGCTTGACCGCCGAGCCGCAGTAGCCGCCATGGGTGCTGGCATTGCCCACCACCGGGAAGGCCACCATGCGATCGAGGTCGAGGTGGGTGATCGAGTTGATGGTGTTGATCAGCGAGACCGCATCGGCGCCGCCGGCCAGCGCCGCGCGCGCCGGCTTGCGCACGTCGGTGATGTTGGGCGTGAGCTTGACGATCACCGGCAGCTTCGAGTGCGTCTTGCACCAGCGCGTGACCAGCTCCACGTACTCCGGCACCTGGCCCACGGCCGCGCCCATCCCGCGCTCCGGCATCCCGTGCGGGCAGCCGAAATTGAGTTCGATGCCGTCCGCGCCGGTCGCCTCGACCTTGGGCAGGATCTCGGCCCACAGCGCCTCTTCGCAGGGCAGCATCAGCGAGACGATCATCGCGCGGTCCGGCCAGTCCTTCTTGACCTGGGTGATCTCCCGCAGGTTGATCTCGAGGCTGCGGTCGGTAATCAGTTCGATGTTGTTGAAGCCGAGGACCTCGCGGTTCTTGCCGTAGTGCGCCGAGTAGCGCGACGACACGTTGACCGCGGCCGGGTCTTCGCCCAGCGTCTTCCACACCACGCCGCCCCACCCCGCTTCGAAGGCGCGCACCACGTTGTAGGCCTTGTCGGTCGGCGGCGCGGACGCCAGCCAGAACGGATTGGGCGATTTGATGCCGCAGAAGTCGATGCTCAGGTCAGCCATTATGCAGCCCCCACTTTGGTTTGGATGTCGTTATGGATCGCGTGTGCGGCCAGCTTGCCATGCTGGACCGCCTGCACCGTCAGGTCCTGCCCCGGCGCGACGCAATCGCCGCCCGCGTACACACCCGGCAGCGCGGTGCGGAAGTGATCGTCGACGCGAATCTTGTCGCCCTCGCGCGCGATCGCCTGCGCCATCGGACCGGCCAGGCCGGCCGGGTCCATGCTCTGGCCGATGGCCTTGAACACGGCGTCGGCGGCGATCTCGATGAAGGCGCCGGTGCCGGCCAGGCGGCCGTCCGCCAGCCTGGTCTCCTCGAAGCGCATGCCGCGTACGCGGCCTGCGTCATCGAGCAGCACTTCGAGCGGTGCGGCCCAGGTACGCATGCGGACCTGGTTGTCCTTCGCGATGTCCTGCTCGTGGTGGGTGGCGCTCATCGACTCGAAGCCGCGGCGGTAGACCAGCGTCACGTCTTCGGCACCGAGGCGCTTGATCTGCACCGCCATGTCGATCGCGGTGTTGCCGGCGCCGATTACGATCGCGCGCCTGGGCACCGGCAGCTTGGCGAGGTCGTCGGACTGGCGCAGCGTGGCGATGTAATCGACCGCCGCCATCAGGCCGGGCGCGTCCTCGCCGGTCAGGCCGAGCTGGCGGCTGGCGTTCAGGCCGAGGGCGAGGAACACCGCGTCGTACTGCGTGTGCAGGTCCTGGAGGTGCAGGTTCGCGCCGAGGGTGCGCCCGTGCTGGACCTCGATGCCGCCGATCGACAGCAGGAACTCGACTTCTTTCTGCGCGAAGTCGTCGGTCAGTTTGTATTTGGCGATGCCGTATTCATTCAGGCCGCCGGATTTTTCGCGCGCCTCGAAGATGACCACGTCGTTGCCGAGCATGGACAGGCGGTGCGCGCAGGACAGCCCGGCGGGGCCGGCGCCGACCACGGCGATCTTCTTGCCGGTGGAGGGAGCGCGGGTGAAGGGGTGAGTGCTGAAGCTGGCGTGGTCGAGGGCGTGGCGCTGGAGCAGGCCGATCTTGACGGGCTGGCCTTCGGCATCGTGGTTGCGCACGCAGGCGTCCTCGCACAGGATTTCGGTCGGGCAGACACGCGCGCAGCTGCCGCCGAGGATGTTCTGTTTGAGGATGCCGTAGGCCGCGCCGTTGATGTTCTGGTCGTGGATATTGCGGATGAAGCTGGCCACGTCGATCGCGGACGGGCAGATGCGGGTGCAGGGCGCGTCGTAGCAGTACAGGCAGCGCGCGCTTTCGATCGCGGCCTGGCGCGCGGTGAGCGGCGGCGCGAGGTCGGTGAACTGCTCGGCGAGCGAGGCAGAGGAGCCTGCGGCTTGCGGCAGGTGCTTGAGCGATTCGATCATGTGTGATCCCTAGATGTTTTTATGGTGTTCCAGCGGCTGCCGCGAGATCAAATGGGGTCAGAGTTTTTTTTCGCAGGGGGTATCGCGAAAATTACTCTGACCCCATTTGATCTCGCGGCAGACAAACCCGCGACGCACGCTTACCGACTTCGGACCGCGTTAATTGGGGTCAGCGGGGGGCGCCGAGCCTAATTTTCGCGATAACCCCCTCGCGAAAAAAAACTCTGACCCCAATTAACGCTACTTCATCTGCGGGAACGCGAACTCGGCGCCGGCGCTCGCGGTATTCGGCCAGCGCTGCATCACCGCCTTGTGCCGCGTATAAAACCGCACGCCCTCCGGCCCATACGCGTGGTGGTCGCCGAACATGCTGCGCTTCCACCCGCCAAAGCTGTTGAACGCCAGCGGCACCGGCAGCGGCACGTTCACCCCCACCATCCCCACCTGGATCTGCCGCACGAACTCGCGCGCGGTCCCGCCGTCGCGCGTATAAATCGCCACGCCATTCCCATACTCGTTCGCGTTGATCAGCTTGACGGCGCTCGCCACGTCCGGCGCGCGCAGCACGCACAGCACCGGGCCGAAAATCTCTTCCTTGTAGATCGTCATATCCGGCGTGACGTGGTCGAACAGGGTCCCGCCGACGAAGAAGCCGTTCTCGCGCCCCGGCACCTTCAGGCCGCGCCCATCGACCAGCAGCGCGGCGCCCTGCTCCACACCCTCGCCGATCAGGCGCTCGATGCGCTGCTTGGCCGCGGCGGTCACCACCGGCCCCATCTCCGCGCCCGCCGCCATGCCGTCGTCGACCTTCAGCGCCGCGGCGCGCGCGGACAATGCGCCCACCAGTTTGTCGCCGGCGTCGCCGATCGCCACCACCACCGAGATCGCCATGCAGCGCTCCCCGGCCGAACCGTAGGCCGCGCCCATCAGGGCGTCGACCGCCATCTCCATGTCGGCGTCGGGCATCACCACCATGTGGTTCTTGGCCCCGCCCAAAGCCTGCACCCGCTTGCCGGCCGCGCTGCCGCGCGCATAAATGTACTCGGCGATCGGGGTCGAGCCGACGAAGCTGATCGCCTGCACGTCGCGATGGTCGAGCAGCGCATCGACCGTGACCTTGTCGCCCTGGACCACGTTGAACACGCCGTCCGGCAAGCCGGCTTCCTTGAGCAGGCGCGCATGCAGCAGCGACGGCGAAGGATCGCGCTCGGAAGGTTTCAGCACGAAGGTATTGCCGCAGGCGATAGCGACCGGGAACATCCACATCGGCACCATCACCGGGAAGTTGAACGGCGTGATGCCGGCCACCACGCCGAGCGCCTGGCGCATCGACCAGGCGTCGATGCCGCGCGAGATCTGGTCGGTGAATTCGCCCTTCAGCAGCTGCGGAATGCCGACCGCGAATTCCACCATCTCGATGCCGCGCCCGACTTCGCCCTGCGCATCGGAGAAGGTCTTGCCGTGTTCGCGCGTGAGCATGGCCGCGAATTCGTCGGTGTGCTGCTGGCACAGCTGCAGGTACTTGAACAGCACCCGCGCGCGCGTCAGCGGCGGCGTGGCGGACCACGCCGGAAAGGCCGCCGCGGCAGCAGCCACCGCCGCATCCACGTCGGCCGCGGTGCCCAGCGCCACCCGCGCGCACGGCTCGCCCAGCGCGGGATTGAACACGTCGGCGTAGCGCCCGCCGGTATCGGCCTTGGCGCCGTTGATGTAATGGGTAATCGTATCGAGGTCGTTCATGATGTGCTTCCGGTCAGTCCAGCTGTTTAAGTACGGTGGCGAGCTTGCCGAACAATTCGTCGATGTGCTTCTTCTCCAGCACCAGCGGCGGCGACAAGGCGATGATGTCGCCGGTGGTGCGGATCAGGATCCCGTCCGCGAACGCCTGCTTGAAGGCGTTGAAGGCGCGCGCGCCCGGCTTGCCGGCGATCGGCGCCAGCTCGATGCCGGCGATCAGGCCGATGGTGCGGATGTCGATCACGTGCGGCAGGCCTTTCAGCGAATGCACCGCGTCGGCCCAGTAGGCCTGCATGCCGGCCGCGTGCTCGAGGATCTTCTGCTCCTTGAACACTTCCAGCGTGGCGAGCGCCGCGGCGCAGGCCAGCGGGTGGCCCGAGTAGGTGTAACCGTGGAACAGCTCGATGCCGGCCGGCGCGTCCATGAAGGCGTCGTGGATATGCCGTTTGGTGAACACCCCGCCCATCGGCACCACGCCGTTGGTCAGGCCCTTGGCGCAAGTGACCATGTCCGGCTCGACGTCGAAGTAATCGAACGCGAACGGCGTGGTCAGGCGCCCGAAGCCGGTGATCACTTCGTCGAAAATCAAGAGGATGCCGTGCTTGGTGCACAGCTCGCGCAAGCGCTTGAGGTAGCCCTTGGGCGGGATCAGCACGCCGGTCGAACCGGCCACCGGCTCGACGATCACGGCCGCGATGGTCGAGGCGTCGTGCAGCGCGACCAGGCGTTCGAGTTCGTCGGCCAGGTGCGCGCCATATTCGGGCTCGCAGCGCGAGTAGGCGTTGCGCTCCAGGTCGTGGGTATGCGGCAGGTGGTCGACGCCCGGCAGCAGCGGGCCGAAGCTGCGCCGGTTGCCGCCGATGCCGCCCACCGAGATGCCGCCGAAGCCGACCCCGTGGTAGCCGCGCTCGCGGCCGATCAGGCGGGTGCGGCCCGCTTCGCCGCGCGCCTTGTGGTAGGCCAGCGCCATCTTCAGCGCGGTGTCGACCGCCTCGGAACCCGAGTTGGTGTAGAACACGTGGCCGAACTTGTGCTTGGTGTACTCCATCAGCTGTTCGGCCAGGTCGAAGGCGGCCGGGTGGCCCATCTGGAAGGTGGGGGCGAAATCGAGCTGGCCGATCATCTCGCGCACCGCGGCGACGATCTTCGGCTGGGCGTGGCCGCAGGGCACGCACCACAGGCCGGCGGTGCCGTCCAGGATGGCGTTGCCGTCCACGTCCTTGTAGTACATGCCCTCGGCCGAGACCAGCAGGCGCGGATTGGCCTTGTAGTCGCGGTTGTTCGTGAATGGCATCCAAAACGATGACAGCGATGCGGGTCTGGACTCGTTCATATGGCTCTCCAAGAATTTTTACGAGCAAAAAAATAATTTACCAGTTGGCAAAATGATGATGCAATAATAGTCAGCGGGACAAGGGTGGCACAGATACACAATCGGCGAAACCCGCCAACCGTACTGGTAGCATAAACAATACAGTTGCGCGGCGCAGCACTAGGAGCTGTGGATGGATGAAACGGCGATATCGGGCGAGGAAATTCCTCCGGGCAACGGCGATGCGGGCTGGCCGGTGCTGGCGATCGAGCGCAGCAAACGCGGCAGCCTGGTGGATCAGATTGTGGCAGCGATCGCCCTGATGGTAAACCGGCGCGCACTACGGGTCGGCACAAAAATGCCCTCGGTGCGCCAATTCGCAAAATGCAATGGCGTGAGCACCTTCACGGTGGTCGAATCCTACGACCGGCTGCTGACCTTGGGACTGTTGTCCTCGCGCCGCGGTTCGGGCTTTTTCGTCGCCCGCAGCGAAGTCGCCGCGCCCCAGCAACTGGCGCTGCACGCCACGCCCACCGCGATCGACGCGCTCACGCCGGACTTGTATTCCGGCGTGTCGGACGCGCTGCCGGTCGGCGCCGGCTGGCTGCCGCCCGAGTGGTACGGCGAGACCACCGTCCTCGACGCGGTGCGCCACGCGATGAAGATCCCGGCCAACCGCCTGCGCGGCTACGGCCATCCGCTCGGCTTCCCGACCCTGCGCCAGCACATGGCGGCCAGCCTGTCCGAGGAGCTGTTCGCGGTCGGCCCCGACCAGGTGCTGCTGACCCACGGCGCGACCCACGCCTTCGACCTGGTGCTGCGCACGCTGACCAAGCCGGGCGACACCGTGTTCGTCGAAGACCCCGGCTACAGCAACCTGCTGTCGCTGATCCGCCATCACGGCTGCATCGCGGTCGGCATTCCGCGCGGCGAGGCGGGGCTCGATTTCGAGTTCCTGATGGCGCAGGCCGCGATCGCCCAGCCCAAGCTCATGTTCGTCAACACCGTGCTGCAAAACCCGCTCGGCACCTCGCTCACGCAGGCCCAGGCGCACCGGCTGCTGGGCGTGGCCGAGCAGTTCGATTTCTGGCTGGTGGAAGACGACATCTACCGCGAACTGGCGGCGCGCGGCGAGGCCTCGCTGGCGGCGATGGACGGCTTGCGGCGCGTGATCCGGGTCGGCAGCTTTTCGAAGACGCTGTCGCCGGTGCTGCGGGTGGGCTCGATCTGCGCCTCCAATTCGCTGGTGCCCGAACTGCTGCGCGTGAAGATGCTGGCCGGCCTGACCACCTCCGAGATCAACGAGCGCGCGGTGTACCACGCGGTCTCGGCGCGGCCCTACAAGCGGATGGTGGAGAAGCTCGCGAGCCAGCTCGAATCGGGGCGCGAACGCACCATCGAGCGGCTGCGCGAGGCCGGCATGGCGCCGGTCGCGAAACCGCGCGGCGGCATGTTCGTCAGCGCCGGCTGGCCGGACGCGCCCACGCCCGAGTGGAACGGCAAGGTCATCGCCGACCTCGCGCTGAAGGCCGGCATCCTGCTGTCGCCGAACGAATTCTTCATGCTGCGCCCTTCCGAGTCGATCTGGTTCCGCTTCAACGTCGCGTATGCGGCGGATGCGCCGGTGCTGCTCGATTTCCTCAAGTCGATCCGCTGAAAGAGTCCATGGCCCTGTCCAAAACCGTGAATGCGATCCGCACCGCGACCGTCAAGCGGCGCGTACTCAATCGCGGCAAGCTGGAATCCGACATCGTCGCCGAGGCGGTGCGCGTGTTCGCCGAATGCGGTTACGAAGGCGCGTCGATCGCCACCGTGGCCGACAACGCCGGCCTGTCGAAGCAAAACCTGATGTACTACTTCCCGACCAAGCAGGCCTTGTACCAGCGCGTGCTGGACGACGTGCTCGACGACTGGCTGGAGCGCATGGAGCACCTGGCCGATCCGGAGCAGGACCCGCGCGAGGTGCTGCGCGCCTACATCCAGGCCAAGCTGCGCTTCTCGCGCGAGCAGCCGTGGGCTTCGCGGGTGTACGCGATGGAGGTGATCGGCGGCGCGCAGCTGTACGGGGAGCAGATCCAGAACCGCGTGGTGCCGCTGCTGCGCAAGGACATCGAGGTATTCGAGCGCTGGATCGAGGAAGGCCGCATCGCGCCGCTCAACGCCACCCACCTGCTGTTCGCGATCTGGGCGATGACCCAGTCGTATGCCGATTTCGCGGCCCAGATGGCGCTGGTGTTGAACCGCAAGCAGCTCACCCGCAAGGACTTCGACGACGCCGAAAAGATGATCACCGATATGGTGCTGGCGGCGGTGGCGATTCCCGCCTAGCGGCGATGGATTCACCGCTCATCCCCCTGTTTGCGCGTTTCGTCGGTCCGCGCTGGCCGCGCCGGCGCCGGCTTGCTAGAGTGCTTCTCATCGCCTCTCACTGGAGTAATCGTATGAAAAACCCAAGCCTGCAATCCTTTGCCAATTTCCTGGAAGAGATCGCGCAAGCCGTCGTCAAGACGCTGCGCTACGGCGTGCGCGCGATCGCCACCATGTCGTGGCCGGCGCTGCTGATGAGCTGCGTCGGCCTGGCGCTGGCGATCACCATCGTGCCGCTGGCGATCTTCCTGTTCGTCGTGTTCATGGCGATCAAGCTGGTGGTGGCCGCGATCGTCCTCAACACGCGCCGCCGCCACGGAGAGTGATCGTGCAGGCCAGCCAGATCAGCCGGGTCGTCGACTTCGTGCGCGATGCGTTCAAGGAAGCGGCCGTCCTGTGGTGGAGTTTCTTCGACTGGCTGGCCCTGGTCGAATGGCGTCAGCTGGTCCTCACCTGGTTCCTCGTGATGACGTTCGGCGCGATCGTCCGCACGCCGGAGCCGGCGACCTGGTTCATCTTCATCTCGTTCGGCGTCAAGGTGCTGGCCGGCGGCAAACGCAAGGCCGAGCTGATGGCCAAGGAGGCGACCGCGCAGGCCAACGTCGCGGTGCTCGAACGGCGCCTGCTCGAAGCCCAGATGGCGACCTTGCAGGCGCAGGTGGAGCCGCACTTCCTGTTCAACACCCTGGCCCTGATCGGCCAGCTGATCGAGACCGACCCGCCGCAGGCCGCGCGCATCCATATGCACCTGATCGAATACCTGCGCGCCACGCTGCCGCAGATGCGCGCGGTCGGCGGCGGCACGCTGGGCCGCCAGGTCGAGCTGGCGCGCGCCTACCTCGCCATCATGCAGGCGCGCATGAAGGAGCGGCTGGCGGTGCAGTTCGAGGTGCCCGATTTCCTCGGCAGCGCGCCGTTCCCGCCGATGATGCTGCTCACGCTGATCGAGAATTCGATCAAGCACGGGCTCGAGCCGAAGGTCGACGGCGGCCGCATCGAGATCGCCGCGCGCGTGGTCGGCGCGACGCTGCAGGTCGACGTGCGCGACAACGGCGCCGGCTTCGACCTGCATGCCGACGAGGGCGTCGGCCTGGCCAACATCCGCGAGCGCCTGCGCCTGCTGTACGGCCAGCAGGGCGAGCTGGTGATCGAAGCGCCGCCCGAAGGCGGGGCCTTCACCTCGATCCGCATTCCCTATTCCGTGATGGAGACCACAGCATGAACACACCCGTCACCGCCCTGATCGTCGATGACGAAGCGCCGATGCGCGACCAGCTGCGCGCCCGCCTGCGCGAAGTGTGGCCGGAACTGGTGGTCGCCGGCGAGGCGGCCAA
>Ga0193702_1000281_pt1 | contig 20066 bp, 25 predicted proteins | sample U3a1metaG_FD_143060 | JGI IMG/M metagenome (GOLD analysis project Ga0193702, IMG submission 143060) | Soil microbial communities from a riparian zone of the East river system, Colorado, United States - U3a1 | ecosystem: Environmental > Terrestrial > Soil > Riparian zone | place: USA: East River... | reverse complement strand
GATGCCGAAGGCGGTTTGGTAGGAGCTTATCAACAGGCATTTTTAACAGATCAGTATTGGGTGTGGGATTATACAACCAACAGCGATGCCCGTGCCGATAACTGCTATGCCGGTGGCGACAACCCGGATAACTTTGGCATTGATAATTTTTCAACGACGCCGCTTAACGGTAATATTACCCGTGATTGGCAGGGCCCTTACCAGGATATTTATGCAGCTAACACGGTAATTGATAAAGTACCGCAAATTCCGGCTGCATCCTTTACTGGCAACAGACAGCAGGAAATTATATCTGAAGCAAAATTTATAAGGGCGCTGTCCTATTTTCAGCTGGTAACTTCTTATGGCGCCGTGCCGCTGGTTACATCAACCATAGCAGGCAAGTTTCAGCCTACACCATCGCGTACCGCTGCAACAGAAGTGTATGCTCAAATTGAAAAAGATCTGACCGACGCGGAAACAGTTTTACCAACCACATTTCCGAGCGTTGGGCATGCTACAAAAGGCGCTGTGCAAGCTTTACTGGCTAAAGTTTATGCACAGGAAGGTAAATACCAGCAATGTTTAGATTATTGCAATAAAGTAATTAACAGCGGAACCTATACTTTGGTGCCCGATTTCAAAACATTGTTTGATGGAACCAAGAATACAACCGAATCAATTTTCGAGATCCAGCATTCATCAGGCAGTGGATTTACTACTTATAATGTTTCATTATACCTGCCTGCAATTTTTGGCACTTATTCTTTCAAAAAGTTTAACCTGCCAACTAACGACCTCGTAGCGCTTTATAAAAGCCAGAATGATAACATCCGTTTTAATTCATCTATTTACAATGCTACTGTTACCGCTGATGGTTTGGCAGCAGGCGACCCGATCCCCGCGCCATATACAAATCTATCGCCTACTGTTCCATTTTTATATAAATGGAAAACTAACATATCACAGTTTGGTGGCGGTACAGACAACACCATACTGCTACGTTTAGCCGATATTATCCTGTTAAAAGCAGAAGCGCTGAACCAGTTAAACCAAACACCTGCAGCTATACCTTTGGTTAACCAGATCAGGGCGAGGGTTAAATTACCTGCTATTACAGTAACATCAAAAACCGATGTGGGGCTTGCTATATTAAACGAAAGGAGAATGGAGCTTGCTTTTGAAGGCCAGCGCTGGAACGATTTGCTTAGATATGGCAGTGATTATACCATTAGTTTAATGAAGAGCCAGGTTGATCCTTTTGGCAAATCACTTAACTATGGAATAAATCAGAACAAGTTGCTATTCCCTGTGCCGCTAAGCGAAATTCAGTTAGATGGTAACCTCACCCAAAATCCTGGTTATTAATTAATCAGGATTTATTAATTGAGAACACTAAAACGGCAACGAGATGATTTCAACTTGCCGTTTTGGTTATATTTAGCAAGCCAATTGCTTTAACCTTAATAAATAAAAATCATGTTAACTCCTTATAAAAGCGTTCTTATTCTCTTATTATCAGTATTGGTATTTAACAATTCCTTTTGCCAGCAGGCAACTCGTCATAAGGGCGGTAAAGTACAGGTTTGGCTTACAGATCCGTCTGATTCAATTTTTTTTAAACAAAGGGAGGCAATTAAATTTGGCGGTACAAAAGTCCAATCGCAAACTATAAAAATTGACAGGGGACAAGTTTATCAGTCAATTGATGGTTTTGGGTATGCTTTAACAGGCGGTAGTGCAATGCTGATCAATAAGATGAGTGCAGGCAGCCGGGCTAAGTTATTGAACACGTTGTTTACCACCAACGGCAGCTCAATTGGCGTAAGTTATTTACGGATCAGCGTAGGCTCATCGGATCTCGATGATCATGTTTTTTCATATGATGACCTGCCTGCCGGCGAAACTGATCCTCAATTAAAAAAGTTCAGCCTGGCTGCTGATGAAACGAACCTGATCCCGGTGCTTAAACAAATACTGGCTATCAATCCCAAAATTAAAATATTGATCTCACCATGGTCACCGCCTGCATGGATGAAAACGAATGGAGAAACTCGTGGCGGCCATTTAAAGCCGGAATATTATAAAACCTACGCTCAATATTTTATAAAGTATATTAAAGGGATGCGCGCAAGAGGAATAACGATTGATGCATTAACTATTCAGAATGAGCCATTAAATCCAAAAAATAACCCAAGCATGGTAATGGAAGCGCCGGAGCAGGCCGATTTTATAGCCAACAACCTGGGACCCGCTTTGGCAGCAGCAAAGCTCAAAACGAAAATTATCCTGTACGACCATAATGCCGACAGGCCAGACTACCCGATCTCCGTACTTGATAATAAGACGGCGGCTAAATATGTTGATGGCTCTGCATTTCATTTATATGGTGGTAAAATTGATGCGTTATCAACCGTACACAACGCACACCCTGATAAAAACCTTTATTTTACAGAACAATGGGTAGGAGCGCCCGGCGACCTTAAAGCCGAGTTGAAATTCCATATTAAGGAAATAATTATTGGTGCAACGCGTAACTGGAGCCGTAATGTTATTGAATGGAACCTGGCCTCTGACCAAAACCTGGAACCGCATACGCCCGGCGGCTGTACTCAATGTTTAGGCGCAATAACCGTAAAGGGTGATGATATTACCCACAACCCGGCATATTATATTATTGCGCATGCTGCCAAATTTGTGCGGCCAGGCTCAAAGCGGATCGGGTCAAATTTACTTACCAACCTGCCCAATGTTGCCTTTGTTAACCCTGGTGGTAAAATGGTTTTAATAGTTTATAATGATGATAAAGCAGCACAAACTTTTAACATACAAGTTGGTGAAAGGACAGTATCCTCATCATTAAATCCCGGAGCAGTTGCTACTTATATTTGGAATTAATAAGTACAGATTATTTAAATAATTTATTAAACACGCCATAAGGAACGGTATTGTTAGCAAAGGTGAACGTACCTTCCCTGCTTATTTCTTCCGCAGCGCTCATAAATGAACCATAGGCAGCCCGTGAAAGCGATGAACCCAGGCTGATTCTTTTTACACCAAGGTCGGCAAGGCTGCTTACCGTAAAATCCGAAACGCCAAGGCCCATAACCACGTTAACCGGCCTTGGCGCTACGGCTTTTACCACCGCTTCAATTTCAGCGGAGGTTTTTAAACCGGGTGCAAAAAGTACATCGGCGCCGGCATCTGCAAACGCTTCAAGCCGGCGAATGGTATCTTTTAAATCAGGGCGGCCGTGGATCAGGTTCTCGGCTCTTGCAGTTAGTGTAAAATGAAAAGGTAAGCTTCGTGCCGCTTTTACGGCAGCCCTTACCCGCTCTACAGCTAGTTCAAAAGGATAGATGGGATCATCAGGATTACCTGTATTATCTTCAATAGAACCGCCAACCAGGCCGGTTTGGGCAGCAAGTAAAATTGTTTCAGCGCAAATTTCCGGCTCGTTCCCAAAACCGTTTTCAAGGTCGGCTGATAGGGGCAGGCTGGTTGCCGTCACAATATCACGCGCATTTTTTAAGGTTTGCTCCCGGCTCACCGCACACAAACCATCGGGCTTAGCCAATGAAAAGGCAAGGCCGGCGCTGGTTGTAGCAAGCGCTTCAAAACCCATACTTTCTAATATTTTTGCTGATCCTGCATCCCATGGATTGGGAATAACGAAAATGCCTTCGCGCTGATGCAAAGCCCGGAATGCTTCGGCCCTGGTTGCCTGTGCATTGTTACTTGATGTTTCCATTTATATAGGTGTATAGTTTGAAAAGTAAAACTAACAAATATAAAAGCGATCCCCATCAATGAGATAAAACATGACGTTTAATCAACCCGCCTTTAACTTCAGATACCGAATGGGTGATAATGAATGCATTTGGATCTACCTGTTGCACGGTGCTTACTAAACGCGATACATCAAGCCTGGTTATTACAACGTACAATATATCTATGTTTTTATCTTCAATTGCATTTTTCCCAAAACCCCGTTCGCCTTTATAAACAGTGACCCCCCTGTGCAGTTGCCGGATGATCACATTTTTTATCAGCTCACTTTTAGGCGATATAATAGTAACAGCCGTATATTCATCAAAACCCTGGATAATGTAGTTGATGGTTTGTGAAGCGGCAAGATAGGTAAGGATTGAATATAAAGCAGGCTGGATCCCTAAAACAAATGCAGCAACCCCAAATATTACAACATTTATTGAAAGGATTATTTGCCCTACAGATAAAAACGATTTTGGGTTGATATAAACCGCCAGCAGTTCTGTTCCGTCAATTACACATCCGCCGCGCATAGCCAAACCTATTCCTGTGCCCAGGAAAAATCCGCCAAATACAGCAGTAAGCAGCTTATCATTGGTTACCTGCGGGAAATTTATAAAGTATAATACAAGCGAAAGGATTAAAATAGCAATCAAAGTTTTAATTGCGTATAGCTTATTTATACGCTTGTAACCCAGCCATATAAAAGGCATATTTATAACTATAATTAAGATAGAGATGGGCCATCCGGTTATTGAGCTGATCAATAATGAAATCCCCGTTACACCTCCATCAATAAATTCATTAGGGATTAAAAAACCTTTCAAGCCAAATGCAGCGCTGAATATTCCTGTTATAATAAGTAATATGTTAGTTATTTCTTTTCGAAATTTAAATCGGCTTCTTTTCATGTATGGATATGAGATGTTTTAAAATTATCAAAAAAATACGGCTTAGTTCTTTAACGGGTAATCTTTTACAACCTTTAAGCTGTAATACCTGCAATTAAATGTTAAGTATTCAAAATGGCCCTTCCAATTAATTGAAAGAGCCATTAATCAAACAAATTAAATTATTGCTTTGATCATCACTTCCCATTGGGCTGCCACCCTTGTGGTTTGTTTAAGGCGACCTTCATTATCAATATATTGCCGGTAAAAAACAATATGATGAAGGGGGAGCTGATCTTTACCCAGCAGAACCAACTGCAGTTGCTGAATAGCTTTGCCCTGCTTTTTTTCTTCGAGCATACAACCGGTTATGCCATTCAGGTCAATTAGTTGCGGGCTGAAATCTTTCAGGGCCATTTTTATAATGACCTTTTTAGCCCTGTCGATGGCAATAACGAATGAATCAAATTGTTCAATAGCTTGCAAAGACAGATTAAGGTCCTTTTCTAACGTGGAGAGTTCATTGCTTACCTTTTTTGCCTTCTTTATACGGGCGTTTCTTACGGTCAGGTAAATTGGAATAAATATAATAATGCATAGAATAGCCGTAATGAGGATATTCTCAATAGTATGAGTCATTTTTTTTAATTTAAAGGTGAAAACTGAGCGTGTTTACGCTTTACTATGTTTAATTACTAAACATGGCTTTTACCCGAAAAAATGATAGGGAAATAATATTGACCGGATAAATTGCTGCCGGTGAATTGCGTGCAGTCTGTTTTGAAGAAATAAAGTGCAGCAGGTAATGGTCAGGCAGTAGCCTGACAGATCGGTAGCACCAACCCATAAAGGTTTAATTGATCCATACAGCGGATGAGCAATAACACCCTGGTGAACAATCTTTTCTATTGAAAGTGCATGGGCCTGGATCTTTATGCCGGTTTGGTAATAATCAACACCTGGGTTGTTAAAATAATTAGGCGCACTGTATGCTTCCTGATCTATTACAGAAAATAGAAAAAGCGCTAAAAGTAATTTTAACAGTGCCTTGTGCATGCGGTAAAGATAAGGCTTTAATGTTATGGAAAGCAGGAGAAGGATCAATTCCTCCTTTTGTTTCTAAAAAACGGTTGATCTTTTTACGCAGATATGATTGTCATAATTACCCCCTTACATTGTCATGCTTAGCACCTGCGCAAATGTTTCGTCCACTGTATGTTTGTATTGTTCAATCGCAAGTAATATAAACAGCCACTAAATTAAATAGTTATGAAACAGATAAACGGATACATAGGCTTTAACGGTAAGTGCCGTGAGGCGATGACTTTTTACCACGAGTATTTTGGCGGAGATTTGGTTTTAACGCCTATTTCAGGCTCGCCCATTGAAAACATGTGCCCGCCGGCCATGAAGGATCAGATCATGAACTCTTCACTGACACTGCCTGATGGAAATATATTGGTGATGGGTTCGGATATGACAGGGCCAGGAGGGATTAGAGAGGGGAACAATGTAGCTCTGTTAATTAATTGCAGCAGCGAAGAAGAAATTAACAGGCTGTACACAAAGATGTCTGAAGGCGGTAAAATAATGGATCCCTTAAAGGTTCAGTTCTGGGGAGACTTGTTTGGCGTTTTTGAGGACAGATTTGGGATTAACTGGATGGTAATCTACAGTAAAAACGAAAACCAATAAGCCATGAATGCTTTATTAACCATACTCATAATTATTGCAGCCCTGATTGTTTTGCTTTTAATAGCAGCGGCGCTGGTAAAAAAAGATTATACTGTTCAGCAACAGGTAATTATTAATAAGAACAGCAAAGATGTGTTTGATTACATCAAGCTGCTTAAAAACCAAAGAAGTTTTAACAAGTGGGCTATGACGGATCCTGACGCCAAGATGGATTACATTGGGACCGACGGAACGGTTGGATTTATTTATACCTGGGATAGTGAAAATAAGAATGTAGGAAAAGGCGAACAGGAAATAAAAGGCATTAGCGATAACGCCCGGATTGACAGCGAGGTGAGGTTTGAGAGGCCTTTTAAAAACGTAGCTGACGTTTTTATGGAAACCAGCGCTGTATCTGAAAATGCAACAAGCGTAAAATGGGCAATGAATGGCAAAAATCCGTACCCCATGAACATTATGAATCTTTTTATACCCGGGATGCTTAGCAAGGATATGGGAATAAGCCTGAATAACCTGAAAAGTATATTGGAGCGTTGAAATGATCATTAAAAAAAAGCCGAAACCCAATCCGGAACTTAAAAAGCTTGAAAAGCTGGTTGGTATCTGGAATGTATCGGGTGAGGTGTGCGGTCAGGTTAGTTATAGCTGGATGGAAGGGGGCTTTTTTCTTGTACAATATGTTGACCTGGAAGGCGCTAAAGGCCTCGAATTTATAGGGTACGATGAAGAAAGCGGAACATTAAAATCGCACTATTTTGATGATGATGGCAAGGTATTGGAATATACCTATTGGGTAAATGAAACGGAACATGTAATATCCATTGATATGCCGGGAATTAAAGGGGAATTTAATGGTAAATACAGCAACAATGGTAATACTATAACTGGCAACTGGCGTTGGAAACAAGGTGATGAAGATTTGGGATATAAAGTGGTATTTACCAGGCTGAATTTAAGCTGATAAATAATAAATATAAGAAAGTATAAAATACACTATGAAAACACTGGAAATTACAAGGGAAGCAAATGATGCATTAAGCGGACTTATAACAATTCTTTCAAAGTTCGAGCCAGAGCAAATTAATGTTATCCCGTTTGAAGGAAGCTGGACTGCCGGGCAGCTCGCACAACACATGGTTAAAGCAAACTCGGGATTTGCGGATATATTACGCGGCCCGGTTAAGGACACTGAAAGAAAGCCGGATGAAATTATACCCCAAATAAAAAACGACTTCCTGAACTTTAATATTAAGATGACCGCTCCGGATTTCCTGGTACCTGAAGTAAAAAACTATGATAAAAACGAACTGGTTTCAGGGTTGAAAAACATAAGGGAAAGCGTGGTTGATGCAACTGAAACGCTTGATCTGACAAAAACATGTATGGCTTTTGAATTGCCGGTATATGGTTATTTGACACGGCAGGAAGCGGTTGCGTTTGTAACTTGCCATACCCTAAGGCATACGCACCAGTTAAAAAATATCTATCAAAAGCTTATTAAGTAAAATTATTGAACTTATTATTATAAATTACAATCACCAATTAAAAAAAATCACAATGAAAAAAATTAACATTATTTACTGGATCTTCACTGGTTTACTTTTGGCATTAATGCTCAGTTCGGTTATTGGCACTTTTGCAGATCCCGCAGGCTCAAAGACTATGGTGACAGATCACTTACATTACCCAATATATTTTGGAGAATTGTTAGCTGTTGCCAAAGCATTAGGCATAATTGCATTGCTAATTCCCGGTTACCCCACAATAAAAGAATGGGCTTATGCCGGTTTTGCATTTGACTTGATTTTCGCCTGCTGTTCATTTATTGCAGTTGGCGATCCGGTAAAAGGCTGGGCCCCCTTCATTATCTTTTTCGCAATATTTATAGTATCCTACATTTATTTTCATAAAAAACTTAAGGCAAAAGCGTTAGGCACTGCTTGATATGTATCATGACCACTCAAACAAAATCACCTAATAAAACAAAACGCTTTTTCTTTTTATTAAAACAGGCCATTGCCGGAAGCGAACAGGACTATACAGTAGGAAGCATCCGGAAGGCGGTGTTCCTGCTGGCCATTCCCATGATTATGGAAATGATGATGGAATCTGTTTTTGCGGTGGTGGATATATTTTTTGTGGGTAAGCTGGGAAATGCGGCGGTTGCTACTGTAGGACTTACGGAATCGGTACTTAGCCTGGTTTATTCAATAGCAATTGGCTTGAGTATGGCCGCAACAGCATTGGTAGCCCGCAGGGTGGGTGAAAAAAACCTTGAGGGGGCTGCCCACGCAGGCATGCAAACCATTCTTTTTTCCATTGTGGTTTCGGTTATTATAGCCGTGGCAGGTGTTTCGTCGGCTGAATCAATTTTACACCTGATGGGTGCAAATGATAAAATGATTGCCGATAATATAGTTTACACCCGCATTATGTTTGGCGGTAACATTGTTATTATGCTGCTGTTTTTGATCAATGGCATCTTTAGAGGGGCCGGAGATGCAAGCATTGCCATGCGAAGCCTTTGGATAGCTAATATTTGTAATATTATACTCTGCCCTCTACTTATTTACGGTTGGGGGCCTATCCCGGCGCTCGGGCTAAAAGGAGCAGCTATTGCAACCACATTTGGCAGGGGGATAGGCGTTATGTATCAACTGTACCGTTTATTTATCCGTAAAGGCTTACTGCACTTTTACGCCGCCCAGTTAAGGCCTCATAAAGAATTATTGCAGCAAATTGTGAAAATAGGCAGCACCGGTACTATCCAGTTCCTGGTAAGTTCGGCGAGCTGGATCTTTCTGGCGCGGCTGATGGAGAGCTTTCATGAAGCAGCTATGGCCGGCTACCAGGTGTCCATCCGGTTGCTTTTGTTTTTTCTGCTGCCTGCATGGGGCATGAGCAATGCCGCGGCTACTTTAGTTGGGCAAAACCTGGGTGCGGGTAAACCGGAGCGCGCTGAACAAAGCGTTTGGACGACAACCGGTTATACCATGGTGTTTATGGTTTGTGTCAGCCTGTTCTTTTATCTTTTTGGTACACCGGTAGTAAACTTTATGAACAGCGATCCGCAGGCCAGGCAATATGCCATACAGTCGTTACGGATTGTAAGTCTTGGTTATGTGTTTTTTGGGATTGAAATGGTTATGATGAATGCCTTTAACGGAGCCGGGGACACCCGCACGCCAACATTGGTTAACCTCATAGCATTCTGGTTATTCCAGATCCCGCTGGCATGGGTGTTAAGCAAGTATTATATAAAGGAGCCGAGGGCTATTTTTTACGCTATCCTTATATCGCAGGTAGTGGCTGCCGCGTTAAGTTATTACCTGTTTAAAAGAGGTAAATGGAAAATGGTAAAGGTTTAAAGAGTTTATGTATAACCCTAAAGTTCACTTAATTATGGTAGAAATATTCAGAACTAACGTGAAAAATAAAAAACTGGCCGGCAAAATATTAAAGGTTTTGCAGGCGCATTTACCTGCCTTTAACTTTAATTTCGATCTGGATGATTGCGACAGGATCTTACGTGTACAAAGTAACGACAGCCCTGTTGAATGCAGCAAAATAATGAAGATTGTTAAAGGGTATTCTATCGAGATCAGCCTTTTTGAGGATTGAAATATAAAGAGCAAATCGCAATTTGCAGGTTAACAAAACTTAAGTTTTGTTAACCTGCAAATTTATTTGCAATAACCAGCTCCTTACTTCCCGGCACATACTTATAAAACCCGCTGCCTGATTTTACGCCGGTGTGGCCAGCGGTTACCATGTTAACCAATAGGGGGCAAGGGGCATATTTTTGATTGCCAAAACCATTGTATAACACGTTTAAGATAGCCAGGCAAACATCAAGACCTATAAAATCAGCCAGTTGCAACGGTCCCATTGGGTGGGCCATACCCAATTTCATCACAGTATCAATTTCCTCAGCACCCGCTACGCCCTCATATAAGGTGTAAATGGCTTCGTTTATCATCGGCATTAAGATTCGGTTGGCTACAAAACCAGGATAATCATTTACTTCAACCGGAACTTTATTCAATTGCCTTGATAGCTCCATAATGGTTTCGGTAACTTCATTAGTAGTAGCATATCCGCGGATCACTTCAACCAGTTTCATCAAGGGCACCGGGTTCATAAAATGCATACCTATTACATTGCCCGGATTTTTTGTTACGGATGCTATTTGTGTTATTGATATTGATGATGTGTTTGACGCCAGTATAGCCCCATCTTTACAATAATCGCTGAGTTGTTTAAACAGGTTTAGTTTAATCTCCTGGTTCTCAGTAGCCGCTTCAATTACCAGGTTGGCGTTTTGTACAGATGCTTTCAGGTCGGTAAAAGTAGTTATGTTATTTAAGGCAGCTGCCTTTAACAACTCATCAATAGTGCCTTTTTTTACCTGCCTGTCAAGGTTGCCGGTAATGGTTTGTATGGCCCGGTTCAATGCATCCTGGTTAATATCAACCAATGCAACTTTAAATCCATATTGCGCAAAAGTGTGTGCAATTCCGTTGCCCATTGTTCCTGAACCTATTACTGTAATGTTATTCATGGTGTTTATTGGTTGATTGAGTTTTGACGACATAAAGTTACGTGAATAATCTTTCGGACTTTACTGACTTTCCCGACTTTCGGACTATTCTACAACTCAATATAATTCCCCGCATCAATTATGTTTTTTTTATTGATAACGGGGTATTCCGGTATGTGGCCGAGTAATTCAACCCCGCTGTAATTTAAAATGAATTCTTTTGAATAGATGTCTTTTAAGCCATTGAATATAATTCCTTTTATAGGGATATCGCGGCTTTTTAAAGCTTCTATTGATAATAGTGTATGGTTGATGCTGCCTAAATAATTTTGCGAGACCAGGATTACCTCTGCTTCAAATTTTTTAATGAGGTCGATCATTAAAAAATTGTCCTTTAGCGGAACCATCAAGCCACCTGCGCCTTCAATAATTAAGGTATTATCGGTTTCGGGAATTACGATCTTGTTTTTGTCGATGCTGATCCCGTCAATAGCAGCTGATTTATGCGGCGAAAAAGGTTGCGTAAGCCTGTACGCTTCCGGGTGAAAAACGGAAGTAGTATTGGTTACCAGGCTCTTTACCTTTATGGTGTCGCTGTCCTCAAGGTCGCCCGACTGCACCGGCTTCCAATAATCTGCTTTTAATTTTTCAACCAAAGCTGCCGATATAATAGTTTTTCCGATCCCTGTTCCAATCCCTGTAATAAATATGGTTCTATTCGGCATTAATTAATGTATTTATGGTATTGGTTAATAAAGTTATCTCTTTTTCTGTATTAAAGGAATGCAGGCAGATCCTTATGCGTTCGCTGCCCTGTGGTACAGTGGGTGATAAGATGGGGCGTATATCCAACCCTTTGCTTTGCAGTTGCCCTGCAGCTTCCTTTGCCTTTTCATTGCTCTTTAATACGATGCATTGTATTGCGCTGTTACTATTAATCAGCGGATATGCTGAACTATTAGTTAGGTTTTGTTTAAATAGCCGGATGTTGCTTTCAAGCTTTTTAATTTCATTTGTCGAATCCTGTAAATGCCTGTAAGCCATTTTTACAGCTGCTATTTGATGATGTGATGCTGCAGTGGTATAGATAAATGACCTGGCAAAGTTTATAAGGTATTGACGCAGCAGGTTACTTCCTAATATTATTGCCCCATGGCAGCCCAATGCTTTTCCAAAAGTTACTATCCTGGCAAAAACCTTGCTTTGCAAATGATGATCAATCAGGCCAAAACCATATAGGCCAACAGCATGCGCCTCATCTACAATTAAATTAGCGTTGTATTTTTCAGCCACCGCTGCGATAGCTGCTATAGGCGGGGTATCACCATCCATGGAGTAAACACTTTCAATGGCTACATAACAATTGCCTTTGGCTTGTTTCAGCTTGTCTTCAAGACTGTTAAGATCATTGTGTCTGAAAGTGTACCGGTTTGCAAAGCTTAAACGCGCGCCATCAATTATTGATGCATGTACCAGTTCATCTAAAATTATGGTATCGCCGCGCTGGGGCAGGGAAGAAAATAAACCAAGATTAGCATCATACCCAGAGTTGAAGATCAACCCGGCTTCGCAATTGTGCAGCGTGGCTATGTATTGTTCGGTTTCTTCAGTATAGTTTGAATTGCCCGACAATAGTCTTGAACCTGTAGATCCGTTTTGTACCCGGTTATTGCTGTTGATCTCACCGTCAATTTTATTTTTCAATTCAGGTGAACGCGCAAAGCCGAGGTAATCATTTGAGCAGAAATCAATTAACGCGCTATCAGGTTTAAGCGACCGGTATGTTGCGGCGACCTCTCTTTCCTGTAGCTTTTTGCTGATAAATTCTTCTGATGGTACCAAGGCCGAAAATTTCTGCTAAAATAGAAAAGCGCCCCGGTTTATGGGGCGCTTTTCTTAAAAATTTAATGACGCGGGTGATTAATTACCACCGCCGCCACCACCACCGCCTTGTTGCATCCTTGCACGCTGGTCGTCAAGGAATTTTTGATATGCAGTAGCCTGATCCGGGGTTAAGATGGCTTTGATCTGATCACTTGTGGCAGTCCTGATAGGACCCATTGCCGATCTCATCGCGGTTCTGTCGCCATTCGCAGCTGTTCTTACGCTATCCATTTTAGTAGCCTGAACTTTCAAAATAGCGGTTACCTTGGTTGTTTGATCGTCAGTAAGCTTAAGCGACGTTTGTAACGCCTTAGCCTGATCTTCCGGACTTTGTCTTTGGCGACCACCTTGTGCATGGGCCATTGCTGTAATTCCAACAAGGAAGCAGCACATTAACAAAAATTTTCTCATGGTTTTTCAGTTTTTTAATCTATAGATAAAGATAACCCCATTAAGGTTTAATTGTTAGGATGTAACTTAATTGTTGCGTGTTAGGAGGAGTTGTAAAGTTGAAATGTTGGAAGTTGAAAAGTTAATAAAACTAGTTGCTTATTGGGCTAAATTGTAAAGTTGAAACGCAGTAAAAAACTTTACAACGTTTCAACTTTACAACCTTCCAACAAAATCACTAGTTATTCCCTTGCAGATTGGAGATACTCCGCTGCATTTGCGCCATCATGCCGGTTAGGCTTTCGAGGGTTGGTTCGGGAGTTGGCATTGGCAGGTGAGTTGAGATATATGCTTTTGCCTTCCATAGTTCAAGGATATCTTCGCCGCCTATTTCGTAGGGCTCATATACCGGGTTATCAGATACCAGCTTTAATTTTTTATTGTCTTTAAATTTATTGCCGATGCGTTTGTAAACCACGCCTTCGGTTTTTGAAATTATCACATAGGTTTCGGCAGTTTTTACATCGCCCCAGTTTTCAACATACTCACCTATTATAATAGTACCTGATTGCAATGGCAACATCGAGTCGCCTTTTATTTCAAAAGCGCGATAGGTGCCTTGTTTAAACATGGGTAAATAAAACTTTGGCAATTTGGCCACATATTCCGGGTCGGCATAGCCGTTCAGGTATCCGGCACTTGCTTTTAAAGGTACCAGCTCAATGTTTTCATTGTCCTCTTTATCAACAGAGATACTTAAGACACGCAGGTTTGCCGGGTTGCCTTTTGGCTTAGGCGCCCATTTCTCATCAATAACTTCGTTAATAAAGTCATCAATTGAGATGTCAAAGAATAATGCTATTTTTTTTAGCAGATCATATTTAGGATCAGCCCTTTCCTCTTCATAAGCGCCTACAAGTGACCTTTTTATGCCTAATTCATCAGCAAACTGCTGCTGTGTAAGGCCTTTCTTTTTACGGAGAAATTTAATATTTGAAGGAATATTTGACATAAAATTTGGAATTGCTAAAATTATTAGTATTTTTATGCTCATAAAATTAGTAATTATTTTTCAAACAGCAAATTTTATTTATCAATATGAAACGCTTTATCTATATCATCACCGACAGAAACCGCAATAACTTACATGTAGGCCTATGTTCAGACCTGTTGAAAACTTTGGAATTTTATCGCCAGATGCCTACCTTATTCTTTGATAATTCAAAACAACTTAACCGTTTGGTTTATTTTGAAGAGATAAATACCGAAGAGCAGGCTATGGAGCGCTTTAAAACAGTGAGCACTTTTACAAGGCCCCAAAAAGAAAAAATGATCAGACCTGTTAACCCTGACTGGGTAGATCTGACCATTGGATTGAATTATGAAAGCGGGGTGAGGGTAAGGCCGCAACTACGCCCGTCAATCAGCTCAAACAGAAAAGCGGTTACTTTTTAATAAACTTTAAAGCGCCCGAATTCATGCAGTATCTTTTTCCGCCCCTGTTGGTGGGGCCGTCATCAAAAACGTGGCCCAGGTGCAGGCCGGTACTTCTTTCAATAACTTCGTCGCGGGTCATGCCATCGCTATTGTCAGTAACTACTTCAATTTTTTTAGGGTCAACGGGCTTTACAAAACTTGGCCAGCCTGTACCACTATCAAATTTGTCGTCTGACGAGAATAAAACTTCTCCGGTAGCGGCACTTACATAAACACCTTTTTGGTGGTTATCATGGTAGGCATTTTGAAAAGGCGGTTCGGTTCCGCTTTCAACCATTATATGGTACTCATTGGGGGTGAGTATTTTTTTCCAATCCGCAGGAGTTTTACTCATTTTGCGTTTCGGATCGTATTTTTTTACCTGTCCACTGCTTAACTGGCAACCAAATGCTGTAAAAACAGCTAGTATTACCAGTGCTAAAATTGATTTTTTCATTTTTATTAAGTTTTTAATTTAGTCGGATTATCTGTTAGATCCTTACAAAAATTAATTACGAAATATTATAGCAACAGGTTTGTCAGCAGAAAGTCTGATTATATATTTTTGGTTTTTGGGACCAAAACAGCGTTAACAATATGCAGCATCCCGTTGCTTTGTTGAATATCAAATTTACTGATAATGCTTTGCCCGCCGTTGTCATCTATTAAAATAATATTCCGGTTAGCATCAATTTTTGCTATTAATGTAGTGCCTGCAATTGTTCTGAAAGTTGCTTCGCCATTGCTTGAATTGATCTTTTTTTGAATGTCTTTTACTGTTAGCCTGCCCACAATGGCGTGACTGGTTATCAGGTAATTTAAATCAAGCTTGTGGCTGGGTTTTAACAGGGTATCCAATTCGCCTGCAGGCAGTTTTTCAAACGCCTGGTTAGTAGGCGCAAAGAAGGTAATCGGGCCTTTGCTCTTAAATGTTTCTGTTAGACCGGCATCTTCAATGGCGGTAACCAATACACTATATTCGTTTGACAGGGTGATGTTTTCAATAATATTATTTGATGATACCATTGCAGTACCATTTACATTTTTTACTTTGCCCCACTTTGCTTTTACCGAATCAATAACCGGATGTACAGCTGACGCATTTTGTGCAAATAGGCTGTGACAGCTAACGGTTATTAATGCCAATATTAACCATTTTTTCATGGTCGCAAAGGTAATAGAAAAAGGTGAAGTAATGTTAATTGGAATTGCTAAATACAATTTGCAGGGTCAGTTATATGTCACAATGTTTTGACATTGATTGAAGCATAGGGAATTAGTGTAATATTGACATGCGTAGTCTACCGGCTGAGAGATGTTCGCTTTGTGTTAGCCCCTTGGCAAGTGCTTCGAAAAGTTATATTTGTTGTGCCCAAAAGCCAACTTCAAAATATTTTATAATATGCGTTATAAACACATAATCAGCTTAGTAGCTTTATTTGTAAGCTTTAATTGTACTGCCCAAACCATCATTAAAAATAATGATCCCCATATCCGTTATTCTGGGCGGATAGCAATGCGGGATACCGCTGCTGAACTATCCTGGTCTGCTAATTCAATCAAAATTAACTTTACCGGAACCAGTGTGAGCGCCACGTTAAAAGATGAGCGTTCTGATAATAATTATAATGTTATTGTTGACGGAAAAGTAATTAAAGTCTTTCATCCGGAAATGGCAAAAAAGGATTATATACTTGTGTCCGGATTGCCGGCAGGCAAACATACGCTTGAACTGTTTAAACGCACGGAGTGGGCAATGGGGAAAACATGGTTTTACCAGTTTGAGCTTAGCAAGGGCGGTAAAATACTTAACGCGCCGCCTGTTCCGAAACATAAAATAGAATATTTTGGCGATTCTATCAGCTGCGGATATGCAGATGAGGATACAAGCGGGAAGGATAGGGGAACCAGCCCTTACGAAAATGGCTATATCAGCTATGCTGCCTTAACAGCCAGGCATTACAATGCTGAGTTTTATAATACTTCAAAAAGCGGCATCGGAATCACTATCAGCTGGTTTCCGCTGGTAATGGCAGAAATGTACGACAGATTGGATGCGACTGACCCTAACAGTAAATGGAGTTTTTCAAAATACACCCCTGACCTTGTCGTGATCAACCTGTTTCAAAATGATTCGTGGCTGGTAAATATGCATGATAATGAACAGTTTAAAGCAAAATTTGGTACAACTGCGCCATCAGAAGATTTTATTGTTAACGCATATAGAAGCTTTGTTAAAAGTGTTAGATCAAAATATCCAAAGGCACAGATCATTTGTATACTTGGCAGTATGGATGCAACAAAAACGGGTTCGCCGTGGCCGGGATATATTGATAAAGCTGTTGTTGCCTTAAATGATAAGAAGATCTATACGCATTTTATTCCCTACAAAAACACAAACGGCCACCCAAGCGCAAAAGAACAACAAGCTATGGCCGATGATCTGATAGCGTTTATTGATAAAACTATTGTTTGGTGATTAGAGACCGGAGATTAGAGACCGGATTTTATTCAGTATGACGACTTTGTTGTTTTCCTAATCTCTAAACTCCAATCTCTAATCACTGCCCCCTACGTCTCTATATGCTCAATATCATCCTCGTCCGAATCTTTGCTAACTTTTTGCTGGTCAGGTAATTCATTTGAGTCGGGAATGTACGATTCTTTTTCATTGTCCGCGGCATCTTCATAATAAGTGTTCCCTTTGTGCGGGCGATCATTTTCGCCGTTGCCGCGTTCTACCTTTTCAGGCTTTGGTGCTTCGTTATGCCAGTTTGCATAAGGTTGTGCCTTATTATAATCAGGTTCGCCATCCTGGCCTTTGCCTTTAAAATTACTGTTTTCGAGGTGTTCTTCTGAAGGTTCGGTTCGGGCAAGGTAGGCATTGGTATAACCAGCATTTTGCGATGGATTATTTTTATCATCGCCAGATGGCGTATTATTGTTTTTGCCAAAACTATGTCCACCCATTGCCCGCCCCTCCATTATGGGTTTCATGTTATGTTCGCTTTTGCCATATAAGTTTCTTTCCAGGTTCTTTTCCTTTAAGTCCCTGTTATCTTCTACACGCCATGCGTCTGGTTTATCAGCGGTCTTATTTGAATGATCGTCCCAATCATCCAAATGCTTGTTTCTATCAAAGTCCATAAGTTAGCTAATTGGTGTATAAATAATTACGCCACAGCTGTATAATTGTTTTGATTTTTTGTTAGTCGATGGTCGATAGTCAATAAACCATGGCAAAATTTACAATCTAATGTTAAAAATAAAACTATGAGCTACTGGCAATGGTCTATTGACAAAAAGAACTAATTTTACCACACCAATTATAGAATATGAATAAAACAGTTAGCGGGGCTGATGAAGCCATTCATGACATTCAGGATGGTATGACCTTAATGCTTGGTGGGTTTGGGATGAGCGGATTGCCCGAAAAGTGCATAGGAGCATTAGTTAAAAAAGGGTTGAAAAATCTCACATGCATCTCAAACAATGCGGGTGTGGATGATTTTGGCATAGGCCTGATGCTTAAACAGCGTCAGGTTAAAAAGATGATTTCATCATACGTGGGAGAGAACGCGGAGTTTGAAAGGCAATTGTTAAGCGGCGAGCTTGAAGTTGAATTGATACCTCAGGGTACCCTGGCCACCCGTTGCATGGCAGCCGGCTATGGTATGCCTGCTATTTTTACCCCGGCAGGGATAGGTACAGAAGTGGCCATCGGTAAAGAAGTTAGAAATTTTAACGGTAAGGACTATTTAATGGAATTAGCTTTTGAGGCTGATTTTGCCATAGTAAAAGCCTGGAAAGGCGATACCATGGGTAATTTAGTTTTTCGCGCAACAGCCCGAAATTTTAATGCAGTTATGGCGATGGCCGGTAAAATTACTATAGCTGAAGTAGAGGAACTGGTAGAACCCGGAGAAATTGATCCGGATCATGTACATACTCCCGGGATTTATGTGCACCGGATTTTTCAGGGTGAAAATTACGAGAAAAGAATAGAACAAAGAACGGTAAGAAAACGACAATAAATTCGGCGTCATTGCGAGTAATCTATTTTTGTGCGCAAATAATCGCATTGAAAATGACATTTTATAAAATACTTATAATCAACCAATTGCATAGTGTGTCATTGGCAGGAACGAAGCAAACTCTGCACTTGCAAATCAAAAAGGCGGAGGCTATGTGGCAACCAAAATGTTTGGATGGTTTTAGGTTACCAAAAGCATAAAGGTCCGTGATTGTCCTTTGAAGAGGTTGCTTCGTTCCTCGCAATGACGTGACGTTTTAATAATTTTTTAGATAAAAAAAATGCTTGACAAAGAAGGAATTGCAAAACGAATTGCTAAAGAAATAAAAGACGGTTATTATGTAAACCTGGGTATTGGTATTCCAACGCTTGTAGCCAATTACATACCTGCAAATATTGATGTGGTGTTGCAATCTGAAAATGGATTGCTGGGCATGGGGCCTTTTCCTTTCGAGGGCGAGGAAGATGCGGATATTATAAACGCAGGTAAACAAACCATTACCATGCTGCCCGGATCGGCTATTTTTGATTCGGCTATGAGTTTTGGGATGATCAGGGCCAAAAAGGTAAATCTTACCATATTGGGCGCCATGGAAGTATCTGAAAACGGCGACATTGCCAATTGGAAGATCCCAGGGAAAATGGTTAAAGGAATGGGCGGAGCGATGGATCTTGTGGCATCAGCAGAGAATATTATTGTAGCCATGCAGCATGTAAACAAAGCAGGGGAATCAAAATTGTTACCCAAATGTACATTGCCACTAACCGGCGTTAACTGCGTTAAAAAAATAGTAACGGAATTGGCGGTGCTTGATGTATTGCCGGAAGGCGGATTTAAATTACTGGAGCGTGCGCCCGGTGTTAGTGTTGAAGAAATTATAAAAGCAACAGCCGGGAAATTGATTATAGAGGGTGAAGTGCCGGAGATGGTTATTTGATTTGAAGATTTGATGATGTGTTAATTTGAAGATTAAGGAATCAATTCCTTTAATTTTCAAATCAAAACTAATTTTAAGATTTGATGATGAGTCAATTTGAAGATGTAAGAATAAATGTTTTCTCATTTTCAAATCTTAAAATCAGCACATCTTCAAATCAAAACAACTTCTCTCTCAAATCCTTCGATATCTCCCCCGTTACACAAATAATATCTTCTGCTTTGTGGGAGTTGTTCACAATAATTTTGTCGCATTCGTCCCGGTAGGGTAGCAAGAATTCTTTGTATGCCGGTACAACATGATTTATCCATTTATACATCGCATCATCGTGCGAGTAGCCGCGTTCAAGTAAATCGCGTTTAAGGCGGCGTTGCAGGGCAATGTCATTGTCAGCCTCGATAAAGATCTTTAAATCAAGTGTTTCTGAAATTTTTTTAAAGTGCAGAATAAACAGGCCTTCTACAATTAAA
>Ga0193702_1000280_pt1 | contig 20133 bp, 21 predicted proteins | sample U3a1metaG_FD_143060 | JGI IMG/M metagenome (GOLD analysis project Ga0193702, IMG submission 143060) | Soil microbial communities from a riparian zone of the East river system, Colorado, United States - U3a1 | ecosystem: Environmental > Terrestrial > Soil > Riparian zone | place: USA: East River... | reverse complement strand
TCTTAGCAGAAAATAGCAGCGAAATCAACCTTTAAAATTTAATTCTCCCTTATTATAAATAAAGAAAACATATCTGCATTTTTACGTTGTATAAAATTTAATATATCGATTTTGCGTAAAAACATGAAGAAACACACATTTAACCTAATTGCACTGGTAGCGCTGCTTATCAGCCCATATTTAACAAAGGCACAGCCAGCTACCAAAGAAGCATCAGTAAAAGTAACAGGTGAGGTGATTTCGCCTCTAGACTTAAAATTAGCCGATCTGCACCAGTTTAAACAAGTTGAGGTTACGCGCAAAGACAAGGATGGTAAGGATCATACGTATTCGGGCGTTATACTTTCGGAGATCTTACAGAAAGCAGGCGTTACATTGGGAAAAGATCTGCGCGGTAAAAATCTAACTAAATTTGTACTGGTTGAAGCAAGTGATGGCTACCAGGTTGTTTTTGCACTTGCCGAACTGGATAAGGATTTTACAGACCGCATGATCATTTTAGCTGATAAGGTGGATGGCAATCCACTATTGCCTGCTGATGGTCCTTTTCGTATTATTGTACAAGATGAGAAAAAGCCTGCAAGATGCATTAAGCAGGTAATGGGTATAAAAGTTCAGTTTGCTAAGTAATACTTGGATTAAATGGAAACAGGATCTTCAAATTCAGTAGTTAAAATAGAAGGTATGGCACCGCTTATACAGGTGTTTGACATGCCCGTATCGTTAAAATTTTACAGGGATTTGTTAGGCTTTTCAGTTGCAATGTCTTCAGGCGAAGGTGATGATGTGGATTGGGTGCTTTTAAAACATAATAACATGGAGCTCATGCTAAACACAGTGTACGAAAGGGAGTTGCGGCCATTAAAACCTGATGCCGAAAGGATTGCAGCTCACGAGGACTTGACCCTATACTTTGGCTGTCCGGATACTGATGCTTTGTATGAACACCTTCACACAAATAATATAGCCGTTAATAAACCCGAAATCACCAAATATAATTTTAAGGCATTAACAATAAAAGACCCTGACGGATACTTACTTTGTTTTCACTGGCCTTTGCCAAATTCCTGATATTAAATAGCGAACACCTTTTACGTGAATTTGAAATTTATGCGATTGCCATAAATTCATTAATAGCTTGTATATAATAGCAGCCCCGCTGATTCTCAGAGCGCATTTTAGTGGCAGCAACGTTTACAACACGCTGGATCTTTTCTTTGTCAATAAAAACCGGGCGTATTTTACCGGATGAAAAGTGACCGTCTTGCTGCAGGTATATTTGATTTAGCCTGATCTTAATTGCATTTAATGCCTGCGCATTTTTACGCATATAATACCATTCCATAAAGTTATCCAACTGCTCAGAAATTATTGCTTTTGCTTTGGGGGTTTCTGCTTCGCGTTTTTTAAATGTATCATCATTTAGCTTCGAAAGCATGTCAACATTCACCAACTTTACGTTGGGGAGATAACCTGCAGCCTCTTCCACATTATATGGTATAGAAAGGTCGATGATAAGTTTGTTGCCGGCATTCGCAAGCTGCGATTTCAATATTACGGGTTCGCAGGCATTTGAAGCCACCAAAATAATATCTGATATTTTAATGTGACGGTTAAGCTGACTTAAGGGTGCATAATTTAAATTCAGTTCAGCAGCCAGTTCAACCGCTTTTTCTTCTGAACGGTTAATAAGTGTGATATCATTTGTCTTTAAATAATCGACCAGGTTTTTGCACGTATTACGGCCGATTTTTCCTGTACCAACAAGCAGGATTTTAGGAGAATAGTTAGTTTGTTCATGTTTTTGTATGTATTGAATTGCTGCAAATGCAACTGAAACAGTGCCACTGCTTAGCTTAGTTTCATTTTTAATTGTTTTTGATGATTGCAATACGTAATTAAAAAGCCTCTCTGAAAAGCAATTGAAAAAACCATTTTCTTTTGAAAACCTTACAGCTTGCTTAAGCTGGGCAATTATTTCATAATCACCTAAGATCTGAGAATCCAATCCTGCACCAACATTAAACAAATGTTCAACAGCATTTACGCCGTTTTTTGAGTAGGCCAGGCTTGCAAAGGTTTCTTTGCTCCCTTTGGTTTGGGTGCAAAGTAAATCAATAAGTTGTTCAGCATTAGCGGCAAATCCATATATTTCAGTACGGTTGCAGGTTGAAAGTATAAATAAGCTATCGATATGATAGGAAGGAGCCAACTGTAAAATGTTACCATAGCTCTCCTTATTTATTGCAAACTGGCCTCTTACAACGGCATCTGTTTTTTTATAATTAATGCCGACAGCATAAAATTGTGAAATATCGGTAGATTTATCTGTATACATTTATTTCAGTTTTAGTTAATTACGCAGCTGTTGACGCCAGGGTTTCCCAATAATTATTTTTATGTGTCATCAAACGGTCATTTAGGTTTAAAAACCATACAGGCGCTACGCCTTTTAGTAAAAAGCCCGGAACAATAAATTCCGGGCTGCTGTTTTTGGTGATATTGGGGGCTTATTTTTGAACTACTTGTGGTTTTAAGCTCACCACAATTTTACCTATAGAACCAAGTAAATTTGCGGGAAGCCCGTTTTTGTTTGCGCCTTTTACCAAATCGTCAACAAAAGCATCAAAATCTGCACTTGAGGCTTTGCCATTCATGCGCGGGTTTTTAGCTGGATCGTGGGCATCAGTCATACTTAATCCGTCATATTTATAATTTTTGGCTCCGGTTCCAACTGCAACAAATGTTGTAAGGTTATCACTAAGCTCGGTGAAGCCTGATAAATTGCCGCTGGTAACCTCGCTCAACAACACAGTAAAGTGACCATTAATTCTGGTATCGCCTGCAATTACAAAAATAGTGCTGTCGATAACAGAACGAATGCCTAAACGACCTTTTTCAATCATTTTTCCGGAAGCTGCCGGGTCAGCAACCATTGCTGATCCGCCTAGAGAATCATACAGCGTTGGTTTCATGGGAACGACGTAGTTGCCTTTTTTGTTGCAGGATTCAATTATAAGGATTGAACATATTGCAACTGCGGCCATGGATAATGTTGATGAAATTTTCATGGGTTTCTTTTTTTAGATTATTTGTGAAATTAGTTTATATGCTTTGTATGCGTATGAAGTTGACGCTACCGGGCAACTGCTCTTTAATTGTTCACCGTTTGGCATAAACCTTTCGGCGTTAAGCGGAAAATTTGCTTTGAAATCTTTGGTGATTTGAGCGCCGGTGGTTTTTACGGAAAAAAAGGTAAATACAATAATGTTGGTTTGTGGATTTACCAGTACATGATCAATCCCTTTCTGGTGGATCATCCATGAGGTGATTTTGTTTGCTTCATCCAAAGTTATCTGCTGCTTAATATCGATGCGGGCCATCACTTTTGTACTCGCATCTGGAGCGGGGCGATAAACGTAATAGATATGAATAGCAAGAACAACCACCAGGAACAGGAATGTAGAAATTCCATAGAGCAGGATCTTTTTGATTGCTTTTTTCATAGTTGAGTTATTTAAGTTGTTTCGGTTAAATATTTGTGCATCTAAAATTTACACTTCTGTTACAATTACGTATATAAACCATTGCCCGGTTTTGTAATTCAGTTAAATATCGCAGAGCGTTTAGGAATAAATATTTTAGTTGACATGTGAACTACATGGTTTTAGCTATACACAACCCCGATGTGAGGTTGAGCGTTGACCCCGGGGTAGTGGATTTGCAGCAGTTTCGATAGAAGATTTCTTGAAATAGCGCCTGTTTAATTTATTGCATTTAAGGGATTTCCAGCTGATTATAACGCTATAAATTATATAAAAACCAATTCATAGCTCAATAGTTAACTATCTATAACCCCATATAGGCTTAGATAATAATTACTTAGCATGAATTTAACCTTTACCCATTCTGAAAAATATTTTCTGAAGTTTTTTTTCAGCCCAATCGCTGCGCTGATAATCTTGTTTAGCCCTGCCGTGGCTTTTGGCCAGATAGAGATTGATTCAAGACAACAAAAGGAAGCAGATAGCCTGGCGAAGAAAGGAGTAAGGCCTGCTGACCGTTTACACCACAAAAATTTTGGAAATGCCGCTTTGGATTTTGGGCTCGCAGAAATTACACCCTGGATATTTGACAGATATGTTACCCAAAAAGACTACGCCAAAATTTCGTGGAAAACGGTAGGGCATAACATTAATCCCGGTAACTGGGAATTTGACAATGATGAGTTTCAAACCAACCAGTTTGGCCATCCTTATCATGGCAGTAATTTTTACAGCGCCTTCAGGGTAAATGGTTATACTTTTTGGCAGGCTGCCCCAGCTGCTTTTGCCGGAAGTTATTTGTGGGAAACCTTTGCTGAAAACCAGGCCCCGGCCCCGAATGATTTTATTAACACCAGCTACGGTGGGATTATTTTAGGCGAAATGACCTATCGCTTATCAAACAAAATAGTTAACAATCGCGCCCGCGGGTTTAAAAGACAGGTTAACGAGGTGTTCGGCTTTTTAATAAACCCTATGAATGGCCTGAAAAGGATAACGAGTGGAAAATGGGGAACGGTTTCAAACAATCCAGCGGATATTGACTCATCAAAAATACATGCTGAATTTGGATTAGGGGCGAGGACATTCAATACGGGGAACCATGATAAACATACAGGCTGGTACGGGCACATAAAACTTTTATACGGAATTCCGGATGAAAATTACCGGACCCCGTTCAGTAACATATCTGTTAATGCTGAATTTGGTAAGGACGATAGTACAAGGGTAAATATTTTGAGCGTTTACGGATCATTGGCAGGGTGGGAGATCAGCTCGACAGAAAAATATGAACATCTGGCTATCTTATCGGCGAATTATGATTATATCCGGAATGTGGCATTTTTTTATGGCGCACAAAGCCTAAGGATCAACATATTATCAGAATATGATATCTCTAAAAAAGTAACTGTAAACACGTCAATAGGTGTAGGTGCACTTATATTAGGTGCTGTACCAGACAAATACCTTTTTAGGGGCCGTAATTATGATTATGGTTCAGGAGCCGCGGTGAATTTAACAGGAGGGTTAAACATAGCGAATAAGCTAAATTATACGATCAACTATAGGGGCGGCTGGCTGGTGGCTTTAAATGGCAATGCCTCGCATTACTTTTTACACACCGTCACAACCGAATTAAGCTACAATATTTTGAAACACCTGGCTATCACAGCTGAACCCGGCTATTTAACGCTGAATGCTTATTATAAGCATTTCGACAATGTAAACAGCCGTTATCCTTTCTTCAGGAGTTCGTTACGATATTCTGTCGATTTTGACTAGTTAAAGTCACAGAATAGATGATTTGGTAAATTTTAAAAAAGACAACATACAAATATGGTTGACAAAAGCAACTATATTTGTATGTTTGTAGTATGATTGAAGATAAGATAGCCCGGATCCGGTCATTTAACAGATATTACACTTCGGTAATAGGCTTGCTGGATAAGCAATATTTAAACAGCGAATTTTCTTTAACAGAAGCGCGTGTGATGTACGAGCTGTATCACCGTGCCGATGGCATGACCGCAAAAGAAATTATCGAATTGCTAAACCTTGATAAAGGTTATTTGAGCCGGATCTTACGGAGTTTTGAGAAAAGAAAGCTGATTGAAAAAAGACAGTCAATAAACGATAAGCGCTCTTTTTACCTTTATCTATCACCAAATGGGAGCAATGTGTTCTCGAAATTAAATAATGCTTCGCACCAACAGGTTGCGGACCTGATAACTGCTTTTACTGAAACGGAAATAAATCAGCTTATTGATCATATGGATGCTATCAGGAGTATTTTAGAAAAATCGACCACTAAAAAACATGACGAATAATATTAACTTAAATGATGTTGTTATCCGCACGGTTTTACGTTCAGGCGACATTGGATATGTTACCCGGATGCATGGTGTTTTGTACAAGGAAGAGTATGATTTCGGGATAATATTTGAAGCATATGTAGCATCAGGATTGCATGAATTTTATAAAAACTATAATCCCGAAAAAGATTGCGTGTGGGTTGCCGAACATAAAGACAGGATAGTTGGTTTCCTGCTATTAATGCACCGCGGAAATGACATTGCACAATTGCGCTATTTTATCCTTGATCCGGCTTATCGCGGAATAGGCCTTGGGAAAAAGCTGGTTGGTTTGTACATGGATTGCCTGAAAGAACGGAACTATAAAACGTGTTATTTGTGGACAACCAATGAGCAAGCTACTGCCATAAGTATTTATAAAAAGCTGGGGTTTGTTTTTACAGAAGAAGTTGATTCAACCGCATTTGGTAAACCATTGAAAGAACAACGTTACGATTTATTATTGCGCTAGCAGATGGTTTTTGTTGTTTAATCCAATTCTGGCAGTTCAATATAAAATATTGTCCCTTTACCTGCATTGTCCTCAAACCAGATGTTTCCGCTGTGTAAATCGATGATCCTTTTTGAAATGGATAAGCCCAGGCCAAACGGCTGCTCGCCATTTGTCCCGGTTTTTTTAGCGGGGGTAAACATTTCAAAGATCTCGTCTTTCTGAGCAGCCGGGATTCCAATGCCATTGTCGGCAACTGAAATAAGAACGCGGCCGTTATCAGTTTTGATCTCCACCCTGATAATCCCGCCGGGATAGCTGAATTTTATGGCGTTTACTATCAGGTTATTGATAACACGCCAGATCTTCTCGTGATTAGCCTCGACCATTACCGGCTTATTATCAGGCTCAAAAATTATTTGCTGTTGTTTATCCCTTGCCTTAAATTGCAGCAGCTCGACAGAATCATATAAAAGCGATTTTAAATCAAGCGCTTGTTTTACCACAAGTTCATTTTCATCAGCCAGGCCTGTTTTTAACAACTCATTGATCATTTCCATGGAATGCAGGCCCGTTGTTTCAATCAGCTTAAGCATGTTTTTGCTATCCTCAGAAAGCTCATCCTCAACCATAAGCATACTTGCGAGCCCTGTCATGCCCGAAAGCGGGTTTCGCAGGTCATGTGCCATTACGCGCATAATCCGCAGGTAGTTTTTATTAACGCGCTCCAATTCATCAAGCGAATGCTTTAATTGTTTGTTTTCCAGGGTAAGTTCCTGGTGGCTTTTTCGCGTTCTCTTAAGGGTTTGGCCTATCATTAAAATGGTTGTTAAAAAAAATATGAATATGACAAAAGCAATCAGGTAACCGGTAGAACTTGTAGTATCTCCTATAATAAGGCTTAAATACATATGTTTTATTATCAGGTTTTATGTATTGCAGCATTAATCCAGGGGTTAAAACAAATGCTTGTTGTTGATGAATTAATTAAAAATGATTTTGTAAACAGTAAAATTAATTGTTGTTATATGCATTAAGTTTAAACTAACCACGTTAAACGGGAAACCTTATAAAAGTGTTGTGAATACTTAATTAACTAATAGTGGAATAATAAAATACAAAAGCGGCTAACATGTATTATTTGAGCGGCTAATTATCGTAAATTAATACAGACATTGTATATTACAGGGGATAAACAATAATAGCTTTATTTATGAAAAATATGTACAGGCTTTTTGTAACAATATTGTTGGTTACGGTTTTAACCGGAAGTAAAACAGTTAACGCCCAGGCAATTGGACAAGAGGCGGTAAATAAAAAACCAAAATTCAGGGTTGTTGGCTACCTTACTGTGCACAGCATTGAAAGTGGGGCGGGCGCCAGTTTTGATTTCAGCAGGATAAACTACCTGAACATTGCCTTTATTAACCCGGATGCAGAAGCAAAATTTACTGTAACACCGGCCTTAGCGAATGTTATAACTGCTTCCCATGCGAAAAATACAAAAGTTTTGATGTCGATAGGCGGGGGATCAGCGCCGGCTTATTATTCATCGCTTTTATCAGATACCCTGCGCGGTGTTTTTATTAACAACCTTGTTAAACTGGTGGCAGATAATAACCTGGACGGCGTTGATGTTGACCTTGAAGGTGAACGGATTGATAGTAATTATGAAGCTTTTGTTACAGGGTTATCTGCTGCGCTAAAGTTAAAGAACAAGCTGCTTACTTCGGCAGTTGCTACAGCATATATGTCTCGTTATACAGATAAAGCTTTGGCCGTTTACGATTTTATAAACATCATGTCGTATGATAAGACAGGCCCATGGCGGCCAACAAATCCGGGGCAGCATGCGCCTTACGATATGGCAGTTTCTGACCTTGATTATTGGACGAATACAAGAGGAATACCCAAAGAAAAGCTTGGCCTGGGTGTGCCTTTTTATGGCTACGGTTTTGGAACAGGTGCACCTGCTGACATAAATTTTAGAGACCTCGCAGCGCAATACCCTGGTTCTGAAAATGCTGATGAAGTAACGGTTACAGGTGGTGGCATTATATATTACAATGGTATACCGACCATTAAAAACAAAACAATACTCGCGCTTAAAAATGCCGGCGGGGTGATGATCTGGCAGCTGATGGGCGATGATTTTGGGAGCAAATCATTATTAAATGTTATAAATACAACTATAAATTCAGTAAAGTAAAAGATCTGTTACCGTTTTAGAAAAATAATTTTGAAATATGATCTATTAAGCCCATCTTTAAGAACCTTAATTATAACCTGCTGAATATTGAGAAGGCTTATTGCCATAAATTTACTGTTGTTTCACCTGTTTAACACAGGTGGGTATTTGGTATTGCATCAATATTTCACTTATAAAGTCGACAAGTTTTTTAACGAACAGATCAGCAAAAACAAATATAATACGGGTGATCTTACCGAAGTCAGAATTCCCGTAAATATGCCTAACATAATTGATTGGCCGGCCTATGAAAACGTAAACGGACAGATCCAGTTTGAAGATGCCAGCTATAATTATGTGAAGATGAAAATGACGCGGAATGCTATTTATTTAATGTGCGTTCCAAATTATGAAGCTACCCGCCTCACTGGTGAAAATATTATTAATGCAAAACATATTAAAGATATTCCGGTGCCAAAAAAGGAACATATTCCATTCGGTAAAACCAACGTATTAGAGAAGTTTCAATTTAGTTTTATACAATTTGCTTTTAACATCACTATTAAGAGCATAAAAATATACACCATACAACCGGTTCAGAAGTTGTCATCAAGCTGCCAGGACATCCCGGAGCAACCGCCTAAGTCCTTTTGTTAACTCCATTTAATTATTTCCGGAAAGCGTATTAATTATTGCAAATATTGTTTTGCGATAAGGTGTTGCTTGTTTTACTGAATATCCTATATATGAATATAGGCAATATGCTTGTTTTACTGCAATAGTGCAGCCAATAATCAGTGATCCCACTTTCCGGATATTATTCAATTTTATTTACTGAAAATTATGCCACACATAGCAGTTGAAGAACATCTGCCGGGTATTACCGGCTTGTTAGAATATCGTAAAGACACAGCCCAGCCTATCCGTGAACTAACCCAGATCTTATTGCGCGGAACATCAACCCTTACTGAAGGTGAGCGGGAACTAATAGCTACTGTAGTATCAAATGGCAACAAATGCAGATTTTGCACCGCGGCGCACACTGCCGCTGCTGACCTGTTGCTTGGAGAAAGTGAAACAGCCGAAATGGTTAAAACTAATATTGCTGCCGCTCCGGTTAGCGAGAAGATGAGAGCATTGCTGGTTATTGCTGATAAAGTAAGAGAAAGCGGCAAGCTGGTTACACCGGCCCACATAGAAAAGGCAAAAGCCGAAGGTGCAACCGATCTTGAAATTCACGATACTGTTTTAATTGCCGCTCTTTTTTGCCTGTATAACAGGTATGTAGACGGCCTGGGCACTGCTTTGCCGGCTGATGCAGGCTATTTTAATGTATTGGCCGACAGGCTGATCAATCACGGTTATATGCGCCTCCCGCAAGGATATGACCATTTAAAGAAACAATAATATCAACCACTGAATCCCAATTAGCAAAATCACAATGAAAAGACTTTTCCTTATAATAATGTTTCTTAGCTGTGCTAAACTTTATGCGCAGCAAACCCGCATAAGCGGAACAATAACCGACTCTTTAACCAATCAGCCAATTAATGGTGCAAGCATTACCGTTAAAGGGAAAATAGCAGGTACTATTACTGATAGCAAAGGTAATTATAGCCTTAACGCAGTTCACCTCAAATTTCCGCTAATCCTTCAAGTTTCAACTGTAGGCTATGGTAATAAGGAAATTACAGTTAGCAGTCCCGGCAATAGCAATAACATCAGCCTTAAACAGTTGGCCGTAGTTCTTAATGAGGTAGTTACGGCAGCCACGCGCGTAAATCAATATAGTTTGAACTCGCCGGTAAGTATTGAAAAGATGAACCAAAAAGCCATCCGGGAAAACCCCTCTTTTACTTTTTATGACGGGCTTCAAAATATGAAGGGGATGGAAGCTGTAACAAGCAGTTTAACCTACAAACAAGTTAACACCCGCGGTTTTAATGATACAGGTAACCCCCGTTTTTTGCAGCTTGTTGATGGCGTTGATAACCAAACCCCGGGATTAAACTTTGCTGTAGGTAACTTATTTGGCGCATCAGACATTGATGTTGAAAGCGTTGAAGTAATCCCAGGCGCTGCATCGGCATTATACGGCCCGGTTGCGTTTAATGGCGCAATGTTGATGCATACCAAAGATGCTTTTGAATACCAGGGATTAACCCTGCAGGCAAAATCAGGTATTAATCACGTTGGTGAGACAGGCGTTAGTGCAAAAGGCTTATACGACTTTGCTTTGCGGTACGCCAAAGCTTTTAATGATAAGTTTGCCTTTAAAATAAACGCTTCTTACCTTACTGGGAAAGACTGGTATGCTAACAATTATACTGACATAAGCGCTCAGACTGCCCCGGCAATGCGTGGCCCCAATAACCCAGGCCGCGATGCCTTAAATATTTATGGGGACGAGGTTTCACAAACGCTGCCAGGAATTGGCCTTGTATCAAGGACTGGTTATGAAGAAAAAGACCTGATGAATTATAACGTGTACAGTTTAAAGTTAAACGGTGCGCTTGAGTATAAGTTTAACAGCAACCTTGAAGCTATTTATCAATATAACTATGGTAAAGGTACGGCAAGCTATACAGGTAGTAGCAGGTACGACCTGAATAACTTTGTGCTGGAAACACATCGCCTTGAATTAAAAGGAAGTAATTTTTTTATAAGAAGTTATGCTGTGATCGAGAACTCACACGATTCATACAATACCCGCTCGCTGGCGCAATTTATAAACCGCGATTGGGTGCAGGATTTGAACGGTAATACAGTAACGCCTGATAAGGCCGATGCCATGTGGTTTACCCGCTATCAGGATGCTTTTAACGGAACAATAAGCGGTGTAACAGGCCATGATAATAATGCTGCCCGTGCATTTGCCGACCAGGGCAGGCTCATCCCGGGTACCGCAGCATTTAACCAGGCAAAGGATGCATCTATCCATAATTATGGGTTAAGTGGCGCCGGTGTATTTAGTAACAGCAAATTTTATCATACCGAAGGCCAATATGATTTTAGCAGCGCCATCAAAATATTTGATTTACAGGCGGGAGGTAATATCCGCCACTACAGCATGTTTACCAACGGCAGCTTGTTTGATGATAAAGACCACAGGATTACTATTGATGAGTACGGCGCATTTGTACAGGCCGGAAAGAAATTATTTGAGAACAAACTGGGCTTGCTCGCTTCATTACGTTATGATAAGAACGAAAACTTTAAAGGCAGCTTTACACCCAGGTTTTCAGCTGTTTATAGTGTAGATCATAACAACAACTTCAGGGCATCGTACCAAACAGGTTTCAGGAACCCAACCCCTGTTGATCAGTACATCAATCTTAATGTAGGGCCCATTACTATTTTAGGGGGCGCGCCTGGCAATAGCAAAAATTTAAATGTTTATCAAAACTCATTTACCTCGGCGTCAGTAGGTGCTTTTGGCGGTGCATTTGGTGCTGATGTTGCTAACGGAAAACCATTTCCGCAGGCGGTTGCCGATAATAAGGACCTGCTTCAAAAATCAAATGTAGCCTACATTAAACCTGAGCAGCAAAAAGCATTTGAGTTGGGTTATAAAGGCTTAATAGCCGATAAATTATTGATAGATGTAAATTATTACTACAGCAGCTACACCGATTTTATATTGAACACGGTAGTAATTGCACCGCAGGACAATGTTTACGGCAGTGATGGTAAAATTAACCCGGTAGCGGCAAACGATATTTTGAGCGGCAAGATCCACGCATACCAGTTATATACCAATGCATCTGATAAGGTTTCGGAGCAGGGGGCAGGAGCGGGCTTAACTTACTTATTACCAAAAGGATATTCGGCAGGCGCTAATGTTACGCTTTCATCATTTGATCTGGGTAAGGCCAATCAAAACAACGTAGCGGCATTTAATACACCAAGGTGGAGCGGCAACTGGATGTTTGCAAACAGCAATGTTGTAAATGGCTTTGGTTTTAATGTAAACTGGCATTGGCAAAGCGCGTTTGACTGGTACGGCACCTTTAATGCAGAAAGACCGGGAAGAATAGATGCTTACTCGCTTGTTGACCTGCAGGTTAATAAAAAGCTTCCGAAGGCAAATGCTACCATAAAGCTGGGCGCAAGCAATATATTTAATAACCACGTTTACCAGGCCTATGGCTCACCATCAATCGGTGGAATTTATTATGTAGCAATAACCTTTGATAATTTATTAAAGTAAAATGGAAGCATTAACTATAAACGCAACACCAAAAACGCAGTTAACTTCGGCCAAACTATTTGCACTGTTTACAATTTGTTTTGTAAGCAGTGCATTTGGCGGAGCAGTATCCACGCTTATGTCGGTTTATTTGCCGGTTGTGGTAAAAGAAATGCAGGGCAATAAAAGCCCTGAACAGCTTAATTATTTAAGCGGCATTATCAATTCTCTTTTTATTTTCGGCTGGGCTATCGGCGGGTTCTTTTGGGGGCTCATCAGCGATAAGATCGGCAGGAAAAAGGCGTTGATACTGGCTGTAGCCAGTTATGGCATCTTCACTATCCTCACCGGCTTTATGACCAATTGGTACGGTATAATGGCTTGCCGCTTTTTAAGTGGCTTTGGCGTAGGCGGCGACCTGGTTATAGCGTTCACCTTAATAAGCGAAGTGTGGCCGCAAAAAAGCAAAGCTGTTTATACCGGCATTTTATCCATATCCTTCCCGGTCGGCATCTTTTCGGCAGGGGCTATTAATTATTTTGTTACCTCATGGCGGCAGGGATTTTTTATAGGCGCCGTGCCAATTTTGCTGGCCTTGCTTGCTTATTTTTTTATTGGAGAATCGGATTTGTGGAAACAATACAGGGCTGATAAATCAAGTAAACCCGTAGCAACGGATCAATTATTTTCGGCACAAAACCGTAAAGCTATGCTGATAGGCTCGCTGATTTTTGGAACAATGCTGATAGGCTTGTGGGCAATATTCTCATGGATGCCAACCTGGATCCAAAGTTTGATAACGGGTGATGCACATAAGGAACGCGGATTAAGTATGATGTGTTTGGGTATGGGCGGTTTAACCGGCGGCTTTTTCTCAGGTTGGCTGGTTAATTTAATGGGCTTAAGAAGATCACTAATAGCCAGCTTTGCCGTATGTACGGTAATGGCATTTGTGCTGTTTAAAACCAATCCTGCATTTTCGCCGGTTATTTATGCTGAAATTGCCTTGCTGGCTTTATTTTTTGGGGCCAGCCAGGGGATTTTATCTGTATATATTCCCCAGCTATTTCCAACAGGGGTAAGGGCATCGGCTACAGGCTTCTGCTTTAATGCAGGGCGTTTATTTACTGCCGCTGCAGTATTGTTTGTTGGGGTATTGGTAATTACATTGGGTGGCTATGGAAATGCGCTGTTCATTTTTTCGCTGGTATTCTTGCTGGGTTTACTTATCGTTCTGTTTGCAAGAAATATCCAGCCGGCTAACCACGAGTGAGAGGTGAGAATCAATTTAGGGTTTTATATAACACAATAAGCTTTTATGATAATGTCGGTGTCAATACTATATCAATTAGTGCCAATATTGAAAAGATCAATCCCTCCTTGAAAAGATTATAGCTTTATGAGCGGCTTTTGGCAGTAGAAAATAAAAGTTTCGGATATAACTAATAAGTCTTCAGAATATCATACCTTGTAATCAATTTCAATATGAGATGAAAATACCCCTAAACTGTACACAATTCCAAATATGTGATTTGTAGAGACTTGCAGCCCCGTACAAGCTATAAACGAATCAGAAATGTTTGGTGAGATTACCGTTGTTTTATGATTTTGAACTGTGTGAAAAGACACGGGTAAGGTTGTTGAACTAACTTATAAGTCTTCTATTAAATTGTTAATACTACACATTCCGTAAAAATAAAATGATATGAATGATAATTTAACTTTTAAACAACGACTTTATTTTCGTTTTTTCCACATAGACGATAAATTGACTTTTAAACACCGGCTTTATTTTCGCTTTTCTCATTCACTCCGGTCAGCTTTCTGGAAAAGTTTCTTTCGTTTAAAACGGGTTGAAGCAGAAAAAAATATTCCGAAAGTATATCTCAAAGAAGAAAATATCCGAAATTTAAAAACTTTATTAAACAGGGAAGAATTGATTAAAAATATGCCTGGTAAGAAAGTGGTTGCTGAAATCGGGGTTGATCACGGTGATTTTTCACAAATAATTCTCGATATAACCTCGCCGGCTAAACTGTATCTAATTGATTGCTGGGCAGATGACAGATATCATATTGGACTAAAGAACCTTGTTGAAGACAAATTCAGCAACGAAATAGACAAAGGCGTAGTAAACATTAATGTTGGACTTTCAACAGATGTTTTAGTGACTTTTCCGGACAACCATTTCGATTGGGTTTATTTAGATACTAATCACACCTATCAAACCACAAAAGCCGAATTAGCTATTTTAAAGTCAAAAGTCGTTTCGGGTGGAATAATTGCGGGGCATGATTATACAATCGGTAATTGGGTTAGTGGTTTCCGTTATGGCGTAATCGAAGCTGTTAATGAGTTTTGCGTAACCGAAAACTGGGAAATAATTTTCCTAACCGCTGAGGCAGATCATTATAGAAGTTTTGCTATCCGAAAAATAGTCGCTTAATCTTATGCTACAATAGGCAAGTTGTTTTTTAAGATCAAATTCAAACTTCTTTAATAAAAGGCTTACTTTTTCCAATATTAATATTGCAGAAGTGCGGATAAAAACATCAATCGCTACCTTTTAAAAACTTGAGTCAATTTAAGAAGAACTAACGTCACTCTCGTACGGGTAGATGGCTTTATTGTGCGAATGAATGGATTTCAATTTTTGAAGGAAGAAATAAACATTTAATTTTTAATGATCTGACTTTGGAAATCAAGGATAAAATATGTCCTTAAAATTCGGTGATGCTAAGATCTCGACCTATGTCGCAGTTAATAGTATTGCTTTATTGCCAATTGGAAGAGGATTTTATTTAATCATCTAACTATTCATTTATCGCCTTTCGCGATGCAAGTTATAGCTATATAGTTTCCGGTTGTTTAGAATTATTACCAGGAATAAACGATTGAAAAATAAAATAAAATCCTGACTCTTGATTTCCTGAGTCTTTCCTAAATTATAACCGAAAAAATAAAATCATGGCACATATTAAACTTGATAATGATCTCCCCGGGATCAGGGGATTGATGGCCTACCGGCCGGAAATGGCTGAGCCGCTAAATGCGCTTGCCGAAGTGTTGCTGCGGGATGATAACAACACATTAACCCGTGGGGAGCGCGAACTGATAGGTACTTATGTATCCTACCTTAACGATTGCTTTTTTTGCCAGAATGTACATGGCGCATTAGCAGGGCATTATTTGCAGTGCGACATTGAGCAGATAGATGGTATTAAACAAGATTTTAGGTCTGCAGGTGCAGATCTGTCACCCAAAATGAAAGCTTTGCTCAGCATTGCTGAAAGTGTTCAAAAAGGCGGGAAACAGGTAACGACTGCACAGATTGAAACTGCAAAAACTGCGGGTGCAACCGATATTGAAATACATGATACAGTTTTAATAGCTGCTTCGTTTTGTATGTTTAACCGTTATGTTGATGGCCTTGGAACCTGGGCGCCGCAGGATAGACAGTTTTACATAGAAAGAGCGCCTCGCCGTGCAGAAGAAGGCTATCAATCTAGTGTTTATAAATAATAATATTTACCTCCTAATTAATAGTTATGCCACACATTAATTTATCAAATGATTTTCCGGGCATCCGGAGTCTGTTTGTTTACCGCCCTGAAACTGCCGCGCCTTTGAATGCTTTAGTACAGGCGTTGCTTCATAATCCACTCCCATCGCTTAGCGCAGGAGAGCGGGAACTGATAGCTACCTACACGTCAAGCCTGAATACTTGCTTTTATTGCACCAATATTCATGGCGCTATTGCTCAACACCAGCTTGGCAATGATGCAGAAACCGTGAAACAGGTGTTGATAAACCCGGAAACCGCTCCCATCAGCAACAAATTGAAAGCGTTATTAAAAATAGCAGCAAAGGTTCAATCCGGTGGTAAAAATGTAACCAGTGCTGATGTGGAGTTTGCCCGGAGTGAGGGCGCAACGGATATTGAGATTCATGATGCCGTTTTAATAGCGGCGGCATTTTGCATGTATAACCGCTATGTTGATGGCCTTGCTACATGGCAGCCAGACAATGATGAGCTATATGATAAGATGGGCGAGCAGCGCGCCCGCGAAGGTTACCTTACACCACCACTCAAAGTGAGTGAAATGGCATTGACAGATTCAAAATAACAGAACAAAATTATGGCACATATTACATTAAAAAATGAAGAATTACCGGGTATTGTAGGTTTGTTAAACTACAGGCCCGAAACAGCAAGGCCATTGCTTGACCTTGCCGAAACATTATTGCGCGGCCCCTCAGAACTCACCAGCGGTGAAAGGGAAATTATTGCAGCGTCGGTATCCTGGTGGAACCAATGCCATTTTTGCCATACCTCGCATGCAGCAGCGGCAGCCGCACACCTTAAGAGCGGCCTTAATTTAATTGATGATATTAAAGCCGGATTGCCAAATACCCCTGTATCTGATAAATTAAGAGTTTTATTACATATTGCGCACCAGGTACAAAAAGGGGGTAAAAATGTAACAGACGCTGATATTGCCGGAGCCCGTGAACAGGGTGCTGTGGACAGTGAAATCCACGACACGGTGCTTATTGCAGCCGCTTTTTGTATGTTTAACCGTTATGTTGACGGCATCGGGACCTGGGCCCCGCAGCCCAATGAAGCCTACAAAGAAATGGGCGAGCGGATGGCTTTTGTTGGTTACGGAAAGTATTAGTGATTAGAGGCTGGAGATTAGAGATTAGAGATTAGTTAATGAATGAGATTAAAGGAAGTTAGTATTCTTTTAATTCTGCGGATTTCCTGGCACCTGATTTTTGCCTTAATCAGCAATAAATTATTAATTAATTTGATAAAAACTTATAAATATCTATATTCAATCCGCCAATTAACCTAATGTTTAAATGAAAGAGAATAAAACGAGTCCCTGGATTTTTTGGACGGGCTTCTGTTTGCTGCTGATACCAGGGTTGGTACACGCTTACCTGTTAATGCCTTTTCCGGGCAGCCAGGACCTTAATGCCATAACCGTTTCCTATTATCTTGAAAAAATTATAACACCGCTACGCATAGCCGGAGCCGTGTTGGTGCTTTTTTATATTGTAAAGTATTTTACAGCAAACACCCTTAAAAATAAGATAATTAAGGTAGGAGCCCTGGTGCTTTACCTGGGGACTTTTTATGTAAGTGATGTTTTGTATAAAGCGGAAACAATGTTTGAAGAACCTAAAACGGTAAGTTTTGAAAATGCTATACATAACCATGTGCCTGAGAGCCTTGTTATATTAGGCGTGGTTAATAATGGTGTTGCAAAGGCATATCCGCTGGTTTACCTGGGATACCATCACAAAGTACAGGACAATGTTGGGGGCGAACCTGTGCTGGTTACTTATTGTACCATGTGCCGTACCGGGCGTGTATTTAGCCCCGTGGTTAATGGTAAAAGGCAGGATTTTAGATTGGTAGGAGCCAGGCATTATAATGCAGTAATTGAAGACGCTGCAACAAAAAGCTGGTGGTACCAGGCCACAGGGATTGCTGCTGCTGGTCCGCTGAAGGGGAGTCGTTTGAAGGAGTTATACTACGAGCAATCAACCCTGGGCGCCTGGCTGGCTAAATACCCAGGTTCACTTATATTGCAACCCGACAAACATTATCTGACTGACTATGAAGATCTGAAAAATTATGACAGAATCCAGGCTATTGACAAGGACAGCACTATTAAAAATAAAGATACTGTGGTGAGAAAAAGCTGGATTGTAGGAGTAATTGTTGACAAACAGGCTAAAGCCTATAATTGGCGTAAGCTGGTAAAAACAAGATTGCTGAATGATAAACTGGCAAACACACCGCTTATGGTTAGCCTTGAAAAAGACAGCCTTACCTACCATGTTTGGAACAGGATGGTAAATGGAAAGGAGCTGCATTTTAGCCTTGATCCTGCCGGATTATTAACCGATCAGGAAACGGTATCAACCTGGAATTGGGATGGCTTATGTACTGCCGGAGTTAATAAGGGGGCACAGTTAAGTAAGATCCAGGCTTACCAGGAATATATGCATTCATGGAAGCACTTTCACCCCGGTTCATCCTTTCAATAACTGATATTTTTTTTAAAAACAAGGCCCGGTTTGCATTGCAGCCCGGGCTTTGTTTTACCTCTCTTTTATTTTCTCCCTGTGTGCAATACCCCAGTCTATCATAGCCATAATAACCGGGCCGAATGTTTTACAATAATCGGTCGATTCATATTCTACTAAAATAGGTGTATCAGGCGTAACTGTCCTTGTTATCAGTTTGTTGAGTTCCATTTCCTTTAGCTCCCGCGAAAGCATGCGGGTAGTTATCCCCGGAATGCTGCGTTCAATTTCCCTGAAGCGTTTATTACCATTGCATATGGAATTGATGATGGGGAGCTTCCATTTGCCGCCAATTACATATATAGTATCCTGTAACGCTTGCCGCTCTTTTGCCTGGTCTCTGTTTAGTACATCCATGGTATTATATTAAATTAAAGCTGGTATACTCTGTTATACTGGTTACAAAGGTAATAACAGGCGGCAATAGTGGCATAGGTTATGCAACAGCAAAAGAATTAAAGGCACAGGGCGCAACGGTAATTATTACCGGGCGCAGAAAAGAAGCTATTGAAAAAGCAGCCGCTGAGTTAGGCGTGACAGCAATTGTTGCCGACCAGTCGGAGGTTGCAGCTACTGAAAGCCTGGCGGCACAGGTGAGCCGAGATTTTGGAAAAATCGATATCCTGTTTATCAATGCCGGTATAGTGGGTATCTCGAAAATTGAGGATGCCACGGAAGCAATGTTTGATGAAGTAATGGCAGTGAATTTTAGGGGCGCTTATTTTACATTGAGCAAGTTTATTCCATTGTTGAATGATGGTGCTTCGGTTGTTTTTCTTTCATCAAATGTTGCCAGTATGAATGGTGCCGGGTCGTCAATTTATTCATCAAGCAAAGCAGCGCTTAATTCTGTTATGAAAATAGCCGCACTGGAACTGGCGCCACGCAAAATAAGGGTGAATGCGGTTAGTCCGGGTCCTACAGAAACAGAGATACTAAATAAAATGGGGGTTGATGAGGATACTTTAAAAACAATTAAATCTTCGATTTTAGGCAAGATCCCGTTAAATCAAATGGGCACTGCAGAAGATGTAGCCGGTATGGTAGCTTATTTTTGCTGCGATGCCGCTAAATTTATCACCGGTGCAGAGATCCTGATGGATGGCGGAATGTCTTTAGCTTAAACAAAGTTTTCTTTTTATCAGGATGCTCTATATCCAGGGCAGAGGATTCCTTTATTTAAAGATCTTAAAGACAGGACAGACCTTAATTGAGTGACTGTAAAGCTTTCGCATCACGAGTAGTTTGTTTGCATTATAAAAAAGCTTAAATCCGCTACTTAATTTATGGCTTTGGTTAAAATGTTA
>Ga0193702_1000279_pt1 | contig 20229 bp, 18 predicted proteins | sample U3a1metaG_FD_143060 | JGI IMG/M metagenome (GOLD analysis project Ga0193702, IMG submission 143060) | Soil microbial communities from a riparian zone of the East river system, Colorado, United States - U3a1 | ecosystem: Environmental > Terrestrial > Soil > Riparian zone | place: USA: East River... | reverse complement strand
GGCCGAAGCCCATGCCGCCGGTGCTCATCTCGGCCTTCAGCTTGAGGATCAGGGCCACGGTGGTGAGCGCGGCGATCGCCATGCCGGTCATGCCGAAGGCGTTGCCCTTGCGCGCCGTGGACGGCGACGGACAGCATCATTGTCTCCTCTAAGCGTTTTTCAACAGGCGACCGGGCTGCAAGTCGCGCGTCGTTCAGGTACAAACGTCTATGCGTCTGTTTTGTCGGAACGATCCAGTGAAAGTATCACTACCAGGGAGGTGCTGAACAGGGACCGGAATGTCAATTATCAGGAGTTTTCCGCGCTTTTTGCCGCGGCGCCGATTTGAGTGCCGCTCTCGGGGCCAGGCGCGACGGCCGCCCGGACGCTCTCGCGGTAGAGGCCGGGCGTGGTGCCATACCATTGCCGAAAACGGCGGGCGAAATAGCCCTCGTCGGAAAAGCCCGACGCGTGCGCCACGTCGCCGATCCGCATCGAGGTATTGGCCAGCAGTTCTTGCGCGCGCTCCATCCTGCGCTCGGTCACCAGGTCGGTAAATGTCTTGCCCAGCTCCTTCTTCAGCAAATGGGCCAGGTAATTGGGCGACAGGAAGGCCGCCGCGGCCGCATCCACCAGGTTGAGGTCGCGCGTGAGATTGTCCCGGATGTGCCGCGTGACGCGCAGCAAGGCGTCGCGCCGGCCGGTGGAGTTGGTCTTGGCGTTGGCCCGGTACAGCAGCTCGGTTTCGTGGCGCCGGCAGGTCAGCCCGATCAGCTGCAGCAGCATGCCGCGCAGGATTTCCAGCGAGCCGAAATGGCGTTGCCTGTTTTCCAGCATCATCTGGGCCAGCATGGCGTCGACGTCCGCCAGGTCGCTGCCCGCGAGACGAAAGTCGATGTATTCCTGGTACAGGAAGGGCGCCAGTTCCGGCACCCGCGAGATGGGGACGTCTTCCAGGTCGAGCGGGTCGACGTCCAAGTCCGGCCGCAAGAAACGCTGCGAGAAATTGATGACGACAAAGCGCGCTTGCGGCGGAAGCGGCACCAGATGCACGCGGTACGGCAACACGAAGGTCAGGGTGCCCGGCTGCACCGGACGGACCGAACCGCCGATCGTCTGCTGTGCGGCGCCGTCCAGCGTGACCATGATCTGAGAAAATTCATGGCGGTGCGGCTGCGTCAGGGGGCGCGCACGGCCTGATCGCGGATGTCGAATTCGAGATAGATGGCGCGCTCCGCCATCGCATAAGTTTGGACAAGGTCAGCCGTACCCCATCCGTTCAGTTCACGCATTGCTTGATGCTTTCTGAATTAGCACAGACGCGTTCGCGGCTAACGCCCTGTGTCGACCTGCGTCGATCTTATCGCATGTGATACTTCCGTGCAACCGACGCAAGCGCGGGGCGGCCGCGCCCTGGCAATGGCTGCGGGCGTGTCCTTGATCTTTTCATGGATGAAAGCGGCAACGATTCCGGGCGAGCTTCCCGATTTGAATCGTTGCCGAAGACTTCTTCTACGATCAGAAAATATATTTCATTCCGGCCGAAATGCCACGCAATTTTCCGCCGGCATAGCAATGAGGCGCATTGCCATTCGGATCGAAGCCGCTTGCATCCGTATTCGACGCGTCGTGGCAATCGGTCGTCACGCCGCGTCCGCCAGCACCCAGATCATAGTGAGCAAATTGATGATTATTGGTCATCGCATAGTCCACATAGGTGCTCAGGTTTTGGTCGACGGCATGCTTCCACGCCAGGGTGACCATGTCGGCGGCATTGTCGACGCCGGCGCCTGGATCGGTGTTATGTTGACCGGGATCGCCCTCGCCCCGTCCCGCATGGGCCCAACCGAAATGCACACTGTCGGATGCCGTGAGGGTTTGGCTGACCGCGAGCCAATAGCCATTGCGGCTGCGTTCGTTCTGGTACTGCAAATAGTCCGGCACGCTGCGCTTCATGGTTTCCCAAATTGCGCTCACCGTTGTTTTTGTCGGGAATTGATACTGGACGCCAAGCTTCGCGGCATGCTCGTCGGCCACTGCGTTCGGATCATAGGTAGCCAAGTCGCTGGTCCGGTTCACGCCCGCATGCTTTTCATAGGCAGCGGTGACATACAGCGGACCTTCCGCATAGGCCGCGCTGATACTGTAGGCCGCGCCGTAGGCCCCGTCATTGCACGCCTCGGGCGTGCCGCCGCTGCCGGGGATATTGCCACCCGCGCAGTCCGCTTCGCCGGCCGCCAGGTTGCTGTTGTCGTAGCCGCGATTTTGTCCGGGCGAGACCAGGGCGTTGACCGTGACGCCGTGCATGTTTGGCGACTCGTACCACAGGGCATGGTCGAGACGCGTCCCGAATTCCACGCGGTTGTCGCCGCCCGTGTTGCCCATGATGACCGCGTAATCGCCCAGCATGCCGGTGAACGCATTGAATCGTGCGGTCGCCGTCTTGTACGGCGCGTCTGTTTTGCCGATCTTGAACGCGCCGAAGGTGGGCGATGCGATCCCGATAAAGCTGTTGCGCGAAGTCAGGCCGCCCTTGACGGCATTGCTGGCATTGCTGTTCGTTTCCGACGTGCCCGCGGTGGCGGACACATCGATCTGCGTTTCGAGCTGGTAGACGAAATCGAATGGCATCTCGCCCAATTTTTGAAAGCCGCGCACACCCACGTACGACAAATTGCTCGAGATCGCAGGCAGCCATCCTGTGCGACCAGCGGGAGTGGAACCGTCGCTGGCGCGCGCGCTGCCAAGTCCCTTGGTCGTGTCTTCGATCGACAGGTCGAGGTTGCCATACAGGGTGGCTTCGCCGCCCCGCGTCAGCACGGTGAATCCGTTTCCGGATTTGCGTTGGATGCCTTGCGCGGCACTGCTGGAAGCTGGCGGGGCCGCGGCGATGGGGGCCGCCGGCGCGCTGGCGCGGTTCGCATCGCGCGCCGACAGTTCTTCAACGCGCTGCATGAGGGCTTGCACCTGTTGCTTGAGGAGCTGCACCTCGTCGCTGGTCTGGCTCGCAGATGGCTGTGCCATCACCGGCGTTGCACTCACTGCGGCCATCGCACCAAATGCGAGCGCGCAGTGCGAAACAATCTTCCGAATTTTTGTCATTACCGTCTCCTATATTTGAGGGATTAAAGTTCCCCTGCTGACCTTAGCTTTTCTACAGGTCGCTCCGACTTGACCGAGGTCAAGAATCGAAAAAAAATCCATGGCGCAGAACAGTTAGGGGGCGCTCTTTTGCACGCGTAAATATCGTCCTTACTTCTATCGGAATCCTCGCCGGCCAGGGCCGGCTTGATCTGCACGGTTGACACGGCTGCGGTGCCTGACGATCATTCTTGTATGAGCGACCTGACCCGCGAAGAAATGAATGCGCGCCTCGAAACCATCGAAACACGGATGGATGCCCGCCTGTCTTCGATCGAAAACGTGATTGCCACCAAATTCGCCGAGTTCGATGCGCGGCTTCAGAAGGCGAATGCCGACACCATCAAATGGGTCGCGGCAACTGTCATCGCCATCGGTGCGGTTGGCTTGGCCTTGATGACTTTTCTTATCAATAACGCGTCGTTACGGAGCGCGGCGTCTGCGCCACCCATCGTTATCGCAGTGCCGGCCCAGGCCGCGCCGGCCAAGCCGGCGCCCTAGGACCTGGCGCCCGCCGCCACCGCTCTACCCCCCATGTAAACGCGGCAGCGCCCGCATACCGTTCGGCATGCGGGCGCTGTTGCTGCTCAGTCCATTTTAGTGTTGGTAGGCGCCGATGTCGTAGCCGGTAGTGGCGTTACGTGGCCGGCCGTCGAAGTCGGTCGGGTAGGCGTTGGTTGCCGTCCCGCGGCCGATCGCCGGCGAGCTGCTGGTCAGGTGCAGGTTCGGCGTGCCGGTCTTGGTGTAGCTGACGAAGTAAGGCGCCGACGACACGGTGTTGTAGTTGGACAGGCCGTTCTTCAAGGTCCAGTTCACCGTGTTCTGATACACCAGGTTGTTGCGGTAGCTGTTGTGGACGCCGGTCTTGCCCTGCTCCGAAATACCGTAGTAGTTGTCGTACACGATATTGTTGTAGACCGCCGTGTAGTCGTCCGGTCCCGAGGTGTAGTAGAAGTCGCCGCCGCCTACCACGATGCCGGTATGCGAGGTCGTCACCGTGTTGTTGGTGATGATGACGTTGTTCGCATCGTGCCACAGGTGGATCGCCGCTTCCGCGACGCGGTACACCACGTTGTTCTTCACGCTGCCCGAGGTGCTGATGTAGATGCCCTGGACGAAGTTGCAGCCGGCGGGGCCGATGTCGTTGACCATATTGCTGACGACATCGGTTTTCACGCCGTGGTAGTAGCTGTCCACGCCGATCGCCGAACCGCCGGCACTGGTGCAGGCCACCGACTTGGCGATGTGGTGGACGTGGTTCTCGCGAATGGTACCGTAGGAGCCGCCGTTGTAAATCCCGTGCAGCCACTTGGTGCCGCTCTGCGAGACCGTGCCGTCCACATCGAAACCGACGATGTCGATGTAGTTGCCGCGGTTATCCCAAGCGGTGCTGTTGCTCGAGCTCGATGGCGGTACAATGCGCGCGCCCCATTTGGTGGTCGACACGAAATAGATATGGCCACTCGAGGTGCCGCTGAGGGTGGTCTTCAGGCCGCCGGCGTAGGTGCCCGGCGCGACCCACACCGTGGTGCTGGCGCGGGTAGCCTTGGCGGCGCGCGCCAGGGTCTTGAACGGCGCGCTCTTGGTGCCGGTGGCGGTATCCGAACCGCTCGGCGATACATAGAAGTTGTAGGTGGTGGCGGGAATCACCGCAGCCGGGTCGATCGCACCCGACGGCAGGTTGGCGCCGGCCGTGGCTGCTGCCGGTCCAGAGGCGGATGCCGCAGCAGTCTCGGTGGTCAGCGCCGCTTGGGGGGTGCCGATGGTTGCTGTGGTATCTGTGCTGTAACCGAGCAGTTCGAAATTGCCCGTGTAGGCTTCCGGCGCGCTGTCCTGCGCCGCTGGCGCGGCCTCGGCCGGAGTTGCTTGTTGCTGGAGCGCGGCGGCAGCTGCGGTGGGTGCTGCATCGCTGTTGAACGACAGCGCGGCGGTCTGCAGCGCTTGGCCGGCGCCGGCCGAAGGCGAGCCCGAATCGGCCCCGCCACCGCACGCGGTCAGCAACACTGCTGCGCTGCTGCACAGCAAAGCATGCACACGAATTTCCGAAACAAAAGCGACGAACTTAGTCATGAAAGGTTCCTTACCTTGAGGTTGAAATGAGCAAGGTTTGATGTGCATCAAATGATTAGGTTCAACGTTTTTCGAAATAAATTTCTTTGCTGTATCAAATGCACAAAGACCCTTTCGTCAAGGAAAAAATACGAAGACAATTGCAACTAAGACGCCCTCGCGCTTGTCTGATGCATGTGGAGGACCACCGCCATGAGCCCAAAAGACTTCGTGCAAGAAACGCTGAACCAGGACGAGTCCTATGCCGGGATCATCCTGGGCAAGGACGGCATGCCGGACTATCACCTGGTGCTGTTGCCGGGCGATGTGGAGGATGTGAGTTGGGGTGTCGCCAGCGCCTGGGCCGAGGAGAGCGGCGGCGCCTTGCCGACGCGGCGCGAGTTGTCGCTGCTGTTCGCCAACCTGCGCGAACGGTTCGGGCGTGTCTGGTACTGGTCGAGCGAACAGTGCGACACGCGCGCGCAATTGGTGTGGGGACAAAACTTCGCGAGCGGCATCCAGACCATGTACGGCCGCCCCTTCCGCGGTCATGCGCGTGCCGTGCGGCGGGTCCCGATCACTTGACGCGCGCGCCGCGCCGCATCAACGGATGCTGCCGGTCTGGTGCGCGGCGCTGTGTGCCCTGCCGAACAGATGACTCATCCTTTCCGGGCTATTGTGGGGCCACGTCATCCCACCGCCGAGGAAGAACAATGAACATTATCATCAGCCTCATCATCTACCTGGTCGTCTTCGGCCTCATCTGGTGGCTAGTCAGCCTGCTGCCGCTGCCGGCCCCGGTCGCATCGATCGTCCGGGTGCTGTTCATCATCCTGCTGATCCTGATCATCCTGTCGGTGTTCGGCATCATCCCGGGCGGCTACCTGCCCCGCCTGAACCTCTAGCTATTTGCCGGCCAGCCTGGGCATCGTCACCTGCGCCTTGAAGCGGGCCACGCCGTTCGGCTGGTTCTCGTAGGCGTCGAACGGCTTGTCCATCACCTGGGCCAGCAGGTCGAGGCGCGAGGCAATGCTCGGATGGGTCTTGAACATCAGCGCCAGGCCGGGATAGTTGGGGTTGACCGTCTGCAGCGATTGCAGCACCGCCGGCAAGCCGTACGGGTCGTAACCGGCGCGCGCGGCGATCACCACGCCCATGCGGTCGGCCTCGTATTCGTCGTTCTTGTCGAGTCCGCGCGTGTACATTTCCGTCATCGCATTGGCCAGCTTGGCCAGCGCCGGCGTCAGCTGGCCGACCTTGGCCGTCACCGGCGCCTGTGCCATGAAGCTGCTGGCAGCCTCGGCCAGCGCACTCCGGGCGTTGCTGGTCTTGATCGCCTGCAAGTGATGCTTGCGCAGGACATGGGCGATCTCGTGCGCCAGCACGCCGGCCAGTTCGGCCTCGTTGCGCATGCTCAGCAGCAGGCCGCGGGTGATGAACACATAGCCGCCCGGCGTCGCGAAGGCATTGAACTCGTTATCGTCGAGCACCGCGAAATGCCAGGGCAGATCGGCGCGCTCGGTCTGCATCGCCAGCCACAGGCCGACCTGGTTCACATAACGCTGCGCCCTTTTGTCTTGCAGCAGCGGGGCGGCGCCCAGCATATTGCTGGCCACGCCCTCGCCCAGCGCGATCTCTTCCGGCTCGGTCAGGTCGCGCTGGCCGTCGGACACTTTCTGCACCCGGCTGACGAGATTCTGAACGTCGTTCATATCCATCTTGCTGACCGCCGAGCCGATCATCATCGGGGCCACTGCGCACGCGCTGCAGCCGAGCGCCAGTACCGTGAGCGAGACCAGGGTCTTCATTTTTTCGCTCCTTGCGCCAGTACCGGCGCGCCGGCGGCGGCGGGCGCCGGCAGGTAGGCCATGGTCTTGGCGCTGAGCTTGCCGGCCCTGGCGAAGGTCTGCACTTCGGCCGCCGCGATCTGCAAGTCGTTCATCTGCTTGAGCTGGGTCGGATTGGCGCGCGGGTTGCGCAACGCTTCTTCCGAGATGCCCTTGACCCCGGTGGTCGGCGTGCTGCCGCCCGAACCGGTCGAGGCGATGTTGAACAGCACCGCGAGATTGCTGTTGGCCCCGCCCGCCCGGGGCGCGTTGCCCAGCTGGTCGAAGCGCAGGCTCAGCATCTTGACCCAGCCGGTCGCGCGGTCGGCCTTGACCTGGATCCAGCTGGCCTGCCGCTGCAGCACGTCGACCTTGCTCGATTCGCCCAGGCTGGCCAAGGTCGAGGCGTCGGTAAACGGCCTGGCCTTGACCTCGGTCGGGCGCACCGTGTAGGCCAGCTCGGCTGCGAAGACGCCCCCGCCTGCGGCCGCCGTGGCCATCAACACCGCTAGTACGCGTTTCATTTTTCTTCTCCCTATTCTGGACCAAACAAACTCACTTCCTGCTCCCGCCCCTTGACTTCGAACGAGCCATACGGGGTGAAACGGAACGACGTTCCGCACAGGGTCATGGTTTCTTGCGATACGAGGATGCGTGCGACTCCTTTGGTGAGGCCTTCGATCCGGCTGGCGAGGTTGACCGTGTCGCCGATCGCCGTGTACTCGCGGCGCTGCTCCGACCCGATCAGGCCGACCACCGCCGGACCCGAATGAATGCCGATGCCGACGTCGAAATCGGCGTCCTGCTCGCCCAGCTCGGCCTTGAAGCGCTGTAGCACCTCGGCCATTTCGAGGGCCGCCCGGACCGCATTTTGCGCGTGTTCCGGATCATCCAATGGTGCTCCCCAAAATGCCATAATGCAATCACCAATGAATTTATCCAACGATCCGCCGTGCCGAAAAACCACTTCCACCTGCAGCGTGAAATAGCGGTTGAGCAGCGCGACGACTTCCTGCGGGCTGCGGTTCTCGGATAAGGTGGTGAAGCCGCGGATGTCGGAGAACAGCACCGACACCTCGCGGCTCTCGCCGCCGCGCAGCAGGCCGCCGGTGGTCACCAGCTGCTGCACCACGTGCGGGTTGACGAAGCGGCTGAACATCGCGATCGCCTGCTGGCGCGACCTGCGCTCGGCCAGGTAGGCTTGCAGCGCGCCGGCGAAGTAATACGTCCAGGCCAGCAGCAGGCCGGCCACGGTCGGCACCAGCCACAGACGCGTGATGCCCCAATAGGTGCCGGCCAGCACCGCCGCCGAGCCCGCCAGCAGCGCGGCGCCGACCCGCAGCACGTTGAAGGCGCGTTCGAAAGTCCAGAACAGGATCGCCAGCGTCAGCAGCGCCAGGGCCGGCATCAGCCAGTCGGGCGGCGTGCGCATCATGCGCTGGTTCTTCAGGTTGTCGATCGCGGTGGCCAGTATCTGGACCGCCGGATACAAGCTCGCGATCGGGGTCAGGCGCAGGTCGTTCAGGCCGGAGGCGTCGGTGCCGACGATGACGATCTTGCCGGTCAGCTCATCCGACGGACGCAGCGGCTTCTCGCGGCCGGCATCGAGATACAGATCGGCATACTTGATGTGCGGGAAGGCGGTGGGGCCGCCGCGCCAGGCCAGCAGCATGTCGGGCTGGCGCGGCACGCGGTAGCCGAGGTCGCCGGCGACGCGCGCCGGCAGCGAGGGAATCAGCCAGCCGTGGGCGTCGGTGTACAGGCCGTAGCGGCGCCCTACCCCGTCCTCGTCACTGAGGAAATTGATGGTGCCGGTACGCCAGTAGCGCGCGTCGACGGCGAGCGGCGGCAGCAGCGCGATGCGCGCCTCGCCGTCCGCGCCGGGCGTGCGCTCGAAACCGAGCCTGGCCACCACGTCGGCCGCGCGCGGGCCGGTGGCGTCGCGCGCGGCTGGCAGGCGCACGATCGGGAAATAGACATTGCTGGTGCCGGCCAAGGCCTCGTTGAACAGGCGGTCGCTGTCGGGACGATAGACGTCGTGCTCGCTGAACATGATGTCGAACACGATGGCTTTCGGATGCTGGCGCAGCATGCCCTGCACCAATTCGCCGTGTACCGAGCGCGGCCACGGCCAGGCGCCGGCCACGTCGTTCATGCGGGCGAAACTGGTGTCGTCGATATGGACGATCACGATGTCCGGGTCGGGCTGCATGCCGGCGGCGTGGTAGCGCACGAAGGCGTCGAGCACCCGGTTCTCGAGCGGCACCAGGCGATGCAACACCAGCATCTCCAGCGCGGCCAGCACCAGCGCCGCGAGGAACAGCAGGCTGCGCGCGCGGTCGCCCGCGCCGAGGCGGTTCAGGAAGGCGGAGAATACAGGCATGCCCACGGTATCCGTCACGAAAAGTATATTATAGACAACTATACTTTATCCGGTGGCAATTTTGATAGGTATAATCGCTGGCTATGCAGCCACAGATCCAGGCGTTCTTCGACGCCGCCAACTCGACCGTCACCTACGTGGTGTACGAAGCGCCCGGCAGCGCCTGCGCGATCATCGACCCGGTGCTCGATTACGACCACAAATCGGGCCGCACTTCGACCCGTTCGGCCGATGCGGTGATCGATTTCGTGCGCGCCAACCGGCTGCGCAACGCATGGCTGCTCGAAACCCACGCGCACGCCGACCACCTGTCGGGCGCGCCCTACCTGGCGCAGCAGCTGGGCGGACAAGTCGGGATCGGCGCTGCCATCACCAGCGTGCAGCACGCGTTCGCCGGCATCTACAACCAGCGCGCAGCGCAGGACGGCTCGCAGTTCGACCACCTGTTCGGGCCCGACGAAAGCTTCGCGATCGGAGAGCTGGCGGCACGCGCGCTGCACGTGCCCGGCCACACGCCGGCCGACATGGCCTACCAGGTGGGCGACGCGGTGTTCATCGGCGATACCATGTTCATGCCGGACGTGGGCACCGCGCGCTGCGATTTTCCCGGCGGCTGTGCCGAGAGGCTGTACCGTTCGGTGCGGCGCATCCTGGCGCTGGCGCCGGCGACGCGGCTGTTCACCTGCCACGACTACCCGCCGGCCGGCCGCGCGCCGCGCTGGGAAAGCACGGTGGCCGAGCAGCGCGCCGCCAACATCCACGTGCGCGATGGCGTGAGCGAAGAAGAATTCGTCGCGATGCGCACCGCGCGCGACGCGACGCTCGAGATGCCGACGCTGATCCTGCCGGCGATCCAGGTCAACATCAGCGCCGGGCGCCTGCCCGACGCCGAAGAGAACGGCGTGCGCTACCTGAAGATTCCGATCAACGCGTTCTGAGCTTACTTCTGCGCCGCGAACGCGCGGCCGATCGGCTGCTCCATATTGGCCAGGAACCAGGTGGTCGCGGCCATCACGGCGACGTGGCGGCGCAGCTCCTGCGGGTCCACCTTGTCGAGCGTGTCGGCCGGCGTGTGGTGGTAGTTGAAGTAGCTCGCGCTGTCGATCAGCGGCTCGAACACCGGCACGCCGGCGCGTTCCAGCCCGCTCAAGTCGCCGCTGCCCATGAAGTCCTCGCGCCGGAACAGGCCCGCCTGCATCGGCAGCAAGGCCGCCTGCAGGGGCGCGAACAGCTTGACCGCGTCCGGCCCCACGCTGGCGCGCATGCCGAACGGATGCCCGGAACCGTTGTCGCTTTCGATCGCCGCGATGTGCTTGCCGGCGTTGGCCTTGTTGGCGTCGAGGTAGGCGTTGGCGCCGCGCGTGCCGTTCTCCTCGTTCATCCAGGCGATCACGCGGATCGTGCGGTGCGGACGGAAGTCGAGCTTCTTGAGCGTGTCGATCACCGCCATCGCGCTCACCACGCCGCTGCCGTCGTCGTTGGCGCCGGTCGCCAGGTCCCAGGAATCGAGGTGGCCGGAGACCACCACGATTTCGTCGGCCTTGTCGGTGCCGGGGAAGTCGGCGATCACGTTGAAGCTGTCGGCGTCGGGCAGGATTTGCGGCGTCAGGGTCAGGTGCATGGTCAAGGGACCGCGCGCGGCCAGGCGCGACATCAGCATCGCGTCTTCGGTCGACACCGCGGCCGCGGGAATCCGCGCGCCGTCCTGCAGGCCGCTGACGCCGGTGTGCGGGATGCGGAAGTCGGCGCCGCCGACCGACCGCACCAGCGCCGCCGCCGCGCCCATCTCGGCCGCCATGCGCGGACCGGCCACCCGGTATTGCGAACCCTGGCCGTAGGCCGGGCCGGCCAGGCCGCGGTCCGCCATGTGCTGGTCGAACGCCACGTCGAACAGCACGATGCGGCCTTTGACTTCGGCGCCGCGCGCCTTCAATTCGTCGAAGCTGTGCACGATCACCACCGGCGCGGTCAGGCCAGCGGCCGGGGTCGCGCTCGATCCGCCCAGGGCGGTCAGCACCACGCGCTGCGACAGCCCGGCCGGACGGCCGCGGTATTCGACCAGCTCAGCGCTCTCCTGCCCGCGCACCCAATGCGGCACCTTCACCGGCTGCAGGGTGACGGTCGCCCCCAGCTTGCGCATCGCGTCGGCCACCTGCGTGACGGCCGCCGCGGCGCCGGCCGAACCGGACAGGCGCGGACCGACCAAGTCGGTCAGGTCGGCCAGGCGCTCGTACGCCCAGTCGCTGTGCAGCGCGCTGTCGCGGATCTGCGCCAGCGCGGCGGGATCGTTACCGGGCGTGGCGGCGCTGGCGCCGGCACTCATCATCGAAGCGGCGAGAAGGGTCAACAGGGGAAGGCGGTTCATGCAGCGTATCCTTTGAGCGTTTTTAGAACCTCAAACGATAACGCATCCGTAAGGATTTTGCTTTGCTTTCTACATGCGTAAATACGAGACCGTCAGGCCGGCACCAGGCGCACCCGCGTGATTTCGGACGGCGCGCCGAAGCGCTTCGGCGGCCCCCAGTAACCGGTGCCACGGCTGGTATAGACCCACAAGGCGCGCAGCCGATTCAGGCCGGCGGTGAACGGCTGCTGCAAAGGCACGAACAGGTTCCACGGGAAGAACTGGCCGCCGTGCGTGTGGCCGGACAGCTGCAGGTCGAAACCGGCATCGGCCGCCGCATCGGCAGTGCGCGGCTGGTGCGCCAGCAGGATCCTGACCTTGACGTTATCGGGCGCGCCGGCCGCCGCCGCATGCGGGTCGCTGCGGTGCGATTCGTAGAAATGGTGGGCCGTGAAATCGGGCACGCCGGCGATCATCAATCCCTCGCCGCCGCGCTCGCGCACCACGTGCTGGTTCATCAGCACCGTCAGGCCGAGGCGGCGCATCTCGGCGATCCACTCTTCGGCGCCGGAATAATATTCGTGATTGCCGGTGACGAAAAAGGTGCCGTCGCGCGCGGCCAGGCGCGCCAGCGGCGCAGTGTGCAAGCCGAGGCGGTGCACGCTGCCGTCCACCAGGTCGCCGGTGATCGCGATCGCATCCGGCCGTAGCGCATTGACCTTGGTGACGATCGCGTTCAGGTAACCGCGCTTGATGGTCGGGCCGACGTGGATGTCCGAGATCTGCACGATCGAATAGCCGTTGAACGCGTCCGGCAAGCCCTTGATCGGCACCTCGACATCGACCACCTTGGCGACGCGGCGCGCGTTGACGAAGCCGACCAGCGTCACCGCGAAGGCCGCCAGCGGCACGCCGAACGCGCTCACCCGCTGCGCCGTATCGTTGTCCGCGCCCAGCAGCGTCAGCACCAGCAGGGCAGCGTCGCGCAACAGCGTGAGCACGAACAGCGACGAGAAAAAACCCATCGCCAGCAGCCCGGCCCACGCCAGCTGGTCGGACCAGCGCACCTGCTTGATGCGCGACGCCAGCAGGCCGGTGGGCACCAGCAGCGTCGATATCGTCAGCAGCAGGCAGCCGACCGCGATGCCGGCGGCGCCGATCTCCATGGCCGGCAGCAGCCGCATGCCGATATACACATGCAGCAGCGCGAGCAGGCTCACGACAGTAACGATGACGCGGCGCGGAGGCATGGGCAATCCTGAAAAAGGCGACATTACCAAGATGGGGGGTACGGCCGAATCCGCAAGGGTCTGTTACGACTTTCCAAGATTTGTAAGAGTCTGTATTAACAATGGCGCGCCGATTTGCACACGCTATAGTGAACACATGCCCCAACGCATCAGCGACCATTCCGGTCCTGGTTGGAGTGAAAGGAAACGCCATGTTGAATAAAAAATGCTTGGGTGCGGTGATCTTGGCCGCCACGGCCGTCTCGTCCACGGCAATGGCCGATGACCGTGGTGTGAACACAGCGGTGGGCGCCGTGCTCGGCGCCGCGATTGGCCACAACACTGGCGGGCGCGATGGCGCCATCGTCGGCGGCGTGATCGGCGCGGCACTGGGCAGCGCGGTCAGCACCAACGGCCGCGGTTACGGCCGTGGTTATTACCAGGGCGGCCGCGCCTACGTGCAGGCTGCGCCGACCTACTACCAGGCTGCACCGGTCTATGTACAGGAACGTGGATATGCGCCAGCGCCCACGTATTACGAAACGCGCCCGGCGTACTATGCGCCGCCCGCGGTGGTGTACGTGGAACCGCGTGGTGGCTACTACGGCCATCGCCACTGGCGCTAAGCGCTTGACGCTTTCATAAGGACTCCGACGGCTTTGCGCCGCCGGCGTTTTTTTTCGCCTCCCCTCGGCTAGGCATCGCTGACGGCGCGTGCCGTCGTGCCGTCACGGGGGAATCATGCTGGAAGCGGGCACCATCATTACACTGGCCGCAGGCGAATACCGCCTCGGCGCACCACTGGCCGGATCGGCCTATGGCGTCGTCTGGCGCGCGCGGGCGCCCGGCGCGGCCAAGGACGTGGCGCTTAAACTGGTCAACCGGTCGCAGATGGAACGCGCGCTGCCGGCCCAGCGCGAACGCTGGATCGCCAGCGCCCACAACGAAATCGCCTTCCTGCGCTCGCTCGAACCCTGGGACGAGCGCCATATCGTGCACCTGCTCGACAGCGGCGAACACGCCGGCCTGCCGGTCATGGCGCTCGAACTGCTGGACGGCGACCTTGCCAAATACGTCACGTCGGAACGCAGCGCCGGCCGCCCGATCGAGTTCGCCCAGGTGCTCGACTGGCTGGCGCAGATCAACCAGGCGCTGGCCAAGGTCCACCAGTACGGCTGGCGCTACCTCGACCTGAAGCCCGCCAACGTGCTGCTCGACGTACAGCACGGCACCGTCAAGCTGGCCGATTTCGGCACCAACCGCCTGCTCGGCGACCTGCACGCGCACTCCTACGTGGGCACCGCCAACTGGCAGGCGCCCGAGCAGTTCTTTCCGGCCTCCGAACATGGTTACGACACCGACGCGCGCACCGATTATTTCGCGCTCGGCGCGATGTTCTACTACCTCGTCAGCGGCGGCCTGCCGCTGCGTTTTTGCAGCGACTGCGGCCAGGCCTACCGCGAACACCAGAGCGGCGGCGCGGCGGCCCTGCTGGCGCGCCACGGCGGCGTCATGCCGCCCACCCTGCGCGAGGACGAGGCGGCCCTGTTCACCCACCGCATCGAGCGCCAGCTGCGCGATACGCGCGACAGTACCTGGTGCCCGGCCGGCGCCAGCGATGCGTCGGGTAGCGCGCAGGCGCTGGCCCTGCTGCGCGCGCTGGTCGGCGTCCAACGCGAACAGCGCCCGCAGCATGCGATCAAGATCAGCCGCATGATCGCCGACATCCGGCGCGCGATGGCTCGCCCGGCCCCGGCGCCGATGCCGCGCCTGGCGCGCACGCGCGCCTACGATGCCTTGCGGAGCGCCGCATGAAGCCGCGCCGCACCAGCCTGTTCATGCTCGCCGCCGGCCTGCTCGGGACGCTGTGCGCCTTGCAGCTGCTGGCCTTGTGGCGCGCGCCCGAAGCCTGGTTTCCGGCCTCGGTCGCGGTCACCCTCAAGCCCGGCGAGGCGATCGTGCTCGGCCAACGCGAACTGGCCGCGCCGCAGGCCGACATCAGCCACCTCGCGCTGCGCCGCGACGACGACGGCCGCTGGTGGGCGCGCAACGCCAGCGCCGGCAAGCTGGTGGTGCTCGAACGCGATAGCGGCGAACGCCGCATGGGCAGCACGGCGCTGCGCGCCGACCAGCAGTTCCGCCTCGGCGGCGCGCTGTTCCAGGTCGATACGGCCAGCGACCGCAAGATCGAATTCTCGCAAGACGGGCGGCGCTGGAGCTACGACGGCGCGACCCTGCTGCGCAACGGCAGCCCGCAAGCGCCCTGCCCCGAGGCCCGCCTCGCGACGCGTGCGCTGGCCTGGTGGAACCGCTGGGCGCCGCGCGCGCTGACGCTGGCGCGTCCGCTGACCTTCGGCGGCAACCTGTATTGCGACAACCGGCTCGGCATCGACTACGTGGCCTTCGGCAGCGCCACGCTGGCGCGCAGCAAGGGCCAGCTGCTGTTGTCGAGCAGCGCCGGCGGCGCCGAGCGCACGCCGCTGATGCTGGGCGCCGGCGCGGTCGCGGCCGATCTCGCGCAAAGAGAAGAGGCGCTGGCCGACGTCAACGCCTTGATCGTCGGCCACACCCGGCTGCCCTTGCAGATCGACGGCGACCGCCTCACGCTGTCGCCATCGCGCCACGTTGCGCTGTTCCCCGAAGCGCGCGTCCAGTTGCCGCCGCAGGTGGAATGGCGCTGGCAGCGGCGCGCGCTGTGGGCGCTGCCGGCCGGCGCCGCATGGTGGATCGCGCTCGGCCTGTGCGGCGCACTCGCGGCAGCGGGCGCCGCCGCCTGGCAGCGCGGCACCTGGCCCTTCGTGCGCGAGGCCGGCATGCGTCTGCGCGCCGCGGCGGCCGGCAGCGCGCTGCTGGCGATCGCCGGCATCGCCTCACTCGTCCTGCAGCGCGGCGGCACCCCGCCCGGCGCCGGCATCTCGATCCTGCTCGGCTGCGGCGCCTTGTGGGCCTGCCTGGCGCTGCCGGGACGCCTGACGCTGGTCACCGCGGCCGGCGTCCTGCTGCTGGCGATCGGCCTGCTGGCGCAGCTCGAACTCGGGCTCGGCGCGATGGAATCGTCGTGGCTGCGCCATTTCCAGAAGACCGTGGCGCTGCTGGCGGTGGGCCTCGGCGTTGGCGCCCACCTGCGCCTGCGCGGCCGCGCCGGCGCGCCGATGCCGCAGACCCGGCTCGAATGGCTGCTGGCCGCGCTGGCCGGCGCCGCCCTGCTCGCGCTGCTGCTGCAAGTGCTGTTCGGCGACGAGACCGGCGTGTTCGACCTGCAGCCGGTGGAATTCGCCAAGCTCGCGCTGACCGCGCTGACCGCGCACTGCATCGCGGTCGGCATGGGCTGGCACGGCGCGCTGCCGGAACGCACGCGGCCGATGCTGCGCTGGTTCCGGCTGGCCGCGCCGGCGCTGCTGTTCATCGCCCTGCTCGGCCTCGCGCTGGTCCAGGTCGACGACTACTCGCCGCTGATCCTGCTGCTGGTGTGGAGCATGGTGATGGCGTTCTCGTACTCCGTCGCGGCGCGCAAGCACCTGGCCACCGCGGCGCTGCTCTGCGTGGGCTGCGCCGCGGCCGCCGGCGTCGCCTGGCTGCGCCTGACCGGCGTGGACGGCATCGCGCAATGGGGCTTCTACGCCGACCGCTTCCTGGTCTGGCTCGATCCGGCCCAGCATCCGCACACCGGCCAGCAGCTGCTGCTCGGCGCGCGCGCCATCGCGGAAGGCGCGTGGTGGGGCTCCGACCGCCTGCTCGGCCTGTCCACGCTGGGCCAGGCGGCCGGCGATGCGCTGCGCGTTCCGGCGGTGCAGGACGACTTCGCGCCCTCGTTCTTCATGAACCGGCATGGCCTGGCCGGCGCGCTGATCTTGTGGTCGCTGCAGGCCCTGTTTTTGGTCGGCCTGCTGCAGACCGCGGCGCGCGCCTATCTCGCCAGCCGCGACGCGCGCGACTTCCGCCATGCCTGGCTAGGGCGCTTCCGCTGCTTTGCCTTGTGCGGCGGCGCGGCCTTCGTGCTCGGCCACTTCCTGCTGTCGTGGGGCACCAACCTGGCGATCTTCCCGATCATGGGCCAGCCCATGAGTTTTCTATCGGCGGGCGGCAGCCACCTGCTGTTTTTCATCTGCCCCCTGCTAGCGTTCAGTGCGATCAGCGCGCAATCTTTAGAGGAGAATCGATCATGCCGGTCTACGTCCAACACGAAGTTCTAGGCAAAGTCAGCGATGTGTTCAATGCCGAGGCGCTGTGGCAGGCGCCGGGGCTGGCGCTGTTCACGCGCCGCCCGCTGCTGCGCGACCTGCTGGAGCGCTCGCCGCGCGAACACCGCGGCCGCGCCGCCACCCGCTGCTTTTCGCACGTGACCCTGATGCTGCCGCAGGACGAGGTGGACGACGACCGCCACCTCACGCGCGGCGCCCGCATGCGCGACCTCGCGCAGTCGCTGACGGCGCTGCACCAGAAGGATTTCGGCGACCTGCTGGGCGGCGACGAGGTGCGCTACGACGTGGTCGGCACCGATGCGCTGGCGCCGGGCGAGGTCGAAGTCAAGTTCGGCCACGCGGTCTACCTGCCGGCCTCCGGCGAGAAAATCCTGTACGCGGTGAGCACTTCGCGCGACAGCGCGATCTGGAAGCCGGTGTGCCCGATCTACCCCAACCAGCGGCTCACGCTGATCGGCCATGACGCCGATGCCGCCAGCTGCGCGGCGCCCGGCTGGCCGTTCGGCGCCGACGGCGCGATCCTGCTGATCAACGACGGGCCGGACGCACCGATCGAAGTCCAGGTGCGGCCGAAGGACGCCTTCGCCTGCAGCTTCGACCCGCTCGACGGCTACTACACCATCAAGGCCAGGCAAGCGGACGTCGGCGGCAACGCGCCGCGCCTGCTGATGAAGGTCACGCGCGTGGCCGGCGCCGCGCAAGCGCAGCCACAGGCACTGGCCCAAACCCAGGCGCCGGCCAGCGCCGGCCAGATCGTCCCGGCCAAACCGGCCACGGTCTGGAAGACCCGCCGCAAAAGCCCCGACGACGCCGAGCTGACCGCGGTCCCGCTCAGCCACCGGCCGGCCGCCGAAAGCGACTCCACCTACGCGCCGCTGTCGCAGCAGCGCGTGAGCCTGGTCGCGCTGGCCCTGCCGCGCCTGAGCCGCTACCGCGACACCGGCGCCCGCGCGCTCGCGATCGGTCTCGACCGCGAGCTCAAGCCAGGGCCGTCGGACAAGGACTCCGTGATCAGCTTCGCGGTCGACGCCGGCGACCAGCTGCACGCGATCACCAGCGCCGGCCGCGAACGGATCGCCGCGCCGGCCAGCTTCACGCCGGTCGACGGCGGCACCGTCAAGCTGCTGACGGTGGCGCCCGAGATGGCCGACCGCTACTGCGCCACGCTCTGCCTGCCGCAGCCGGTCGGGGTGCCGGTGGCCAGCGGCGCACGCTTCGCGTTCGGCCGCAGCGCGCCGATGCTGGCCGCGCTGCGGGTGCTCGATTCGCCACGCTTCCTCGAGCACGCCGACGGCCACCACAACGCCAGCGCCGACCGCATCGGCCTGTCGCGCAACGCCTTCAATTTCGAGACCACGAACGGCAGCTATCAGATCACGCGCGTCAGTACGACGCAAGCGCTGTACCACCTCGACGAGCAGCTGCGCTTCGTGGCGGCGCTCGGCGACGAGACCTATTACCTGCCCTCGGGCCACCACCTGGTCGCCGGCCATTACGTGCTGCGCTTCGACGCCTGAACGGAGCCCCTATGCCGACCTACCTCGCCTTCGCGATCGGCCTCGGCGCCACGCTGGCGCTGGCCTCGTTCCTGACGCCGCGCAGCTGGTGGCGGCGCCCCAACCTGTGCGCGCTGGCGGTGCTGGCCGGCGGCACCTGGGGCGCGGGCAGCCTGCTGCTGTGGTTCGCGCAAGCGCCGGCGCTGGCCGCCACGCCGCCGCCGGCAAGCATCGCGGCGGCGCCCATGCCGATACAGCAGGGCCGCAGCTTCCGCGTGTTCGAAGATTTGAATCTGCGCGCGGCCAGCGGCGTGGATGCGAAACGCATCGCGGTGGTGCCGACCGGCGCGGTGGTCACCACCACCGGCTTGCGCGACGGCGACTGGTGGCAAGTCGGCGCCACGGTCGGCGGCAAGCCGGTGCGCGGCTGGGCCAGCAGCCTGTGGCTACGCCGTGCGGACGAGATGCGCCGCTGATTCGATCAGCTGCATCGGGTTGTAGAACAGGCCGTTCGTGCATTGGGTCGGCGCGGTGCGCACAAAGCCCCAGGCCAGGTACACCGGCAGTGCGAAATTCGACGAGTTGACGGTGAAGATGCCGTCGTGGCCGTCCTCGACGGCGGCGCGGCGCGCGACCTCCCACAAGCGGCGCGCGATGCCCCGGCCGTGCAGGTGCTTGGCGACGAACATATGGAACAGGTGACGGCGCTCGCGCACCCCGATGAAGCCGACGATCTCGCCGTCGATCTCGGCCACGTGGTAGACATGGCCGCGCGCGATGAAGCCGCGCAGGCCGACCTCGTCGTTCTCGCGCAGGAAATTGGCGGCGCCCTCGGGCGTCGATTCGTGCACGATGAATTCGGCGGCGAGCGCGCGGAACAGGCGCGCCACCGCCGGGAGGTCGCGCTCGTGGATGGGGCGGATCAGCATATCGATAAAATACCACAGCCGGTGGCGGCCGCCCGTATGCATGTTGACGCACGGCACCGCGGCGCCTAGACTAGCAACACCATGCAGAAACAGAGTCTGACCGCACCCTTGCCGGCGTCGCCCTTGCGCCGCAAGGTGCCGCTGACGAAACCGCTGCGGCATGCGCGCTACCGGCGCCTGTGGACCGCCAACCTGGTGTCCAACCTCGGCACCTGGACCCAGACCTTCGCCTCCGCCTGGCTGATCGCCTCGCTGTCCCATTCGGCCTCGACCACCACGCTGGTGCAGACCGCCAGCTATGTCCCGATCTTCCTGTTCGCGCTGTTCGCCGGCGTGGTGGCCGATGCGGTGGACCGCCCCAAATTCCTGTTCCTGTGTAATCTGTTCATGGCCTTGTGCGCCTGCGCGATGGCGACGCTGGTGATCAGCGGCCACGCGACCGCCGCGCCGGTGCTGGCGCTGACCTTTTGCCTGGGCACCGGTTCGGCCTTCATGTGGCCGGCCTGGCAAGCCTCGATCTCCGGGCTGATCGAACCGGACGAACTGGAAGCGGCGGCCACCCTCAACAACCTCAGCTACAACGTGGCCGCGATCCTCGGGCCGGCGCTGGGCGGGCTGCTGTTCAACTGGATCGGGCCGGGCGCGCTGTTC
>Ga0193702_1000278_pt1 | contig 20505 bp, 17 predicted proteins | sample U3a1metaG_FD_143060 | JGI IMG/M metagenome (GOLD analysis project Ga0193702, IMG submission 143060) | Soil microbial communities from a riparian zone of the East river system, Colorado, United States - U3a1 | ecosystem: Environmental > Terrestrial > Soil > Riparian zone | place: USA: East River... | reverse complement strand
CAAGCGCTTTATCACCTGCCATTCCTATGTGCAATCAGAAATAAACATGCTGATGCATGTTGCCGATTCAATGGGCTTTAAAATAAACACCTTTACCCACATTTTAGAGGGCTATAAAATGTCCGATAAAATGAAAGCGCACAATATTGCAGGTTCAACTTTCTCCGACTGGTGGGCCTACAAAAACGAGGTTGCCGAGGCTATCCCATATAATGGTGCACTAATGCACGATGTTGGGGTATTAACCGCCTTTAACTCTGACGATGAAGAGATGGCGCGCCGCCTTAACCAGGAGGCCGGTAAATCTGTTGCCTATGGCCACATGAGCGAAGAAGAAGCTTTAAAGCTGGTTACCATTAACCCTGCAACCATGCTGCATGTTGATAAGCAAATTGGCAGCATAAAAGTTGGTAAGGATGCTGATTTGGTACTATGGTCTGCCAATCCGCTTTCTATTTACGCAGTGGCAGAGAAAACCTATGTTGACGGGATCCCTTACTGGGATATTGAGAAGGATGCAGCCAATCAAAAAGCCATGAAGGCCGATGAAGCAAGGATAATCCAGAAAATGATAGCTGCCAAAAACAAGGGAGCAGTAACACAAAAGCCAACAGGCCGCCGCCCCCGGATAGATCATGAAGCTGATGAAGATGATGAATTTGTATCAGGCGATAACGGTGTTGGTCAAACTAATTCAAACGGCAAATAATTAACAGGATGTGCGGATGTGCAGATATGAAAATGTGCGGATGGAATATCCGGGTAACTAATTAAAGAGGCATAAAAATGAACAAGATATTTTTAATTTTTGGAGGATTACTGCTAAGCACTATCCTCGCAAACGGCCAGGCAACTATTTCGCCTGCCAAAGCACAAGCAAAGCCGGTTATTATAAAAGGCGGAACTATCCACGTTGGCAACGGCCAGGTGATAAACAATGGCTATGTAGCTTTTGATAAAGGCAAAATAACCGCCATAGGCGAAGGCGCAGCGGCCAATACTGCCGGCGCTGATGTTATTGATGCTACCGGCAATGATGTTATTGATGCAACCGGTAAACAGATCTACCCGGGCTTTATCTGCCCTATTACCACCCTCGGCCTTGTTGAAATTGAAGAAGGCGCACGCGGAACGGTTGATGATGAAGAAACAGGCGACCTTAACCCCAATGTACGCTCAATAGTAGCTTATAATACCGACAGTAAAGTGATCCCGACCATCCGTTCCAACGGGATCCTGCTTGCCCAGCCAACGCCAAATGGCGGCACCATTTCCGGCCAATCGTCGGTGGTGCAGCTTGATGCCTGGAACTGGCAGGATGCGGCCTATAAAACCGATATCGGGATTCATTTAACATGGCCTGTTGCAAGGGCACAGGGCCGCAGGCGGGGTGCTCCGGCACCGGGTGTTCCGCAGGAGTCTCCGGCAGAAAAGGCACAAAAAGCCATAGCTGCTATTGAAAAGTTGTTTGAAGAAGCCAAAGCTTATGCAGATATAGCTAAACCAACGGTTGATAACATCCGCTTTTCAGCAATGAGAGGCTTGTTTAACGGCACCAAAAAACTATTTGTAAATGCCGAAGGCGCCAAAGAAATAGTACAGGCTGTAACCTTTGGTAAAAAGATGGGGATCCAGGTGGTAATTGTTGGCGGTAATGAATCATACCTGGTTACTGAGGTATTGAAAGATAACAATGTACCCGTTATATTAAAAGAGACACAAAGATTACCTGATAAGGACGAAGACGATGTTTACCTGCCGTACAAACTGCCTAAAATGCTGCAGGATGCAGGCGTATTATACGGACTGACCGGCATTGGTTTCTGGAGGCAGCGCAACCTGCCCTTCGAGGCTGGTGAAGCGGTTGGTTACGGATTAACCAAAGAACAGGCCATCTCAATGATCACCATAAACAATGCGAGGATCTTAGGCATTAATAAAACCACCGGAACATTGGAAGTGGGCAAAGATGCAAACCTGTTCATCTCAAAAGGCGATGCGCTGGATATGATAACCATTGATGTTGATAATGCCTTTATACAGGGCAGGAATATCAATCTAGATAACCTTCATAAACAACTGTATAAGAAATTTGCTGATAAATATGGCGTGAAAGCTAATTTGTAAAAACACCTTAATAAGTTTTGAAAAAGCGGTGGGTTTAGGCTCATCGCTTTTTTGTTATATACAGCCTTCGCCATGACCCCATCAGGGTCAAATATTGGTAGAAAAAGCAAGAAAGAGATTCTTCGTGCCGTAGGTACGTAACATCGCCATGCCTATTTGATAGGTAGCGTACCTAACAGCACGCAAATATTTGTGATTTGATTTTCTACCTATATTTTGCGCCTGCAGCGCATAGAAAAACACGCGCTCCAGGTATTCTTCTCCCCAATATACTACTGCTTAATTATATGCCAAAATCACCTTTCACTAAAAAAAATAAAAAAACATTAAGGTATCGCTTGTTTCGTACGAAAATATTCCTATGTTTGTATTATGAATTCAGAACAAGAGAAAAACAGCCGCAAATTTGATCCCACAAAATCAGAACTGGAGATCCTGCAAGTGCTGTGGGAACACGGCCCGTCAACCGTAAGATTTGTGAACGACAGGCTGAATGAGCAAAAAGATGTGAACTATACTTCAACCCTAAAACTGATGCAGATTATGGTTGAGAAAGAAATACTGAAACGTGATGAGAGCCAGATGAAGCATGTGTACATAGTGGTTGAAGAAGAGCAGAAAACAAAAAATCACATCCTTAATAAGTTTGTCGATTCGATGTATAAAGGCTCTGCAGGCAGTTTGGTGATGCAGGTATTGGGCAATAACCAGGCGTCAAAAGAAGATATAAAGGCGATAAAGGCGTTGCTGAACAAATTAGATAAAGAATAATAACCAGGTTTTAAACTTAACCGATATGGGAACTTTAACAAGCAGTGTATTAACTGATCAGCTTATAAAAGCGTTGGGCAACACCTTAATCCATTCGCTATGGCAGGGTGTTTTGCTTGCTCTTGCGGGCGGACTGATCATAATTTTTACCAAAAAGTTAAGCGCGGCGCTTAGATATAACCTGCTGCTTGGTGCAATGCTATTGTTTACCTGTGGTGTTATTTTTACATTTTGCGGTGTTATTTTTACATTTTGCCGGCAGTTGCAGCCCGCACATACCAGCCACCTGATTTACAAAGAGGTTAATGCGGCGCTTAACCCGTCGGCTGCCACGCAAGCCCTGCCGGTTACATCTGTGCATGCCGATAATAAACAAAGCATTACTGATACCCTCATCAGTTATTTAAACACACATTGCAATACCATCGTTTTAATCTGGTTTTTAATTATCTGCGCTAAAAGCATTAAACTGGCGGTTGGCATTCATGAGATTTATCATTTAAAGCATACTAAAACTTATGCCGTAAGTAAGAACTGGGAAAGCAGGCTGGCGTACTTATCAGATCGGCTTAACATAAAACAGGTCATAAGACTTGTAGAATCGGGCGTTGCCAAAGTGCCCATGGTGATCGGGCATTTAAAGCCGCTTATCCTGATCCCGATAGGGTTTATAAATGCCCTGCCTGTTGATGAGGTTGAAGCCATTTTGATTCATGAGCTGGCGCACATTGGCCGCAGGGACTACCTGGTAAACCTGCTGCAAAGTTTTTTGGAGATCATATTCTTTTTTAACCCCGCAGTGTTGTGGATCTCGCAGCTTATTAAGGCTGAGCGGGAAAACTGCTGCGATGATATAGCGATTAAACAAGCCGGCAGTAAATCCGGCTATATACAGGCGCTTTTGAGCTGCCAGGAGTACCAACTGGCAGCACCCGGTTTAAGCATGGCTTTGGCGCGCGACAAAAGCAAGTTGTTGAACAGGGTTAAAAGAATGGTAAATAATAATAATCAATCATTAAACATCATGGAAAAAACATTGCTTACCATTTGTATGGTAGCTGCCGGATTGTTCACAGTGGCATTTTCGGCAAAGGATACAGTTAAAAAGTCAGGGGCTAAAATCAACCAGGTGGTGCAGCAACCGGCTATCAGCGTTAACCCTAACGTTATTGCAAAGGTAAATGTCAACACGAAAGTAAACCTGGGTAAAGTTGACACCACAATAAAGCCTAAAGCTAAAGTTTATGACCCCGCCAATTTTGATGACGGTACCACTATGCGCACCATCATATCAAAAAATGGAAAAACTCAAAAGGCATACCTGTTTAAACGCGACGGTGTTTTATACCAGCTGGATATGGACCATAATAATAAGGTGGAAACATTATATGTAAACGCTGTGCAGGCACCTGTAAGCCAGTATCAGGCAAAAATCAACCAATTGCTAAAAGAATATAAGGAAGTAGCCGCCGTAGCTCCGGTACCACCCGTGCCGCCGGTAGGTTTGCAGGGAGTAAAGGCACCTGCAGCGCCCACTCCAAATGCAACAGCGATGGTTGCACCAATGGCGCCGCCCCTGCCGCCAGCTGGCCTGCAGGGAGTAAAAGCACCCGTGCCTGCAACGCCTGCCCCGAATGCAATAGCGATGGTAGCACCTGCAGCACGGCCCTTGCCACCGGCAGGCTTGCAAGGCGTAAAAGTACAGGCACCTGCAACGCCCGCCCCAAAAGTAATGGCAATGGTTGTACCATCAGCTGCGCTTACAGCGCCTGTTTCTCCCACAGTGGTTATGACAACACCTGCAGCCCTTGCTCCGCCCACTCCATTAGTAAGGGTAAATGCACTGCCACTCGTAGCACCAGCGCCACCCATTCCACCAGTTAAGCAAGACAAAAGATTTAAAGAGGCAGTTGACAGGCTGATAGAAATGGGTATCATAAAGGATAAGGATAATTTCGACATGTCATTAAGCAATAAATCATTAAAGGTTGACGGATATTACAACCGGAAGCTATTCACCAGGAGATCCTGAAAATATTTGCGAAAAACCTTGATGATAAGGTAAGCTGGCACTACAATAAACATGGGGACTCAGAATCCACCGCCGAAACAACCAGGAAGTAGCACCTTAAAATAAAAATCGTCAAAACTTCGTAAGTTTAGTCATGTCATTGCGTTTGCAGCGAATAAACCTTTAAGCCCATTATCCCTATCATTATCAGCAGCATAAAAAATATTTCTATCCACGAGATGCGCTGACCTAAAAATATGAGCTCTGCAATTTTTATAAAAATCAGCGTAATTGCTGTCCAAACAGCAAATGCCGTAGCTGTTGGGATTTGTTTTATTGCTATGGAGAAGAGGTAGATATTTGCAATACCAAATAAAATATAGCCCACAAAGGGGACCAATACCGGCAGCCCTCCGTTCCATCTGTAGAAGTTTATAAATCTTAAAGTTTTAAGGTCGCTGAATTTCATAAACTTTAAACAAAAAGTCCATGCTGTTTCGCAGGAGGCGGCTAATAATAGGTAGATCCAGGCCAATAGATTGAATTTATTTATTGTATGACATTAAATTTCCATTTGTATCAACCTCCTGCAATTCAGGGTGTAAATCCTCATGCTTAGGCATGGCAATAATGGTCGCGCTTTTATTTAATCTTAAAAGGTTCTTCATTTTTAAGACTAATGCCGGCCTTAATTCATAATAGCCCCTGAACCACCTATATTTCAGCAAATTTTTCTCGTCAAATCGCTTTACTGAAAAGGCATGCTGTAAAAAATAATCTTTAGGATAATCGTAATACAATCCCCAGTTTTCCGGCTGGTTACCCGGTTTGTGGCCGGGGTCATATACAGTACCGAAAAGATAATCCCAAACGGCAAATTTGGTTGAAAAATTAGCGTGGAAAACCTCCTGGTAGTTAGCATGATGCCACAAATGCAGTTCGGGCGAATTGAAAATGTATTTGAGCCTGCCCAGCTTAACATTAACATTGGCGTGGATAAACATCCCGAACATAGCATCAAGCATTGCCTTAATAGGGATAACAGCCGGATCTGCGCCAAGGACAATGATCGGTGCAAATTCTATGGTTTGGTTAATGATGATCTCTAATGCGTGTGAGCGCGATCCTGCTAAAAAATCAACCTCTTTACCTGAGTGATGCGCCTCATGTGTTCGCCACAATATTTTGTTGGCATGCTGTAAGCGATGAAAAAGATAGATGTATAGATCGTGCGTTACCAGGAAAAATAAAACCTGTTCCCAAATCGTCCAGCTTTTAAAAAACTGGAATCCATGCCAGCTAATGTGATGTTGAATTGGATAAATAATATAATCAAATATCACAATTTTAAGTACATAGCTTTGGATAATTGTGTACCAAACCAAATCCACCCAAAAACCATCCCTAAAAAAGGGCAAACCTTTTCTATAGGGTGAGATACGTTCCCATGCTATGATAAATATTATCCAGCAGATGAGGATTGTGGTGGTTGTTTGTAGTAGTGTCATGTTTTACTAAACATTGTCATTGCGAGGTACGAAGCAATCGCGAATTGTAGATTTACGCTTTGCCGGTTCTATACTATTCTGTTCGCCCTGTATAACTACGAGGTTGCCGCGCTATCGCTCGCAATGACAAATCTGGTAAAGAATTATGCTAACGATTTATCCTTATACTCATCACTGATGTTAACCCTCAACCTTTTCATTGGGCCTAGTTCAGATTCATAAACTCTTTTTATCCCATCACCCATAGCTGCCTCTACGTCATGAATATCACGCACCATCCGTTGAAAGCCCTGTGGCTCAACAGATGCCGCATGATCTGATCCCCACATGGCACGGTCAAGCGTAAAATGGCGCTCAACAAATGTTGCACCCAGTGATACTGCCGCAACAGTAGTAGCCAGCCCGGTTTCGTGGCCTGAATAACCTATAGGCAGCCCGGGGTATTTATCGCCAAGCGTATGGATCATTTTTAAATTCAACTCTTCCGGCTTACATGGATATGCCGAAGTTGAATGTGCAATCAGCAAAGGGTAGTTTTCATCAAATGCTTTTACCAGGTTAACCGCAGCCTCAATTTCTTTATTGGTTGACATGCCGGTTGACAGCATTAATGGTTTGCCTGTTAACAGGATTCGGTTAATTAAAGGAAAATCAGTTAACGAAGCCGAAGCCAGCTTGTATAAAGGGGTGTCAAATCTTTCCATAAAATCAACTGCTTCAACGTCCCAGGTTGATACGAACCAATCTATTCCCTGCTTTTTGCAATACTGATCAATAGTCGCATACTCAGCAATGCCAAATTCGGTTTTGCGTTTGTAATCAATGTAAGAGATCCTTCCCCATGGCGTATCACGCATTATTTCCCATTGATCTTTAGGGACACAAATTTCAGGGGTTCGTTTCTGAAATTTAACTGCGCTTGCTTTTGCAGCAACGGCTTCGTCAATCAATTGCTTTGCTATCTCCAACGAGCCGTTATGATTGATGCCTATTTCTGCAATAATATAACATGGCTCTCCCGGGCCAATCTTTTTACCGGTATTTAAAGCAATGGTATGATTAGCTGCAGATACGGTTTTAGCTTTTTGGTGCGATGCGATGATCAGCTCTGCAAACTCCCTGAAGCAGCCTTGTCCGCCTTTTGCCTCGCAGGTTATAGTTGCCACCTCTTTTATAAAAGATATTGCGTCTGCCGGACAAGCGGTAACGCCTGCAAGTTTCATCACTTCCAGATCGTTGGTGTCATCGCCTATATACGCTACTTCTTCAGGGCGCAGGTTAAGCCGGTTTAAAATCTCTTTAAATACAGCTGGCTTATCTTTAACCCCCAGGTGCAGCTCGGTGATTTTTAATTTCTCGGCGCGTTTTATAACTGATGGCGACAGCTCCCCGGTAATAATTCCGGTTGTTACCCCGGCAAAATTACGCAGGCGTTCAACACCCATTCCATCGCGGATATCGAATTTTTTAAATTCTTCCCCCGCTTCTCCATAATAAACACCGCCATCGGTTAACACACCGTCGCAATCTGTTAGGAGCAGTTTAATGTGTGAAAGTTTTTCGTTTAACATATTCATCATGTTTTAAGTTTAGTGTTTTAAATTGCTGTCCAACCGCCGTCAACCACAAGGTTGGCGCCCGTCATATAGGCTGATGCCTCGCTGGCTAGAAAAACCAAAGCGCCCTGGTAATCGGCAGGGCTGGCCATGCGTCCTAATAAAGTTTTAGCAGAATAGTTTTGAATAAAAAATTCGTTTTGGGCATTCTCCACGCCACCCGGCGAAAGTGTGTTAACTCTTACGCCCCTGTTACCCCAATAGGCCGCTAAAAAGCGCGTAAAGTTTACAACGGCGCCCTTGGTAACCGGGTAAACCGGCGACTTATAAAAGGTTTGCTCACCACATTCATCGCGGTAAATGGTTTGATCAGGCCCTACTATTCCGTAGGTTGAGGCAATATTGATAATGCTCCCGCTCCCTTGCTCAGCCATTACAGTTCCAAAAACCTGCGAGGCCAGGAAAACGCCCGTAATATTTACATCCAACGATTTTTTAAACGCATCCAGCGGGTAATTTTCAAACGCCGAAAGCTCTTTTGCCATCCCCGGATTTTCGAACATATCATTTATGGCCGCATTGTTTACCAATATATCTATTGATCCGTAACGGGTTAAGATCTGGTCGCGTGCTATCTTTAATGATCTTTCGCTGGTAACATCAACTTTTAAACCGCCATGTTTTTCGCCAAGGCTTTCGGCAAAGTTTTCAGCAGCTCTTTCGTCCAGGTCAGCTACTACCACATTCGCACCTGCATCAGCCAGTGCTTCGCAATGTTTTTTCCCCAGCAATCCCAATGCCCCTGTAACAATTGCGGTTTTATTTTCGAGCGAAAACAGTTTCATAGATTTTAACTATACTGTTTTAGGTTTAATATTGTAATTATCTATTTTGCGAAAAACAGCCTCAAGTACTTCACCTTTTAGATATTGTTTGATATCTCCGCTAAGTATCGCTTCCTTCATAATTGGCATTACATCACGGTAGGCCGAGAGGGTATAGGCTATATCTTCATCGCTGTGGCTGTAGCACATGTTATGAAAACCAGCCCACAGCACACCTCTTTTTATCATTTCCTGCTGCATCAGGGTTTTAACTTCAAGGCCGTTGCCTGCGTCGGGCGTAAATGTTACCATTGAACGGCAGTTGTAACCTATACATCGTGTGTAAACATCCATTCCGGTTTCAATAGCAATGCTGTTATAACCGTTCTTCATCAGCGCACCTTTTTCATCCAGGTACTGAGGCACATTTTTATCGCGAAGTTCATTTATGGTAGCAATGCAGGCTGCCAGTGATAAAGCCTCGCCGCCAAATGTTGTGTAACTGAAAACTTCCGAATTAAACAAGTCCATTACATCAGCCCTGCCGGTGAGCAAAGCTATAGGCATCCCGTTTGCACAGGCCTTGGAATAAACTGCCAGGTCGGCTTTAACATCAAAATACTCCTGGGCGCCGCCAAGTGCTATACGGAAACCAGTCCACATTTCATCAAAGATCAGCAGGGTACCATTGGCTTTACATACTTCGGCAAGCTCTTTTAAAAAGCCCGGTTTTGGTGCTTCAAAAATAAATGGCTCCAGTATCAGGGCGGCCACGGTTTCGTCAAGGGCGGCTTTTATAGCATCAATATCGTTATATTGAAAAGTATAGGTCATATTTTGGATGACATCGGGGATGCCTGCGTTGCGGCTGGTTATGCCGATATACCAATCATGCCAGCCATGATAGCCACAGCAAAATACTTTGTCCCTGCCCGTAAAAGCACGTGCCACCCGGATGGCTGCCGAGCAAACATCGGCTCCGGTTTTGGAGATCTTTACAGCTTCGGCATTGGGGATAACCTGTTTGATCAGTTCAGAAAGCTCAACCTCAAGCGGGTGCATCAGCGAGAATGTGATGCCATCACTTAATTGCTTTTTGATGGCTTCATCAACCACAGGGTAAGCATAGCCTAATGATATTGGGCCAATGGCCGAGTTAAAATCAATGTATTCGTTGCCGTCAACATCCCAAACATGGGAGCCTTGCCCTCTTTGTATGTATTTTGGGGCAACGCCATTGGTAAATTGCCCCGGCCCTTTTGCAAGGGTTTGGGTAACCGGTTTCTGAACTTTTAATGCACGTTCATACAAACCGTTTGATTTAGTTATTTCGGGGTATCCAGAATTAAATTTTATCGAATTTGGCATGGTATCTTGTTCTTTATTATTCAGCAAATTGAGGCACAGCCATCCCGGGCTGCTTGTAAAACGTTTTGTAGCCTAATATTTTTTCGGCTATTTGTTTGCCCGTAAAACCCTCATGTTCCAAAACATTTGGCAGCAATGCAGGCTTAAACCATCTTTCATTTAAGGCGAATGGTAAGATATTAGCGGTAAGCGCGTGTTTAAGTAATACTTCAGCAACAATACTGTATAAGCCCCCGGTTAGAAAATGATCTTCCAGTGTTACAGTTAGTTTGCTGTTCCGGGTAACTTCAAGTATTACGCGTTCGTCTATCGGCTTAAGGCTGCGCAGGTTAACGAGGCCGACAGACAAGCCTTCGTTTTTAAGCATTTCAACGGCTATTAGGGCCTGTTCAAACATTAGTCCGTATGTTAAAATAGTAACATCATCACCTTTTGCGATCACTTCGGCCTTTCCCAATTCAAAGGGAGTGTGTACGTAACCGGTTTTGCGGGTGTTGATGCGTACATATGATGGATTTGGGTGATTCCAGATCTGGGGCAGCATTTTTACCAGGTCATCTTCATCCGCGGGAGCAAAAACCGTCATATTCGGGATGCCCCGCATCAGGGAAATATCCTCAAGCGCCTGGTGAGTAGGCCCGTTGCCGTCTGATAAAAAGCCGGGTATAAAGCTGCTTAGCTTAACCGGAAGATTAGGTATCCCTGCATCAGTACGGATAAACTCAAATGAGCGCATTGATAAAAACGAGGCCAATGCATGTACAACAGGGATCCGGCCACGCAGGGCAAGGCCTGCGGCAGCACCTATCATCGTTTGCTCAGTTATCCCGGTATCAATAAAACGGGTCCCCAATTTGCCGGGAATATTCCGTACTAATGCCCGGTTCTCCGCCGTCATCACTATAAAACGTTCGTCTGATAAAGCTATCTCTGTTAATAATTCTTCGTACGTCATATTACCTTACCACTAAAGTTTCTGATGTTAATTGGGTTAAGTGTTCGCCATGTAATTCCTTAAGCAGGCCATTCACTTCCGCTGCATTAAAATTGCAGAACCACCTGTCGGCCCTGCGTTCAATACTGGGCAACCCTTTACCGCGGATGGTATCGGCAATTACTACATTAAGCTTTCCGGTTTGAAAAGGATAAGCAGAAAATGCCTCATCCAATGCTTTAAAGTCGTGCCCGTTTATTCTTTTAACTGCGGCGCCAAACGCAGTGAACTTATCATGCAAAGGCTCCAGCGGGATCAGGTCCTCAGTAGGCATATTGGCCTGGAACTGGTTGCGGTCAATCACGAAGATCAAATTATCAAGCTTGTAAGCATTAGCTACCAGCACAGCTTCCCAGCAAGTGCCTTCATTTAATTCACCATCGCCCATAATACAAACCACCTTGTTGGTACTGCCTTTTATTTTCAGGTCCATTGCCACGCCAATTGCTACGGATGGCAAATGACCCAGCGAGCCGGAATGAAATTCGATCCCCGGAATTTTTGTATTCGGATGCCAGTAAATATTGTCGTTTACTGATAAATGATTTTTTAAACGATCTGCATCAAGCAGGCCCATCTCTACAAATGTTCCGTATAAGGCGGGCACATCATGCCCTTTTGACAAGAACAGGTAATCGCGGTCAGGATCGTTAAGGTTATCTTTATTGATGTTAAGGAATTCGGAATTCGGCATACAGGTAAACAATAAGATCAGCCGCTGATAAAGAGGCGCCGACAAAACATCCGCCATCGGTCGACATTTTGATAATATGTTCCCTTACTTTCAGAGCAACTGCCTCAAGATCTGTTGTATTTGCTGTTAAGCTTTGCATGGCTATTTTAATTCTATTAGCTAATTGTTAGTTTGGTTTGCCCGGGCGATATAGTTCCTAATTCGTCCAGATGGTTCCTGTACCAGTTTACACCGGCATATTGTGCGTTGATGTGATAGATCTCCGGCTTTTCATTAAGCAGACTTAAAATATCATTACAGGAAAAACAAGGATTGCCGGGATATAATTCTTCATAAACCCGTTTAATAAATAAATAATCGGCTTCATAATCAATGGTAAAGCGGTGCGACATGGAGAAGTCGTTTCCTGTGTCCCAAAGTAAGTTGCCTATGCTGAATTTCTCCGGGTTTTCCCATATGTAAGGTGTGGTGTGCTCCAGCTCCAGGGGTCTTTTGGCTTCCCGCCATGTTTTTTCAAGGCAATTGATGCTCATTATTTCCACATCATTTCCATCGGGAAAGGTAGCCGGGTGCAAATTGCTTACATAATCATATTTACCCGGGGATGCAAAATAATAGCCGAGCACATCATCAATAATATTTGGATCAATAAGCGGGCAATCCGACGGGATCTTAACCACATGATCTGCATTAAAAAGCAAAGCTGCCTGGTAATGGCGATCAAGCAGGTTATTAAGACTGCCACGAAAACAAGCCACGCCCATTCTTAACGATTCTTTCTCTATTACATCATCTTGCGCCTCGTGCGATGTGGCAACTATCAGCTGTACCTGGTGCCTCACCCTCTTCAACCGTTCTATCATCCGGTATAAAAGGCTCTTACCTAAAATGGGTAACATAACTTTTCCCGGCAGGCGACTTGACGAGATCCTGGCTTGTACTACTATTACAGTTTTATCTGTCATTAGCAATTGTTTTATCTGTCATTAGCAATTGTTTTATAATTGGTTACCAGGCGTATTGTGCTTCAAGATCTTCCGCATATTCAGGCTGCAGGCTGAATTGTGCCGTGAAGTCTTCTTTTTTACCTTCAAATTCTATATAGCCGCTGCACACTTGCGCAATATTTTTTGCTGAGGTGCCTCCGTTTTGGATAGGCGCCAAACGTTTTAATTCATCTATATTAAAATAAGAGTGCACCTTTTTGCCAAGTGCAATACCGGTGTATACTACTGTTGAGTATTGTGTTATCAGCTCGCAGCAATTGGCTATCATATGGTTTGTATTACCGCTATGATAAACCATTGTTCCGGCAGGTGCATATTTGCGAATCTCCGCTTCAGCCCGGTCAAACTTCTCATTTGGGTGTAGCTTAAAAAGCAGCTTTCTCCCGGCAGCTATTTTTACCGCATGCTTAATAAAAGCGGGCCTGTTCTCAAACTTGTAAGTTTCGCGCATATCAGAAGTTGCCACCATCACGTAATCCCGAAATGGAAAATCATTATCCAGAAAATGCTGGTGACTATCATAATTCGGAATGCCGGTGACAATTAGTTTTTGAGCTTCGGTCCCATTTTTAGTGAAGAAATTCTTATAGCCTTCGGATGCCGCGCAATATATGTCACAAATATTTGTAGATCCGTTTAGCGAAGTATCGCCGGTAAAATATGGCGGTAAACCAAGCGCTTTAACAAGGCCGCTTAACATCGTACGCCTATCAATCATCCCCTCCTGTACCCAAATGGTTTTTGTTTGCTTAAACTTATCAGCTATAACCATATCAGTACAGTAAACCACCAGGTCGTACCTGTTTTTGTTGCCTCCATAATCAATCTGTAAACCGTGTAACTGCAGATAATTTTCAGATTTTGCCCTAAATTGCCCCTTCAATACAGTTCCATCGGCCAATGGCGTATATTTTACAATAGCTCTTAGAAATGCTGAGTCAGGAAATAGCTGGCTAAACCAGCAATCATAATCTTCCAGATGCTTTGAGATCTGGTGCATCTGAGAGGTCTGATTGATGGAACCAGTGATAAATAAGATCTTTTTCCTCATTACGATGGCGTTATAAAGATTAAAACTAAGCAATAGGTTTTGGCTTTTTCCGGCTCGTAAAAAGGGTAATATTTAGTTAATTTTTTTTTAATGTGACGTTGCGAAACTAGCTTAAAGGGGCATATTAACTATTTGAGGGTTAACTATTTTTAAATAAAAAGTTTAAACTAATTGAACATTTAAAAGCATAATAATATTTTTATAGCCTATGTCAGCAACACCGCCTTTACGGAAGATCCGGATAGTACAGCTCACCGCCGTAATCTTCTTTACAGTATCCGGCGGCCCTTATGGCCTTGAGCCTTTAATAACCTATGCGGGTGAGCACGGCGCCTTGCTTTTATTATTAATAACCCCCTTAATGTGGGATGTGCCCGCAATATTTACCGTGCTTGAGCTAAACAGTATGATGCCTGTTACCGGCGGCTATTATAAGTGGGTAAAGCATGCCCTTGGCAACCGCTGGGGGTTTTTTGAAGGCTGGTGGACGTGGCTTTATACTTTTGTTGACCTCGCTATTTATCCAGGCTTATTTGTATTGTATGCATCCTATTTTTTCCCGGTACTGGCTGAATACCGCATCCCGATCTGTTTATGCGTAGTATGGGCTTCAGCAGGATTAAATATATTGGGGATTGTCCCCGTTGGCAAAACTTCTTTGTTTTTGGGCGCGATAGTATTTGCGCCTTTTATCATATTGTTTACGTTGTTTTTTATTCATCATGCCGGCAGTATCAGCATTCCCTCCCCTTCATTAAAAGGAATTCCTTTCCCTTCGCTTGGGATGGCTTTGTACACCGTAATGTGGAATTGCCTGGGCTGGGATAATGTAACCACCTATGCCGAAGAGGTTGAAAAGCCGGTAAGGTCATACCTGGTATCTGTATTCTCGGCCTTTGTGCTGGTAATTGTACTTTATTTTTTGGTGATCCTTGTTGCACAGCAAACAGGCATAAGCACCGGTATTCTGGGAAGCAAAGGGTTCCCTGCCGTAGCCGAAATTATCAGCGGTAAATGGCTTGGTGGTTTAATTGCTTTTGGAGGCATGGCGAGCAGCCTGGGGATCTATGCGGCTGTGCTGCTCTCCGTATCACGTGTACCAAAGGTTATGGCTGATGATGATCTTTTACCCAAAGGCTTAAACAGGCAGCATTCAAAATTTCAAACGCCATATGTATCTATCCTGGTTTGCTCAACTATAGTTAGCCTGATGATATTATGGCCTTTTGCCGACTTACTGATTATTGATGTTACGGTTTATGGCGCAGGTTTGTCGCTTGAATATATAAGCCTTATAAAACTCCGGATGGTTGCTCCTGATGCGCATCGTCCGTTTAAGATTGCATTGGGGATACCGGGGCTTTGTTTAATGATCATGCTGCCGGTTATCGTTTATTTTGTTGCGCTGGCAGGCGCTTTTTCATCGCAGGAGCATGCGGTTTGGGCCGCGGTTTTTGCAATTACCGCCCTTTCAAGCGCCGAATTGGTATGGCGTTTAATTGTATGGAAAAAGCCGCATCATAAAAATGATGGACTGTATTCTGCAGAATCATAGTTTTTACTTCGCCCTATTAAACTTTTTAATAATTGTCTATATTACAACAATTCCACGGACCGAAAAATTTACCTTTTTGTTATTGCAGTTATGTTAAAAAAAATAAAATGCGCTTTGATGTTTGCTTTGACAGTTGCAACGCCAGGCATCTGCTGTGCCCAAAACATAAACCCGATACCTGCAGAGATCAGGGTGAACCTGGCTAAAGTAAAAGCGCCCATGAAACCAGTATGGGCATGGTTTGGGTACGATGAACCCAATTATACCTATATGAAAGACGGCAAAAAGCTGCTTTCAGAGATCTCGGCTCTGAGTCCTGTCCCCGTTTACGTGCGTGCGCATAGCCTGCTGGTTACGGGCGATGGAAAGGCTGCTTTAAAATGGGGATCAACTAATGCTTATACCGAAGATGCAAACGGAAACCCGGTTTACAGCTGGGCTATTATCGACAGTATTTTTGATACCTATGTTAAACGGGGCATGAAACCCTTTGCTCAGATTGGTTTTATGCCCGAAGCTTTATCTACACACCCGGAGCCTTACCGGCACCATTGGAAACCCGGCGATCCGTACTCGGATATTATGACCGGCTGGGCCTATCCGCCAAAAGATTATAAAAAATGGGGCGATCTGATCTACAACTGGGTAAAGCACAGCGTAGCAAGATATGGCCAAAAAGAAGTTGAAAGCTGGTACTGGGAGGTTTGGAACGAACCTAACGGATACTGGAAAGGCACGCAGCAGGAGTTTTTCAAGCTCTATGATTATGCTGCTGACGGTGTAAAAAGAGCTTTGCCTACCGCTAAAATAGGTGGAATTGATATTGCAGGCACTTCGAGTATGGGTGCTCAGCAATGGCTTAACGCATTTATAAAACATTGCACGGCAGATACCAATTACGCAACAGGTAAAATTGGCTCACCCCTGGATCTTTTGAGTTTTCATGCCAAGGGCTCGCCGCGATTAATAAACGGGATGGTGCAAATGAATATGTCGCCTCAATTAAGTGATATTGCTACCGGTTTCCGTATAGCGGCGGCCTATCCTCAAACTAAAAACATCCCGCTTATAATAGGTGAGTCTGATCCCGAGGGATGCGCTGCCTGCGGTATGGCTACCAATCCGTCAAATGCCTACCGTAACGGCACCATGTACTCAAGCTATACAGCAGCCACCTTTGCGCGTAAGTACGAGCTGGAAGATGAATATGGCATTAATTTTAAGGGAGCCGTTTCATGGTCGTTTGAGTTTGAGAACCAGCCCTGGTTTTATGGGTTTCGTGACCTGGCGACCAATGGCGTCGATAAGCCGGTGCTAAACGTATTCAGGATGTTTGGCAAAATGGGGGGCAACCGCGTTGAAGCAGTAAGCAACCGGATGTATCCGCTAAAAGCAGTAATAGATTCCAGCATTCGCGGAACGCAGACTGATATTGGTGTTTTGGCGTCAAAAGGAAAAAATACCGCCGCCGTGATGATCTGGAACTATCACGATGATGACAAACAGGGTGCCGCGGAGGCTATATCGGTGAGCATTGATAACATTCCTGCAAAAACGATAACCTTAACCCATTACCGCATTGATAATGAGCATAGCAACTCCTATGAAGTATGGAAAAAGATGGGATCGCCGCAAAACCCCACCAATTCACAGATTGCCGTACTACAAAAGGCCGGGCAATTGCAAACCATAGGGAATGTACAAAAGCTAAATACAAACGCCAATAACCTTACCCTGAATATTTCGCTACCAAGACAGGGGGTATCTTTGCTAAAAATAGACTGGTAGCATGCAGCGTTACTGCACTTTTTCTACATACAGGTTATTTTTCGTTGTGTTAGTTTTCCCAGAGGTGAATTTATTTAATTGATAATAAGTCAATTATGAAATAGAGGGTTAATAGTATATAAAATCGATAGATTTTATATACTATTAATAAATTTTTCTATATTTGTATCCGGGCAGATGAAAAGGTCTGTCTACTATAACACAGGGAACTGGCCGGCAGCAGCAGGTGGTTCGATTCCATCCTCCGTGTCTCGCTCTTCATAATTTAGGTTTATAATTGGTTAGAATGAGTTCCTGCCCACCAGGAGCTCTTCTTTTTTTAATTAACGGAATTGTAAACGTCTATCCCTGCAAGCGAGGGTACGTCCCTGCTATATTTTTTACGATAATCCTGCGGTGTAAGGCCGGTTATCTTTTTAAAAACTTCGCGAAAGGTTTTTATATCATTATAGCCCGCATCATACATTAACAAATTAATGTTTTGTGCGCCTTTTTCCAGGGCCTTTTTTGCTGACTCAATTTTAACCCTTTGCAAATATTCAAAAGGGGTATTTTGGGTGGCCTTTTTAAAACGCCTTATGAAATTGCGCTTGCTCATATTGGTATGCTCAGCAATTTCATCAATGTTTAGCTGTTGCTGATGGTTTTGTTCGATATAATTCTGGGCTTTCAATATGTCATCATCATTATGCTGGTGCTGCCCTTTAAATACAGCAAAATGTGATTGGCTGGTGCGATCCATGTCAAGGCTGAACATTTTGCTCGCCCAAATCCCCACTTCCCTGCCGCAAAATTTGTCAATCAGGTACAATATCAGGTTTAAGGATGAGAACGCCCCACCGCTGGTATAGATCCCTCTGTCGTCTGTAATCACCATGTCTGATAAAAAATTCACATCAGGATACCGCGCCATTATATCATCCTTATCAAACCAATGCGACGTGCATGACCGCCCTGAAAGTAAACCTGCTTCGGCCAAAAAATAGCTGCCCGAGCATAAGCTGGCCACCTCAGCGCCTTTTTCATTCATGCTGTTCATCCAGTTTATAAGCGTTTGATGTTTTTGCGGAATTACGCCACGGTCCCCATAAAATGCAGGAACAATAATAAGGCCCGGGTTTTTCAGATCAGCTATTGAGCTATAACCAACATAAGGCTCGGGGTTGCGTAAAAATTCATTTTCTGCCTTTTCACCAACCAGCATAATTTTAAAAGGAAGCGGTTTCCCCGATTCATGAAAAAGTCTGTTGGTATGGATCAGCATATCCATTGCACCCGAAACAGTAGAAAACACCGCATCTTCATGTATAAGTATTGCTATTTCTTTCATGGCTTATAAAAGTATAACTCAAATATAATAAATACACTTGGCATAAAAGCAACCCGAAAGGGGAGATTTGACAACCTTTCAAAGGTTGTCAAATCTGAAATTTCCATATAACGATAGTTTTTAAGCAACGCTCAGTGCCTTTTGAGCATACTCACGGCATTTTATAACTTCTTTAACAGCGTCAGAGCCTTCCGGTATTTTGTACTCCAGCTCAATTGTTGCCGGGAATTTATATTTTTTCTTTTTCATTAATGCCAGTACCTCTTTAATCGGGGTATCACCCTCTCCCCATGGCATATTTACACCGTCGTGAAACTTACGGTCCTTTATATGCATGCTAACAATCCTGTCGCTATTTTTCAGGATAAAATCGATAGGACTGGTGCTGGTGCCGGCTACATAGTGCCCTATATCCAGGTTAATAGCGTTATATTCCGACTGTCCGAGCGCAACATTCCATAATTCGGGTGTGGCTTGCGTATGGGCATGGTAACCTACATACATCTGGTGCTCGGCAGCTTTATCGCCCAGGCGCTGGGTTTGTTGCTGGTCTTCCGGCAACTCAACCGTAACGTGGTTACAGCCAAGTGCTTTTCCGGCGTTAAAAGCATAGTTAATTTCGGCATCTGTATTTTTTGAGCCTAAGGCATTCGGTTTCCATGCATAGATCTTAACACCCGCGTCATTGTACATTTTACGCAGTTCAATAAATTTATCCATCGATGCATTCATCCGCCAATCCGCTATTTTAGCTGCATAATCTGCGCTGCTGTCCCATTTAGGAGCGCCTGCGTAGGCCTCAGCTGCATCACCCATCAATTCAATGGCGTTAATGTTGCAATCTTTACAGTATTGTAATAATTGTTCGGCGCTGCCGGGCATGCTCCTGAATGAGTAGGTAATAACACCCACCTGCACACCATTGATCAATGAATTTGGTTTTCCATCTGCAAAAATTGAACTTGCAAATGAGGCTTTCGAGGCAAGGGCCATACCTGCAGCGGCAAGTATCCCGGTGCCAATAAATTGTCGCCTTGAAACATTTTGTTTTTTCATGCTGTTTGTAACTTAATACGAAGGAATAATAGGTTGTTTGTAATTGGTAATCAAATTTAGATTTTTTACTAACAGGCAAATTCACCGTTTAGTAACGATCTTATTCTATTGACGACTAAAAGCGCCAAACGTTACAAAAAGAATTAAAATAAACTTTCATTATATTTTGAAAGTTCTATAACATTCGTACATTTGTATATGGAGTTACCTGAGGCAAAGCAAAAGTTTATTGAGGCATGGGGGAAATTGGGTTCTGAATGGGGCATAAACCGTACTATGGCACAGGTACATGCCTTGCTGCTGATCACGCCTGATGCTTTAACTACCGAGGAGATCATGGAATCGCTCAGCATTTCGCGCGGTAATGCCAACATGACCCTGCGCGACCTGATGGGGTGGGGACTGGTTGAAAAGCAACACCGGCCCGGTGAGCGGAAGGAGTATTTTTATGCCGATAAAGATACCTGGAATATTGCCCGCCAGGTTGCAAAAGAGCGCCGCAAAAGAGAGCTTGATCCCGTAATTAAGATTCTTGACGAACTGTCAAAAGTAAAGGGCGATGCAAAAGACCCGGCTTACAAAACTTTCAACAAATCGGTAACCGATATAAACAAGCTGGCCAAGAACGTTGATAAAACTCTGGAAACGATGATAAAGGCAGATGAAAGCTGGTTTTGGGGTTCTATTTTAAAAATCTTTAAGTAGATTTTTTTATGCCAATTAATTTCAAAAGTTACTGAAAATTCAAAATAATATAACTTAAACTACAACAATGAAAAAACTTTTAAATTTCAAACTACTGGGGTTCATCGTGCCGCATGTATTTGGTATGGCAGTAATTGGTTTAACCAAATACACGCAGATG
>Ga0193702_1000277_pt1 | contig 20622 bp, 16 predicted proteins | sample U3a1metaG_FD_143060 | JGI IMG/M metagenome (GOLD analysis project Ga0193702, IMG submission 143060) | Soil microbial communities from a riparian zone of the East river system, Colorado, United States - U3a1 | ecosystem: Environmental > Terrestrial > Soil > Riparian zone | place: USA: East River... | reverse complement strand
CGACATGAAATACCTCGATCACCTGGAAGAATGGCTGATCGCGACCCTGATGGGCGCGGCCACCCTCATCATCTTCGTGGCGGTGCTGCACCGCTATTTGCAAGGCTTGCCGATTCCCGTGCTGCAGGATGCGCTGATCCAGATCCACATGAGCTGGGCGCAGGAGTTGTGCATCTATATGTTCGTGTGGATGGCCAAGTTCGGCGCCGCGTACGGCGTGCGGACCGGCATCCACGTCGGCGTCGACGTGCTGATCAACCGGATGAACGAGAGGTGGCGCAGCAAGTTCATCGTGTTCGGGCTGCTGGCCGGGGCGCTGTTCACCGGCATCGTCGGCACCCTGGGCGCCAGCTTCGTGTGGAGCATCGGCCACACCGACCAGACTTCGGCCGACCTGGAACTGCCGATGTGGATCGTTTACCTGGCGGTGCCGCTGGGCTCCTACCTGATGTGCTTCCGCTTCCTGCAAGTGCTGGTCGGCTTCCTGAAGACCGGCGCGCTGCCCAAGCATGACCACACGTACGTCGAAGGGCTGGACGAAGAGATCGCCGGCGCGAAAGGAAGCGCATGAACGCCGCCCTCATCTTCGTGCTGCTGTTGCTGCTGATGCTGACCGGGATGCCGATCTCGATCTCGCTCGGCCTGACGGTGCTGACCTTCCTGTTCACCATGACCGACGTGCCGATCGAAGCGGTGGCGCTGAAGCTGTTCACCGGCATCGAAAAGTTCGAGATCATGGCGATCCCCTTCTTTATCTTGGCCGGCAACTTCCTGACGCACGGCGGGGTGGCGCGGCGCATGATCAACTTCGCCAGTTCGATGGTCGGGCACTGGCACGGCGGGCTGGCGCTGGCCGGCGTGATGGCCTGTGCGCTGTTTGCCGCGGTCTCGGGATCGAGCCCGGCGACGGTGGTGGCGATCGGGTCGATCATCCTGCCGGCCATGGTCAAGCAGGGTTATCCGCGCGGCTTCGGGGCCGGCGTGATCACCACCTCGGGCGCGCTCGGGATCCTGATTCCGCCCTCGATCGTGATGGTGATGTATTCGGTGACCACCAATACCTCGGTCGGCCAGCTGTTCATGGCGGGCGTGGTGCCGGGGCTGATGCTGGCCTTTTTGCTGGGCCTGACCACCTGGTTCCTGGCGCGCAAGCACAACTATCCGCGCTTGCCGAAGGCCAGCTGGGGCGCGCGCTGGACCAGTTTCCGCAAGAGCGCCTGGGGCCTGCTGCTGATCGTGATCGTGATGGGCGGGATCTACAGCGGCGCGTTCACGCCGACCGAGGCGGCGGCGATGGCGGCGGTGTATGCCTTCTTCATCGCGGTGTTCGTGTACAAGGACCTCAAGCTCAGGCAGGTCGGCAAGGTGCTGCTCGATTCGGCGGCGATGTCGGCCATGCTGCTGTACATCATCACGAACGCGATGCTGTTCTCGTTCCTGATGACCAGCGAGAACATCCCGCAGGCGATGGCCGGCTGGATCACGGGGCAGGGGCTGGGCGTGGTCGGCTTCCTGCTGGTGGTGAACATCTTGCTGCTGCTGGCCGGGAATGTGATGGAGCCGTCCTCGATCGTGCTGATCATGGCGCCCATCCTGTTCCCGGTGGCGATGAAGCTGGGAATCGACCCGGTGCACTTCGGCATCCTGATCGTGGTGAACATGGAGGTCGGGATGTGCCATCCGCCGGTTGGCCTGAACCTGTACGTGGCGTCGGGGATTACCAAGATGGGGATCTCGGAGCTGACCGTGGCGGTGCTGCCGTGGCTGTTGACCATGCTCGCGTTCCTGGTATTGATCACGTATGTACCACAAATTTCGCTGTGGCTGCCGCATTTGGTTTACAACTGAAATAATTTCATCATTCGTGTAAAAAAAGCCACGCTTCCGCAATTTAATTGCGTTATGATTGGCTCCTTTCCGGCACCAAGCTGGTGCGCGAGAGAGAAAAGAATGCACATTTTGGGGAGCAGTAGATAAAAAACGGTAGTCCATACCGGAGACATATCGAGGAGACGCACGTTTTACAGAATGTCGTTGGCACTGCCAAACGGCCGGGAACGTGAAGCAAGTTAGAGCGCACCTTTGGGTGCGCTTTTTTTCGCCCCTACGCCGCCCCCTAACCGGGGACAGACCACCATTTTGCAAGGGAATCCCTTGCAAAATGGTGGTCTGTCCCCGGTTTTAGAAGGCTTGGCGCGGGTGCGGATTTGGCGGTAAACTGGCGGCATGAGAGTACAACAGGGCAGTGAGATCTTTTCCGCCATCGTGGCGGCGCCGTTCGGCGCGGTCGGCATCCGCAGCGACGCCGGCTGCATCAGGGAGCTGTGCTACCTGCCGCCCCATTTTGGTGAGAAAGAAGCCGCCGACCCGCTGGCCGAGCTCGCCGCGCGCCAGGTCGAGCGCTACCTCGCCGATGCCGATTTCGCCTTCACCCTGCCGCTGGCCAGGGTCGGCAGCGCGTTCCAGCACAAGGTCTGGGACGCGATCGCCACCATTCCGCGCGGTTCGGTGCGTACTTACGGCCACGTCGCCAGGATGATCGGCTCGGCCCCGCGCGCGGTCGGCCAGGCCTGCGGCGCGAACTGGTTTCCGCTGGTGATCCCTTGCCACCGGGTCACCGCCGCCGGCGGCCTGGGCGGCTTTTCGAACCACGACGACGAGAACGGCTTTCACCTCGGCGTCAAGCGCTGGCTGCTGGCCCACGAAGGCGCGAACGGAGCTCCATGGCAGCAGCAGACGATCTGGTAGCCGGTTCGGCCAACCTGGCGCTGATCGACGAGTTCTGCGACAACCTCTGGCTCGAACAGGGCCTCGCCAGGAATTCGCTCGAGGCCTACCGGCGCGATCTGCGCCTGTTCGCGCGCTGGCTGGAAGTCACGCGGCCCGGCGCCGCCGGCCTGTACCAGGTCGGGGCGCATGACCTGGATGCCTATTTCGCCGCCCGCCACGCCCAGTCCAAGCCGAGCTCGGCCAACCGCCGGCTGTCGGTGCTCAGGCGCTTCTACCAGCTCGCCGCGCGCCAGCACAAGGTGGCGGCCGACCCGACCCTGAAGAAGCCCTCGGCCAAACAGCCGCTGCGCTTCGTCCACACGCTGAGCGAGCCGCAGGTCGAGGCGCTGCTGGCCGCGCCCGACGTGGCCACCCCGCTCGGCCTGCGCGAGCGCACCATGCTCGAGCTGATGTATGCGAGCGGCCTGCGGGTGTCGGAACTGGTGGGCCTCAAGCTGGTCGAGCTGAGCCTGAACGACGGTGTGTTGCGCGTCACCGGCAAGGGCAGCAAGACGCGCCTGGTGCCGTTCGGCGAAGAGGCGCGCCACTGGATCGAGCGCTACCTGAAGCAGGCGCGCGGCACGATCCTCAACGGCCAGGTCGACGACGCGCTGTTCGTCACCGCGCGCGGCGGACCCATGACGCGCCAGATGTTCTGGGTGCTGATCAAGAAGCATGCGCTGAAGGCCGGCATCAACGCGCCGCTGTCGCCGCACACCCTGCGCCATGCCTTCGCCACCCATTTGCTGAACCATGGCGCCGACTTGCGGGTCGTACAGTTGCTGCTCGGACACTCGGATATTTCCACAACGCAAATCTATACCCACGTCGCGCGCGAGCGCCTGAAGCAACTGCATGCCGAGCACCACCCACGTGGTTAATTCAAATGCGGATCGCATAACTGCGTCATAATGGTGCCTGCAGCGCTCCCCCTTTCTTTACCGACAACCGCAGAGGTGATTCATGGCTAAAACTAATTTCCAGTACGAAAAGCGACAGCGGGAATTAGAAAAAAAGAAGAAGGCGGAGGAAAAAGCCAAGCGCAAGCTCGAGGCCAAGACCAGTCCGGGCGGCGAGTCAGCCGACGCGCCGGACGATGACGATGCCGGCGAGGCGTCCCCAGAAACGCGCAACCCGGCCTGAGCCGGGTTGTTGCAGGCCGCGCCGTTCAGGCGACCTCGGCCATCTTTTCGTCCCGTTTTTCTTCCACGTGTTCCCCGTCTTCCGGCTTGCCCTTGAACCAGCGCGCGGCGCGCTTGCCGAGGTTGTCGAGGTAGGTGTAGGCCACCGGCACCACCACCAGCGTCAGCAGGGTTGAGGTAATCACCCCGCCGATCACCGCGCGGCCCATCGGCGCCTGCTGCTCGCCGCCGTCGCCCAGGCCGATCGCCATCGGCAGCATTCCGAAAATCATCGCCAGCGTGGTCATCAGGATCGGGCGCAGCCGCACCTGGCCGGCGTCGAGGATGGCCTGGTACTGGCCCTTGCCTTCGCGCTGGCCGTGGTTGGTGAAGTCGACCAGCAGGATCGCGTTCTTGGTCACCAGCCCCATCAGCATGACGATGCCGATCACCGAGAAAATATTCAGCGTGCTGCCGGTCACCAGCAGCGCGATCAGCACCCCGATCATCGACAGCGGCAGCGACACCATGATCGCGATCGGCTGCAGGAAGCTGCCGAACTGCGAGGCCAGCACCAGGTAGATGAAGATGATCGCGATCACGATCGCGGCCAGGAAGCCGGACATGGTCTCTTGCATCTGCTGGGCATTGCCGCCGACGTCGAAGCGCACGCCGTCGGGCAGGACGATGGTCTTGATGGCCTTTTGCACGTCGCCATCGACGTCGCCGCCGGGCCGGCCTTCGACCCCGGCGTAGATCGCCACCCGCCGCTCCAGCGCCTGGCGCTTGAGCACCTGCGGGCTGGTCGAGGGCACGAACTCGACCACCTGGCGCAGCGGCACCATGATCGGATTGCCGGCCGCATCCTTCTTGCTCGAGGCCACCGACAAATCGGCCAGGTCGGCCACCTTCTGGCGCCCCGACTTGGGCAGCTGCACGTTGACGTCGTAGTTCTGGCCGTCCGGCGCCAGCCAGCGGCTGATCTGGTCGCCCGCCACGAACGGCCGCAGCGCGGTACCGACCTGCTGCACCGACAGCCCGAGGTCGCTGGCCAGCTCGTTGTTGATCTTGACGATGGTGGCCGGGTTCGCACCTTCCTGGCTGTATTCCAGGTCGGCCACGCCCTTGATGCTGCGCATCTTGTCCATCAGCTTGTGCGCCACGTAGTCGAGCTTGGCTTCATCCTGGCCCAGGATCGCGATGAAGATCGGCTTCTGGCCCACCGACAGGGTGATGCCGGCGATCGGCTGCAGGCGCGCGCGGATCACCTTCTCGAGCGCCTGCTGCGAGCGGCGGTGGGTGGTGCGCACGTCGGTCAGCTTGAGGTTGACCTGCGCCGTGTTGCGCCCGTCGAAAGTGCCGACCGTGGTGTTGATGCTGTCGATCTCCTTGAATTCCTTGAGCACCGCTTCGATCTGCCTGACCTTCAGGTCGGTGTACTCGAGGCTGGAGCCGACCGGGGTCTTGAACTTCATCTCGATGAAGCCATTGTCGGTCTCCGGGAACATTTCGCCGCCGATCGTGGGGATCAGCGCCAGGCTGCCGATGAACAGCAGCAGCGCCAGCAGCAGTGTGGCCTTGCGCCAGCCCAGCGCCACGGCCAGGGTCTTGCCGTACCAGACGTGCACGCGGTCGATGCCGTGCTCGATCTTCTCCATCAGCCGGCCCAGCCACGGCAGGTACTTGAAGCGGTTCTTGAGCGGGTCGGGCCAGACCGAGGACAGCATCGGGTCGAGCGTGAAGCTGACGAACAGCGAGACCAGCACCGCCACCGCCACCGTGATCCCGAACTGCAGGAAGAAGCGGCCGATGATGCCCTTCATGAAGGCGATCGGCACGAACACCGCGACGATCGCGAAGGTGGTCGCCATCACCGCCAGCCCGATTTCATTGGTGCCGTCGTGGGCCGCCTTGAGGTGGCTCTTGCCCATGCCGAGGTGGCGCACGATGTTTTCGCGCACCACGATCGCATCGTCGATCAGCAGGCCGATGCACAGCGACAGCGCCATCAGGGTCAGGAAATTGAGCGTGAAGCCGAAGAACTTCATCGCGATGAAGCTGGCCATCACCGAGATCGGCAGGGTCAGGCCGGTGATGATGGTGCTGCGCCAGGAATGCAGGAACAGGAACACGATCAGCATGGTCAGGAGCGCGCCTTCGAGGATGGTTTCCTTGACGTTGTCGAGCTGGCTCTGCACGCGCTCGGACTGGTCTTCCATGATCTTGATCTTGATGTCGGACGGCAGCGTCTTGCGCAGCTGCTCGACCACGCGCTTGATGCCGGTGCCGACTTCGACCGTGTTGGCGTCCTGCACCTTGGTCACTTCGAGCGAGATCGCGCGCGCGCCGTTGACGCGCGAGATCGAGGTCTCTTCCTGCTCGCCGTCGATCACCTCGGCCACCTGCTCGAGGTAGACCGGACCGCTGGCGCGGCGCGCGACGATGATCTTGTTGAAGTCGCGCGCATCCCGCATCTTGCCTTCGATGCGCACCAGGCGCTCGGCCGCGCCGTAGCTGATGTTACCGGCCGGCAGGTTGGTATTCGTGTTCTGGATCGCGCGCAGCACTTCGTCGACGCCGATGTTCTGGCTCAGCAGTTGCTCGGGCTTGATGCTGACCAGGATCTGGCGGTTGGTCTTGCCGTTGACCCGCACCTCGCCCACCCCGGCCACGCTTTGCAGGCGCTTGGTGATGACTTGCTCGGTCAGGGTCGACAGCTCGCGCAGGCTGCGCGTGGGCGACATCAGGCTCAGTTCGACGATCGCCTGCTGGTTGTCGCCCTCGGCGCGGATGATGAAGGGCTCCTTGGCTTCTTTCGGGAAAGCGGGGCGCACGCGCGCGATCTTGTCGCGCAGGTCCTGCATCGCCTTGTCCATATTGGTGGCCAGCTCGAACTCGAGCGAGATGCCGCTGCGGCTTTCCCAGGAATTGCTGCGCAGGGTCTTGACGCCGCTGACGGTGTTGATCGCGTCTTCCATCGGGCGCGTGATGTCGTTCTCGACCTGCTCGGGCGAGGCGCCCGGATACGCGACTTCGACCCAGGCGAAGGGCAGTTCGACGTTTGGCATGCTCTCCAGGCCCAGGCTGCGGTAAGAGAACAGGCCGAGCACCATCAGCCCGACCATGACCATGGTCGCGAACACCGGATTCTGGATACTGGTTTTGGTGATCCACATGGCTCAGCCCTTGCTGGCGGCCGGCGCGCCGGCATCGGCCACCTTGACCTTGTTGCCGGGCTTGACGCCATCGAGCTTGGCGACGATCACGCTGGCGCCCGGCGCCAGCCCGGCGGTGACTTCGGCCATGCCTTCATCCTCGTTGCGCAGGCCGAGCTTGACCGGGCGCGCGACCACCTTGCCCGCCTCCACGGTATAGCCCACGTCCTGGCCGTTCTCCTTGCGCAGCGCGGCCAGCGGCAGCAGCGGCATCCGCTGTGACTTCTCGGTGGTGATGGTGCCCTTGGCGAACATGCCGCCGCGCAGCGCGCCATCGGCATTGTTGACGCTGATGTAGACCAGCATCGAACGCGAGCCGGCCTCGGTGGTCGGGTTGATGCGCGCCACCGTGCCCACGAAGCCGCGGTTCTGGAAGCCGTCGACCTTGAAGCGCACCTCCTGCCCGGCCTTGATGCGCGGGATCTCGGCGGCCGGCACATTCGCCTCCAGCGTCAGTTCGGCGAGATTGACGATGGTGAAGACGGGCATGTCGGGCGCGACTTTTTCGCCCGCCTGGACATGGCGCTTGCTGACCGCACCGGCCAGCGGCGCGTGGATGACGGTATCGGCCAGGGCGATGCGCGCCATGTCGAGCTGCGCTTGCGCCGCGTTGACATTGGCTTGCGCCAGCTCGACGCTGTTCTGGGTGGTGTCGACCGAATTCTGCGAGATGTAGTTTTGCTTGAGCAGGGCGAGGCTGTTAGCGTTGTTCTTGCGGGCCAGCGACAGGCGGGCGCTGGCTTCGTCGAGCGCGGCCTGGGCCTGCGCCACGCGCGCCTTCTGGTCGGCCGGGTCGAGCCGGGCGATGACCTGGCCAACCGTCACGTTCATGCCTTCCTGCACCGTGGTTTCGAGTACCACGCCCGAGACTTTCGACTTGACGGAGGCCTGGGTCAGCGGCGTCAGCGAGCCCGACAGCGGCAAGTTGACGCTCAGGACGCGCGCTTCGATCGCCGCCAGGTCGGCCTTGGCCAGCTCGTAGACCTCGACCTTGGACGGACCCTTGTCGGCGCCGCCGCCTTGCGCCGCGCCGGCGGCCGGCTTGCTCTTTTGCACGTAGGCCCAGCCGGCGCCGCCCGCGAGGGCCAAGACCAGCAGGCCGGTCACCGGCGTGCGCCAGCGCGCCTTGCGCACGGTCGGATGGGCTGGTGCTACAGGCAAGGTTTCCAGTTTCATGGCGTGTCTTTGGTTTTTTTGTGAGGAAAAGTGCATGCGGCGCGCTTGTGCTCCGTCTTGGCCGGCAAGGTGGAGCCCCAGGCGCATGTTGCCACTATAGAAAAGTGCGCTTGAAGCCGCCAACGAATTGCGACAGGCAGCGGTTTCGGCACGCTGAAGTGCAGAAAATCGTGACCAAGCGCGGCTTGTGCCGCGGTTTGCGCGTGCGCAAGCGGCTGCCGGCGGCTCTAGTGAAAAATGACCGGACGCAGTGCGCAGCTCATCGGGGTGCACGGGGGCGTGCTGAGTGAAGGGACGTTCCGTGAATGCAGAAACGCGCCAGCCGCCACCTCCCGAACCGGACGGGCCGGGGCGCGCCGCGCTCGACGTGCTCTATCACTTCGTCGCCGCGCTCGAACTGGCACCCACGGTGGCAGTCCACAGCGTCGACCGCGACGGCGTGGTGCGCTTCTGGAACCATACCTGCGGCCAGCTGTTCGGCATCCTGGCCGCCGAGGCGGTGGGCCAGAAGCTCACCAGCCTGGCCTCCCACCTCGACCGCGAAACCGAATTCGCGGACACGCTCGACGGCGTGTGGCGCAGCGGCCAACCCGCCGTGGCGCGCGACTGGCATATCGAGCTGCGCGACGGCAGCCGGCGCTGGGTCCACTCGACCCATTTCCCGATCCTGCGCGACGGCCGCACCCAGCAGGTGTTCTGCATGGAGATCGACATCACCCAGCGCAAGCGGCTGGAAGAGCAGTCGCGCCACCTGGCCGAGCACGATCCGCTGACCGGCCTGCCGAACCGCGTGCTGTTCCTCGACCGCCTGCATCAGGTGCTGGCCGCGGCGCGCCGCCAGCACAAGCGCTTCGCGCTGATGTTCCTCGACCTCGACCGCTTCAAGGCGGTCAACGACGCGCACGGCCACCAGGCGGGCGACCTGGTGCTCCAGGAAGTCGCGCGGCGCCTGACCGGCTGCGTGCGCAGCGTGGACACCGTCAGCCGCCTCGGCGGCGACGAATTCGTGATGCTGCTGGCCGATATCGGCGGCGCCGACCAGGCCGCGCACGTGGCCGCCACCGTGATGCACGCGCTGTCGCTGCCGATCGCCGCGGGCGAGCAGGACCTGAGCCTGCGGGTGTCGATCGGCATCAGCATGTATCCGGGCGATGGCGAGGAAGTCGAGACCATGCTCAAGCATGCCGACGTGGCGATGTACCACGCCAAGCAGAACGGGCGCGACGCCTTCCAGTTCTTCAGTCCCGAGATGAACGCCCACGTGATCGAGCGGATCCAGATCGAGAACGAATTGCGGCGCGCGCTGGCCAACCAGGAGTTCGTGCTCGCCTACCAGCCCGAGATCAATATCGAGACCGGCCTGACGATCGGGGTCGAGGCGCTGATCCGCTGGAACCACCCGCTGCGCGGCATGCTGCTGCCCGAGCAGTTCATCACGGTGGCCGAGGAGTGCGGCCTGATCGTGCCGATCGGCGAATGGGTGCTGCGCCAGGCCTGCGCCCAGGCGCGCGCGTGGCGCGACCAGGGTTATCCGGTGGTGGTGGCGGTGAATTTGTCGGCCGTCCAGTTCATCCACGACCACCTGGTGCAGGCGATCGACGAGGCCTTGCGCGATGCCGGCCTGGCGCCGCAATTTCTCGACCTCGAAGTCACCGAGGGCGCGCTCATGAACGGCAGCGCGGCGACCATCGCCACCATCGACGCGCTGCGCACGCGCGGGGTGCAGCTGACCATCGACGACTTCGGCACCGGCTGTTCGAGCCTCGGTCATCTGCGCCGCTTCCCGCTGTCCAAGCTGAAGATCGACCGCTCGTTCGTGGACGACATCACGCGCGATCCCGAATACGCGGCGATGATCCCGGCGATCATCGCGGTGGCGCGCAGCCTCAAGCTGCGGGTGATCGCGGAAGGGGTGGAGACCGCCGAACAGCTGCGCTTCCTGCGCCAGCATGGCTGCGACGAGTACCAGGGTTACTACGCCAGCGCCGCCTCGGCGGCGCCGCTGCTCACACCCCCGCGTCCATGAGGCCGTGGGCCTCGTCGAACAGGCGGATGCAGGCCACCACCTGGCCGTGGTCCGAGGCCTCCGGCAGTTCCAGCACCAGATGGTCGTTCAGGTAGATCACGTCGACCACTTCGCCGATCGCGTTGGGCAGCGCGGCATTGAATTCTTCCGACACCAGGATATGGTCGATGGTCGTGTAATGGCCGTCGTGCAGGCTGGAGAAGCCGACGTGGCGCAGGTGGTCCTGGCGGCGCTGCAGCTGGTAGGCGTCGAACAGGCGGTCGCCGAGCGGCGCGCCGGCGCCCAGCACGATGGTGGTGGTGACCGCGTCGGCCACGTCGTTGAAGTCGCCCAGCACCACGCGCGGGCGCTGGTGCTCCTTGGCCAGATTACTGAGCAGGACGCGCAGCGCCACCGCCTCGGTGCCGCGCCGGATCAGCGAGCGCAGGCAGGCGAGGGCGAACAGCTGCGGGTCGTCGCCGGTGTCGCCGTTGCGGTAATCGGGGCGCTTGGACTTGAGGTGGACCACCACCACGTCGACCGTGCAGTCGGGCGAGACCAGCACCGGCGCATGGATCACCGAGCGCGCGAAGCGGTCCGGATCGCGGCTGCCGGCGGGCATCGCGACGCCGGCCGGGAACAGGCTGTGGGCCACGCCGGGCGCGGCCAGCGGCAGGCGCGAGACCAGCGCCACGCTCGGCGTCAGGCGCTCGGCGCCGGGATCGGGGTCGAAGCCGACGTGCTGCGCGTCGCGGTATTTGTGGGTGCGCGCCAGCGCCTCCCTGAGCGCGCTTTGCGAGAAAATCTCCTGGAAGCCGATGACGTCGGCGTCGAGCAAATCGATCTGGCGCGCGGTCCAATCGATCTTCGCCTCGTATTCCTCCGGCGTGGACGGCAGCAGGTTGTCGTACAGTTTCACGCCGGGGGGCGCGAGGTTGAACACGTTGAAGGTGGCAAAGCGAATTTCTTGCTGCATAATAAGAAACTCCTCATTGAATGTTTAGCGTATCACGGCCATGGCCAAGAAAGAGCATATTTCAGAAACCCCTGCGACGCAGTTCCTGCGCCAGCATGGCGTCGTGTTTACCGAACATCCCTACGACTACGAAGAGCATGGCGGCACCGCGGTGTCGGCGCGCGCGCTCGGGGTCGACGAGTACAGTGTCGTCAAGACCCTGGTCATGGAAGACGAGTCGCGCAAGCCGCTGATCGTCCTGATGCACGGCGATTGCAAGGTCTCGACCAAGCAGCTGGCACGCCAGGCCGGCTGCAAGAAGATCGAGCCGTGCAAGCCCGAGGTGGCCAACCGCCACACCGGCTTCCTGGTCGGCGGCACTAGCCCGTTCGGCACCAGGAAGGTCATGCCGGTGTATGTGGAAAAGACCATCCTCGACCTGCCGCGGATTTACATCAACGGTGGCCGCCGCGGCTACCTGGTCGGCATGCCGCCGCACGAGTTGACCCGCTTGCTCGACATGCACATCGTCGAGGTGGCATTAAAGTAGCGTCGAGGGCGTAGATGCCGGCGCAACGACTGCTAACCGGGCGCTGGCAGCGTCATGGCTTCGGTGCGCAGGAAGGCCTCGCGGATGTCGGCACGCAGTTGCCCGTCGTCCCATGGCTTCGCGATGAACTTGAAGATGGCGCCGCGGTTGACGGAGTCGGTCACTGTCTGCAAATCGGTATAGCCGGATAGCATCATCCTGACGGTGTCCGGATACAGTTCAAACGCCCGGCCCAGGAAATCGGCACCGCACATGCCGGGCATGCGCTGGTCCGACAGGATCACCTGGACGCGATGGCAGGCCAGGATGTCGAGCGCCTGTTCGCCGCTGCCGGCGGCGAGGATACGATAGCCTTCGCGGCGCAGCATGCGCTGCAGCGCGCCAAGGATGTTGGGTTCGTCGTCCACAATCAGCAAGGTGCGGCACTGGTCCTCGCACAGCTCGGGCAGGTCGATGCGGGCGCCCGTGGCCAGCATGGCCGTCATTTCCGCCGCTGGCATCGGGCGCGAGAAGTAGTAGCCCTGGATCTCATCGCAGCGGTACTGGCGCAGCAGGTTGGCCTGGCCGGCGGTCTCTACGCCCTCCGCGATCACCGTCAGCCGCAGGTTGTGGGCGAGGTCGATGATGGAACGGCAGATCGCCGCGTCGTCCGGGACGGTCGTCATATTGCGGACGAACGACTGGTCGATTTTCAAGTGGTCAATCGGCAGTTCGCGCAAACGGCTCAAGGAAGAATGCCCGGTCCCAAAGTCGTCGAGCGACAGGACGATGCCGATGGCCTTGAGGGCGTTCAGCTTGATCACCGCGTCGTCGATGTTGTCGATCACCGTCGACTCGGTAATCTCCAGGCCGAGCGCAGAGGGGGCCAGCCCGAACTCATTGAGGGCGGCACGGACATCTCGGACCAATTCCGGCTCCCGGAACTGGCGCGGCGACAAATTGACCGCCACCACCAGCGGCGCCAAGCCGGCATCGAGCCAGGCGCGCAACTGGCGGCAGACCTCGCGCAGCACCCAGGCCCCCAAGGGAACGATGAGGCCGGACATCTCCGCCAGCGGGATGAAATCGGCAGGCGACACCATGCCCCGCACCGGATGCTGCCAGCGCACCAGCGCCTCCGCACCGGCGATGCCGCCGTCGGACAGCAAGGCGCGCGGCTGGTAATGGACGCGCAATTCGCCTTCCTCGATCGCCCTGCGCAAGTCGGCCTCGAGCGAAAATACGCTGTGCCCGTGTTCCTTCATTTCCGGCGCATAGCAGCGCATGCGGTTGCCGCCCATGGCCTGCGCGCATGTCATCGCGGCGTCCGCCGCCACCAGCAGGTCGTACGCGCTGCCGTTGTCGCGGGGGTAGATGCTGGCGCCAATGCTCGCCGTGGTCACGATCTCGGCGCCGTCGATCTCGCAGGGCAGCCCGGCCGCCGCCAGCAACTTCGCCGCGACGCGTTCGACCACGTCCAAGCCGGAAATGTTCGGCAAGATGATCGCGAATTCGTCGCCCATGAAGCGGGCGAAAATGTCGCCGTCGCGCAACACGCGGCCCAGCGCACCGGCCGCATGGCGCAGCAGCGCGTTGCCGGTTTCGTGCCCCAGCGTCGAACGCACATACTTGAAGCGATCGAGCGTCAGTACCAGCACTCCCACGCAGCGCGAGCTGCGCAAGGCGTGGTCGATCGCCCGCTGCAGCATATCGGCGCACAATTCACGGTTGGCCAGGCCGGTGACCGCATCGTGATGGGTGTGATAGTCAAGCGCGTGTTCGGCCGCCGCGCGCCGGGCCCGTTCGCGATGGCCGGCCATGCCGAAGGCCAGGTCGGCCGACATCTCGCCCAAGAGGCGCATTTCGGCGTCATCGAAGGTGTCATCCGCGTCGGAACACAGGTTGATGGCGCCCATGAACTGGTCGCCGGAACGTAGCGGCAGCGAGACGCAGGCGCGCGCGCCCCGCGTGGCGTCGACCAGCGCAGGCACGCCGCGCCCCGGTTCGGGCGCATCGACGGCGCGGCCATGGGCCGCCGCGCCTGCCGCTCCGGCATTGCCGGCCTCGGCGGCGGGGGCCAACTGACGGCATCCATCCGTCACCAGGCCAACCCAGGCGTAGCGGTAGGCGCCATCCTCGGTCATGCGCTGGCAGATCTCGTCCAGGAGTTGTTTTTCGCTAGTGGCGCGCACCAGCAATTCATTGCAACGCGACTGCATGCGCAGCGACCGGTTGGCGCGTAGCAGTTCGGCGCTATGTGCCTGTTCCTGGGCGTGCATCGCTTGCAGTTCGTCCGCCATGCCGTTCAATGCCCGTGCCAATGTTGCGAACTCGGTCCGTCCGTCGGGAACCGGGATGCGCGCCGTCCAGTCTGCCGCCGCCAGGCGCTGCGCGAATTCGATATCCACGTCCACCGAATGTTTGATGTTCTGGACGATGAAGCGGGCCAGCAGGCCGCCCAGCAGCATCGCGGCCAGTCCGCATGCAACGATGATCACTCCCAACAGGCGGCTCCAGTCGCGCAGGGCGACCCGGGTCCGTTGCGCGCTGTCGTCCGCGCGCTGGCCAAGCGTGGCGAGCTCGGGTGTGATGCGATTGGCCGCATCCATGTAGTCGTAGCGCGCCTGCTCGATGTCGCCTGCCACCTCGACGTAGTGTTCGAAGGCGTCCCGGTAGCCATCGAGCTCGCCTTCGATCGCGGTGCGGCGTTGCGAGCGGATTGCCATGGTTTGCAAGTCCGCCCGGAACGTCGTGATGGCGGCGATCGCCTTTGACGCATAGCGTTGCTGGCCGCGCAGGATGAAATCCTTCTCGTGGCGGCGCATGGTCAGCAGGTCGACCTGCAGGCGCGGCGGCAAGCCTTCCAGCAGGGCCTCGGCCGCATGCGCCCTGGCGCGCAGCATGCCCTCCAGCCCGGTATCGACATGCCCGAGCCTGGCATACAAGTTGACCACCCGGACAAAGCTGCCCTCGTAGAGTATGGTCGCCATCTCGACCGCGCGGATTGCCGCCTCGACCTGCGGATCGCTGTTGGCCGCGTGCATCTGCGCCGCGTAACGCCGCACCTTGGCCAATTGCAGTTGCAGCAGCGTCAGGTAGCGTGCCTTCGCTTCGTCGAGGCCCAGGACGCGCTGCTTGAGCAGGAATTCTTTTTCATACGTGCGCGCAGTCGCCATCGCGGTTTGGGCGTCGTCGCTGAGCTTGCCGATGCGCTCGTCAACGGCGAAAAAATGCTCGAGGCTGCGCGCGCTGTTGAACTGGCCGGCGAAGACGATCGCGCCGGAGGCAAGCATCATGGCCAATACCGTGCCAAATCCCAGGGCAAGCTTGTTTCTCAGGTTGAGGCGATCGAAATAGCCGCGCATCCCATCAATCCTGATATGCCACGAAATCATACGCGGCGATCAGGTCGCTCACCTGCCGGGACAGACAAAATTCAATGAACTGCTGTGCCGCGCCCGTCGGCGCAGTCCGCCTGACCAGGAGCAGGGGGCGCGCAATGGGATAGCGGCCCGCGCGCACGTCGGCGCTGGTCGCCTGGATGCCGCCGATCGCCAGCAGCTTGATGTGGCTGCCGCTATTGACCGCGCGCTCGGCCTCGCCGACCGAGACGTATTCGATGGCCAGCGGGTCGGCCGCGACCGCCGCGATGCGCTCCTGGTTGGGGCCTATCTTGCGCGACGCCGCAAATTGCTCGAACGGCAAGTCAAGGTAGGCGACCATCAGGCTGGTCGAGCCGGCGCCCTCGGTCCCCGCCAAGACATGGATAGCGCCGTTCGCCCCCCCGGCCTTGCTCCAGTTGTTGAGTTTGCCGTGGTAGATCTGCAACAGTTGGGTGTCGCTGAGGGCTTGCGCCGGATTGCTGCGATGGACGATGAGCGCCACGCCGTCGCGCGCGATGGCGACGTTGTACAGATCCTGTTCGCTGGCATTGAGGGAACGCGACACCATGCCAATGTCGACGGCATTGCTGCGGACCTCGCTGATGCCTTTGCTGGACCCGCCCATGCGCACCTCGATCCTGGTGCCGGGATGGCGCTGCTCGAAACGGCGCGCGATGGCCGTCATCAACGGCGCCATCGTCGTCGATCCGGACAGCACCACTTGTACGGGCGCGCTGGATGGCGAGGATCCTGCCTGGATCGTGGCGCCGATGCCCAGCAAAAGCGTCAAGACAACGCCGGCGCTGCGAATGACCGAAAGAGTTCTCATGGCGTATTACTCCCTGCTGGTAATGGAATATGTGGTCGCAGGGAGGAGGCGACGGGAGGCAGACGAGCCTGGGCGCGCAACGATGTGGCGGGCCCGGCAAGGAATTGGCATCCGCGTGCACGGAGCGCGGAAGCTTTCCTCATGGAGAGTATAGCGGTAAATTACCCAAAAGCAACCATTAGTTTAGTAGATAAACGACGACGCCAGGGGGCGTGAAGCCGTGCCAAGATGAAACGCGATCCCGCCTGTGTGCTTGAACCTGGCCGGCGGTTCGCACCGTGTTCGTCACTGAAGCGCCTGCTCGACCTGCGGTGGTCGACGTGCGCTCCCGTCAACTCGACTAGCTGCGCAAGCCGAACTTGGCGCGGTATTCGCGCGGCGTCATCGGGGCCCGGCGCTTGAAGACCTTGCTGAAGGTCGAGACGTTCTCATCTGGCGCCGCCTTCCTGACCGCGGGCGGCGTGAGGGCGTCGCCTTCATGCGGGGGAGCACGGCGGACTGACTTCCTGGGGCGCGCCGCTTGGTGTATATTCTCCAGCCCGGCCAGTCGACTGGCCCACGAGAATAAGAGAGACGCCATGAATACAATATTTTTTGCGATTGCTGCCTACCTGATCGGCTCTATTTCGTTTGCCGTGGTGGTGAGCAAGGCGTTCGGCCTGTCCGACCCGCGCACTTACGGCTCGAAGAATCCGGGCGCGACCAATGTGCTGCGCAGCGGGAACAAGGCAGCGGCGATCGCGACCTTGCTCGGCGACGGCCTCAAAGGGTGGCTCGCGGTGTGGCTGGCCGAGCGCTTCGGCGAGCGGTACGGGGTAGGCGACATCGGCGTGGCGCTGGTGGCGCTGGCGGTATTCCTGGGGCATTTGTGGCCAGTGTTCTTCCGCTTCGTGGGCGGCAAGGGCGTGGCGACCGCGCTCGGCGTGCTGTTCGGTTTGAATCCCTGGCTGGGGCTGGCGACGCTGGTGACCTGGCTGGTGGTGGCGTATGCGTTCCGCTATTCCTCGCTGGCGGCGCTGTTCGCGGCGCTGTTCGCGCCGTTCTACTACGGCTTGCTGTTCGGGCTGGACGAGAAGCTGTTGGCGGTGGTGATCATGAGCGTGCTGTTGGCCTTCCGGCATGGCAAGAACATCTCCAACCTGCTGGCCGGCAAAGAAAGCCGCATCGGCAGCAAATCGGCCGGCACCAAGCCGGTTCCCAAGAAAAAATAAGCTCAAAACCGGGGACAGACCCCAATTTCAAAACCGGGGACAGACCCCAATTTTGAAATTGGGGTCTGTCCCCGGTTTTGCCGGGTTTGGGTTGAATCGGGGGCAACGCGCCTCATATTGGACTGATGAACACACAACTGAAAATTGATTTCGTGTCCGATGTCTCGTGCCCCTGGTGCGTCATCGGCCTGAAATCGCTCGAGCAGGCGCTGGAGCGCGTAAGCGATGTCGCGAGCGCCGAGCTGCATTTCCAGCCGTTCGAGCTGAACCCGGCCATCGCGGCCGAGGGCGAGGATATCGCCGAACACCTCGCCCGCAAATACGGCGCCAGCGAGGAGCAGGCCGCCAAGACGCGCGAGATGATACGCGCCCGCGGCGCCGAACTCGGCTTCCGCTTCGAGATGGATAAGCGCGCCCGCATCTACAATACCTTCGACGCCCACCGCCTGCTGCACTGGGCCGAAGGCGAAGGCCGCCAGCGCGACTTGAAAATGGCACTGTTCGAGGCCTACTTCACCAAGGGCGACAGCCCCGGCGACCATGCCGTCCTGACCCGCGTGGCCGCCGAAGCCGGCCTCGATCCGGCGCGCGCGGCCGAGATCCTGGCCTCCGATGCCTACGGCGCCGAAGTGCGCGCGCGCGAACAGCTCTATCAGAGCCGCGGCATCCACTCGGTCCCCGCGATCGTCATCAACGACCGCCATCTGATCTCGGGCGGCCAACCGCCGGAAGTGTTCGAACAGGCCCTGCGCCAGATCGTCGCCCAAGGCTGAGCGCCGGTGCGCCGTTTTGGTGCGGCGCACGGGATCGGTGCCCGCATTGCAGGCAGCTGTCCCGCGTGCCAGCCGCGTTTGCGCTGGCACGCCGCTTGCTCAGGTACTTTGATCGCAATGATCAAAGCATGAAGGACATCACCATGAGCGCCGTACTGGACCCGCTGCTGAGTACCGTTTCCCTCGACCTGCCCGCGCCCGAGCGGCGCACGCGCAGCCAGCGCCTGGCCGCCCAGGGTGTCCGTTTCGGCAAGGGCGATTCGCGCGTGCGCCGCTTGGCGCTGACGCTGCTGTCGGCGCTGCTCGGACTGGCCGTGCTGGTGCTGGCCTGAGCGCAGTGCGTGCTCACGCCTCGATGTCGAGCACGATCGGCTGGTGGTCCGAGGCCGCGGTCTCGGACTGCACTTCGACCTCGGTCACGCGCGGTATCAGGTCGTCGGTGACGAAAAAATAATCGTAGCATTCGGCCTTGTCGGGCCAGGCGAAACCGTGCAGGCCGGCGGTCGGCGCGCGCGCGCTGTTGGGATGCGCGGCGCGCCAGGCGTCGACCAGCGGCAGCGCGCTGCTGTCGTCGGGCGCCAGGATCTGCTGGTAGTCAGGCATGTCGGGCGTGAGGTTGAAGTCGCCGCAGTAAATCGCCGAGCCCGGCCGGAAACCCAGCTGGAACGGCGCCTCGAGGCTGGGATCGGGCTGGAACAGGCGCGCCCGCTCGCAGGCTTCCCAGTGCAGGTAGCGGATCTGGCGGATCTGCGCCAGCCGCTGCAGCGGCGAATAGTATTCGAGATGGGTGGTGAGCACCCGCAGCTTGCCGCCCGGCGCATCGATCACGCCTTCGATCATCCCGCGCGGCATGCCGGCCGGGCTGTCGGGATCGGGCGGCCACGGCAGCAAATGGCGGTGCACCTGGCTGATCCGGAATTTGGACAGCAGCAGGTTGCCGAACAGCCGGGGCATATTGTTCTTGTAGATCTCGCTGGGCGCCTCGGACACCGCATGGTAGCCGCCGAACGCGCCGGTCAGCTGCTTGAACTGGTTGGCCGCGGCATTGCCCTCGAGCTCGGGATGGTTGGATGCCACCTCTTGCAGGCAGATGACATCCGGATTCAGTTTGCGCAGAACGTCGATGATTGCGTGGATACGGATCCTGCCGTCCTTCCCACAGCCCCAATGAATGTTCCAACTTACAACGCGCATGCCTTAGCCTCCGGATAATCCCATCCAGCGAGTGTGCCACTGTTTGAAAAACCGCGCGGTACGTTTCAGTTAGGAAATTGCAAGCTCGTCCAGCGGCCAGCGCGGGCGCACGTTGAAGCCGTACTCGCGCTGCGCGGCCTGCGGGTCGATCTGCAGGCGCATGGCGCCGGCGAAGGCGATCATGGCGCCGTTATCGGTGCAGAATTCGAGCTCGGGGTAGTAGACCTTGAATCGTTTGGCGGCCGCGGCGGCGTTGAGCGCGGTGCGCAACTGGGTGTTGGCGCCCACCCCGCCGGCGATCACCAGCCGCTTGAGGCCGGTGTGGCGCAGCGCGCTCACGCATTTGGCGGTCAGCACCTCGACGATCGCGTCGACGAAGCCGCGCGCGATGTCGGCCTTGTCCTGCTCGCAGATGTTGGCCACCACTTTCTGTTCGTGGTTCTTCACCACCGTCAGCACCGCCGTCTTCAGGCCCGAGAAGCTGAAGTTGAAGTCCTTGGTGTGCAGCATCGGGCGCGGCAGCTTGTAGGCCGTGGGGTCGCCGAATTCGGCCAGGCGCGAAATCGCCGGCCCGCCCGGATAGCCGAGGCCGAGCAGCTTGGCCGACTTGTCGAAGGCCTCGCCGGCCGCATCGTCCAGCGTTTCGCCGAGCAGGGTGTACTGGCCGACGCCGTCGACCCGCATCAGCTGGGTGTGGCCGCCCGAGACCAGCAGCGCGACGAAGGGGAAGGCCGGCGGATCGCTGGCCAGCAGCGGCGACAGCAAATGGCCTTCGAGGTGGTGTACGCCGAGCACCGGCCTGTCGATCGCCAGCCCCAGGCTGCAGGCCACCGAGGAGCCGACCAGCAGCGCGCCGGCCAGGCCCGGCCCCTGGGTGTAGGCGATGGCGTCGATCGCGGCCAGGCCCACGCCGGCCTTGGCCAGCGTCTGTTCGAGCAGCGGGATGGCGCGCCGGATGTGGTCGCGCGAGGCCAGTTCCGGCACCACGCCGCCGTACTCCTCGTGCATCGCAACTTGCGAATGCAGCGCGTGCGCGAGCAGGCCGCGCTCGGTGTCGTACAGCGCCAGGCCGGTTTCATCGCAGGAGGATTCGACGCCGAGAACGATCATGGAAGGTGCAAAAGTAAAAGGGAATGCGCCATTGTAAAGCACCGCGTCCTAACACAGTGCGCCTGCTCCCCGCCGCGCCATGCGCGGGCGCCACTGGCACCGCTCTTGCTATATCGGGGGTGTACCTTGCGGCCGAGGCTATCAGCCCCGGCAAGCGAAGGCTACGCGCCAGTCACCCACTGGCCGTCATACAAAGGAGGACGACATGACCGAACGATGGAAACCGATCTGTAAAATCAAGGATATCCCGCTGCTGGGCGCACGCCTGGTGCAGCGCGGCCTGGCCTGGCAGGAACTGCCCAACGTGGCCATCTTCCGCACCGCCGACGACCAAGTCTTCGCCCTGCTCGAC
>Ga0193702_1000276_pt1 | contig 20633 bp, 14 predicted proteins | sample U3a1metaG_FD_143060 | JGI IMG/M metagenome (GOLD analysis project Ga0193702, IMG submission 143060) | Soil microbial communities from a riparian zone of the East river system, Colorado, United States - U3a1 | ecosystem: Environmental > Terrestrial > Soil > Riparian zone | place: USA: East River... | reverse complement strand
AACAGGGTAAATACAATCCAAGACCAGGCAATGGACAACAGGGTAATAACCAAAATCCAAATCCTCAGCAAGGTCAGCAAAACCCAAGGCCGGGTAATGGACAAGGAAATAATCAAAACCCCAATCCACAACAGGGTCAATACAATCCAAGACCAGGAAATGGACAACAGGGTAATAATCAGAATCCAAACCCTCAGCAGGGGCAGCAAAATCCAAGGCCTGAAAACGGACAAGTAAATCCTAACCCGCAACAAGGCCAACAAAACCCAAGACCAGGTAACGGGCAGGTAAATCCCAATCCTCAACAGGGTCAACAGTATCCAAGACCAGGCGACGGCCAGGTAAACCCAAATCCGCAACAAGGCCAACAGAATCCAAGACCGAATAATGGACAGGTAAATCCTAATCCGCAACAAGGTCAACAGAATCCAAGACCTAACAACGGACAGGTAAATCCTAATCCGCAGCAAGGTCAACAGAATCCAAGACCTAACAACGGACAGGTAAATCCTAATCCGCAGCAAGGCCAACAGACTCCAAGACCTAACAACGGACAGGTAAATCCTAATCCGCAGCAAGGACAATATAGTCCAAGGCAGGGTACCGGGCAGGTAAATCCTAATCCGCAACAAGGTCAGCCAGCTCCAAGGCCGAATAACGGACAGGTAAACCCTAATCCGCAGCCAGCGCAACAAAGACCGGTTGCACGACCTGCAATTCAGCCAAGGCCGAAACCAGTTGAGGTTAAGAAGCCGGAGCCAGTAAAACAAGAGGTTCAACGACCTCCGGTGCAATAATAGAAGTCATAAAAAAGGCGTCCATAAATTGGGGCGCCTTTATACTTATTTTCTTGTTTTTGGTAAATCACATCCGGTGATGGTCAGCACGCCATTTTTTTATCTCTTTTTTTATTTCGGCAGGCGAAAGGTTTTCCTTGGCCGCCCGGTCAGCAAGTACAATAAACTCATCATCAGGCGCAAAGCGCAGCGCAATAACCTGGCTCATAGTAACCCTGCTATCAAGCGGTTTATGTGTTAATATAAAATGCCTGAGGTTTTCTTCGGCGCGGATAGCCCGGTCCTGTGCTCTTAAAGGGAATTGCCTCATGTAATAAAAAATAAAAAGGCTGCAAATGAAAAGCAACGCTATTAATATGGGGTTAATAACGTCGTAGTGAGCAGACCATTGCAAGTATACGCTGACCAGGGAAATGATGGTGCCAATAAGTAACAGTGTGCTTAATATAAAGTGATAGCCTTTTACGTGACGGGTGTGATGGGCGTTATTTTGTTGTAACATGTTAGGTTTGTTTTTTTAGGCCAAGGTACTACTATTTGATTTATGAAGATATTTAAAAATTACTTTTTGATGTTAAGTGTTAGAACAAACAATGGAAAATTGCGTTAATATTTTTAATCAAAACGCAACTAAATATGAACAACTACTCAATTACATCCGAAAAAACATTGACGATAGGCGGCGAATTAACCGTTAACAGAATGGGTTATGGCGCAATGCGTATTACCGGTAAGGGGATATGGGGGCCGCCAAAAGATGAAGCCGAAGCAATAAATGTTTTGCAGCGGGCTGTAGAGCTTGGCGTGAATTTTATTGACACTGCCGACAGTTATGGTCCGCATATATCAGAAGAGCTAATTGCAAAAGCGCTTTATCCTTATCCTGCGGACCTGGTGATAGGCACTAAAGGCGGACTACTGCGTACAGGACCTGATGTATGGCCTGTAAATGCACATCCTGATCACCTAAAAAAAGCGCTTGAAGGCAGCCTTAAACGCTTAAAGTTGGAGCAGATAGATCTTTACCAGCTACACAGAATAGATCCGATAGTTCCGGCTGAACAAAGCTTTGAGTTTTTACAACAGGCACAGGTAGACGGACTGATAAAACACGTAGGCTTATCAGAAGTTGATGTGGATGTTATTAAAAAGGCACAGGAATATTTTGAAGTTGTATCTGTGCAAAACATGTATAGCGTTGATAACCGTAAATGGGAACATGTGCTGCAATATTGTAAGGCGCATCAAATAGCATTTATTCCATGGTTCCCGCTTAATGCCGGCAATGTAGCCAGCCAGGATAAACTAAAACAAATAGCTGATAAGCATAATGCTTCGGTTCACCAGGTAGCTTTAAACTGGTTGCTTAACCATTCGGATAATATTTTGCTGATCCCCGGGACTTCAAGCGTTAAGCATATGGAAGAGAATATAAATGCAGTTTCGCTTGAGCTTGATGAGGATGATATAAACAAGCTAAATAGTATTAATCCGCAATGAGTACTTGATTAACCCGTTGAATTTTTTACTATGATTTTTTAGCGGATTAAACCAAAACTGCTAAAAACAGTCTAACCCCAACAAATCCCCTATTAAATGTAAAATTAGTTATGAAAAAAGTCAAACTTTCAATCATGGCTTTGATCCTGGTGGGAGCAATAGCCTGTAAAAAAACTGATAACTCATCAGTTAAAATTAACACAAATGTTTCAAGCGATGATGCGGCCGATATGGTGGCCGGGTCACTATCCGTTAACTCGAATGGGTTTGCAGGTATCAGCAATGATGTAGCTGTACAATCCCAGGTATACGCAGATGCTCATTTGGCATGTGGAAGTACCAAAACGGATACGATTACAAAAAAGAGCAGTGCCGGCGCTTCTGTCACCTATAGCTATGGATTAGGATATAGCTATACTTTAAATTGTAACACAAGTAGTATTCCTGATAATGTTATAGGAAAAGTTAATTACAGCGGAAGCTTTAGCAATCCACACCTATCAGAAAGTAGCTCCGGCAATTTGTCATTTACGTTAGCTGGTTTAACGCCAACAGCAACTGCTTATGTGCTTAACGGAACTTTTTTGAGGAGCGGATCATTTGCTTCAAAAACCGATACTGCTAAACATGGTAACAGCAACCTGTCGGTTACAGTTCAGAACCTTAACTTCCGCAAACCAGGGCGAGCAATAGCCAGCGGTACTGCCACATTTAGTTTAAATGGCAGTATTCCTAAAAAAGGTAATTTTAGCTTTACGGGTACACTTGTTTTTAATGGTGACGGTACAGCTAAATTGACCGTTAACGGAACTATATATACGGTTAACCTTATTACAGGAGAAAAAACAAAAGATTAATCGGCCTGGCTTTTTCGATAATATTAAGATAGCCTCCATGGTAATTAAAACCAGGAGGCTTTTTTAATAATTCAGAAATTTTAAAAATCTTATAATGCCGGCCGTTTAGCCTACGCTGGCTACCTTGAATGGCTTTATATCAACTGATTCCCAAATTCCCTGGGTAATGTAGGGCTCATTTTGTTTCCAGGCGTCTAATCCCTCTTCAGTTTCAAATTGCAATACCATTACCGAGCCAATCATTTTGCCCTCATCGTTTAGTATGGCTCCCCCCAAAACATAATTGCCTGTTTTTTTCAATTCAACAGCTGCATCCAGGTGATGTGGGCGCACACTCATGCGACGAGGTAAAGCTTCGGTATCGGTAAAGTCGTAAGCGGTAACAAGATATTGGTTCATATGTATGTATTTAGTTAAGCAAATTAAGCTCAAAGTGCTTAATTAAAAGAATTTTAAGTAACAATGATAAAATAAAAAAGAATAATAACTGTTAATATTACATTTTTTGCATATTTGCTCTTTCAACCAATTACAAATTCTAAATGAAGCACTTTCTTAGGCAGGAATTTTATAAGGCATATAATAAGGAAGCCGAAAATATTTATTTTTCCCCGGGTCGCGTAAACCTGATAGGCGAGCATATTGATTACAATGGCGGCCTGGTAATGCCATGCGCAATAACTTTTGGAACTTATTTGCTTGTTTCGCCAAATAATGATGGCATATTCAGGTTCAGGAGTTTGAATTTTGAAGATAAGCTGGATATTCCTGTTCAAAGCAATTACACTAAAACAGGAGAGTACTGGTTTAATTATCCGCTGGGGGTTATTGAATACTTTTTAAAGGATGGTCACCCCGTTTTGGGTTTGGATCTGCTTTTTTATGGCGATATTCCCATTAGCTCCGGCTTATCGTCATCTGCATCTATAGAGGTGGTAACGGCCTTTGCTTTAAACAGCCTGATGAATAGCGGTTATTCAAAACTCGACCTGGTAAAATTAGCTCAATCAGTTGAAAATAATTTTATCGGCGTAAACTGTGGCATAATGGATCAGTTTGCGGTGGCCTTTGGCGAGAAGAATAAAGCGCTGATGTTAAACTGTGATACCCTGGATTACCAGGCTGTTGACAGTAATTTAGGTGAATATATTTTAGCTATTATAAATACCAATAAACCCCGTAAACTGGCCGAGTCAAAATATAATGAGCGGGTGCAGGAATGCCAGGCTGCGTTAACTGCATTACAGCAACAGTTGGATATTAACAATCTTTGTGATATTGATACGGAAACCTTTAATAAATACAGTAATTTAATTACTGATGAAATAATATACAAAAGGGCCAAACATGTTATTGAGGAAAATGACCGGGTTAAGCTGGCAGCTCTTGCCCTGAGTCAAAACAATCTTGATGAGTTCGGTAGATTGATGTATGCTTCGCATAATTCATTGCGCGATCTGTATGAAGTTAGCGGTAAAGAACTAGATGCCGTTGCAGAATATTGCAAAACCGATATTAATGTGGCTGGAGCCCGCATGACAGGCGCAGGCTTTGGCGGTTGTGCTATTGCTTTAGTTAAAGAAAGCGCTTTTGATAGCTTTAGTGAGAAAGTTACTGCTTATTATACCAATAAAATAGGGTATGCACCATCGGTATATAGTTCTTTAATTGGCAATGGGGTGGGAGAGTTGGTGAGCAGTGATCAGAGATTAGAAACCAGGGGCTAATTAGTGTTGGCGGCTTGAAATCAGAGACAAGGAAATAGTTGCGCTTCGTATATAAAAACGCCGTATGTTAACTGACTTTTAATAGCCAGTCATTTTTACCTTTCGCCTTTTGCCTTTCAGCCTTTACCTTTGTCCGGAATGAAAAAACTAAAACTTGATGAACTTAACCGTGCTTCGGTAGCTGAATTTAAGGCTATGGAGAAGTTTCCTGTTGCTGTGGTGCTTGATAACGTGCGGAGCATGCATAATATAGGTTCCATCTTTCGCACAGCCGATGGGTTTGCTGTTGAGCAGATCAGCCTTTGCGGTATAACGGCTTGTCCGCCGCACCGAGAAATAGAAAAAACAGCATTAGGCGCTACACAGTCAATTAACTGGAAATACTTTGAAACCCCTTTACTGGCTGTAGAACAATTCGTAGAGAGGGCTATGCTATTATAGCGGTTGAACAGGCACAGAACAGTATAATGCTGAACGAGTTTTCACCAGCCGAAGGCCTGAAATATGCACTTGTATTTGGTAACGAAATAAATGGTGTAAGCGAAGAAGTAATGGCAAATATTGATGCCTGTATCGAAATTCCTCAATTTGGAACCAAACACTCTTTTAATATAGTAGTCTCAGCCGGGATTGTTTTGTGGGACTTTTATAGGTCCATAGTCAATAGTCGATAGTCCATGGTCGGAAGTCAAAAAGCTATTGACTATCGACCATGGTCCATGGACTAAAAACTACAGGTGTATCACCTCGCCATATGCATCAGCTGCAGCTTCCATAATAGCCTCGCTCATGGTTGGATGCGGATGTACAGTTTTTATGATCTCGTGTCCGGTAGCTTCCAGCTTGCGTGCGGTAACTACCTCAGCAAGCATTTCGGTAACGTTATGACCTATCATGTGGGCTCCTAAAAATTCACCGTATTTAGCGTCAAATATCAATTTAACAAAACCATCTTTTGCACCTGCCGCGCTGGCTTTACCTGATGCTGAGAATGGGAATTTCCCAATCTTTAATTCATAACCGGCAGCCTTGGCAGCTTTTTCGGTGTAACCCACAGAAGCAACTTCAGGCGAGCAATAAGTACAGCCCGGGATATTATTATAATCCAGCGGATGAGGATCGAGTCCGGCTATTTTTTCAACACAAATAATGCCTTCTGCCGATGCAACGTGTGCAAGGGCCTGTCCTTTAACAATGTCGCCTATAGCATAAACACCTTCAACATTAGTTTTATAATAATCATCAACAACAACTTTACCTCTATCAGTTTGAACGCCGTTTTCTTCAAGCCCTATTCCTTCAATATTGGTTGAAATTCCAACTGCTGATAAAACTATTTCAGCTTCCAGTGTTTCAGTGCCGGTAGCAGTTTTTACCTGTACTTTGCAAATATCACCACTGCTGTCAACCGACTCAACGTTCGAACTCGTCATTATATTTATACCTTGTTTTTTAAGCGTACGCGCTAGTTGTTTCGAAACTTCTTCGTCTTCAAGAGGAACGATGTTGTCTAAAAATTCAACTACGGTAACTTTAGTGCCAATAGCGTTATAAACATATGCAAATTCAATCCCGATTGCGCCTGAACCAACAACTATCATTGACGCAGGTTTTTTAGGCAATATCATAGCCTGGCGGTAGCCAATTACTTTTTTACCGTCCTGTTTAAGGTTTGGAAGTTCGCGTGAGCGACCGCCGGTTGCTAATATTATATGTTTTGCAGTAAGTTCCTGTGTTTCGCCATTGGCATTTGTTACTGTAACAACACCTTTAGCTTTAAGCTTACCTGTGCCTACAACTACATCAATTTTATTTTTACGCATTAAAAACTGAACACCTTTGCTCATGCCGTCAGCCACGCCGCGGCTTCTTTTTATCATGGCTTCAAAATCAACTTCGCTGCTGCCAACTTTTATACCATACTCTGCTGCATGGTTAATGTATTCAAATACCTCAGCGCTTTTTATCAGGGCTTTTGTTGGGATACAGCCCCAATTTAAACAAACGCCACCAAGCGACTCTCTTTCAACTATTGCAGTTTTTAAACCCAACTGTGAAGCACGGATAGCAGCTACATAACCACCCGGCCCGGAACCTATAACAATTAAATCGTAGTTCATATTTTGATTATAATGTTTTTAAAAATGACCTTTTGTATTTTACCTGTTTGAGAATAGCAAATAATTAAGCTTTAGCTTTTAACGGAAACAAAAGTTTTTATGTTCAGTTTACCGGCTTGCACTGTCAGCCTTCGCTTTAAATTCGAGGCCAAAGCTAACTAAAAGGTACCAAATGGAAAAATTATCACGTATGCTAATTTGTATAGCAAAAGTCAAATATTTAAGAAATGCGCAGTTTAGCTATAATTTAAAATTAAGGGGCAATAAATGCGAATATTGCATAATAGGTAATGAATAATTTAGTAATCGATACAAATTTCTTGTTATTGTTGAAAACTATAATTATTATTGACAGTAAGTTAATGGACGATAATGGCAATGCGTTTTTTGGCGCTGAATAAAGCGCTCAATTAAACAGATTTTATTGCTATTGTAATAGACTGAAGGGGCTGCTTTTATTTTATTTTTGGCCGTGTCTTTAGCCGGTTGTGTTTACCATAGCATTCTTTAAGCAGTACATTGCCTATGGATCTCGCTTTCAAAATAGGTTAATGCTTTTGTTACAATATGCGGTCATTTGTTAACACGTAATTAACCTGATCGCAATATTTAAGGATCAAATTTGGAGCGGATTTATGAATAGATGCTTGTAAGTTCATAAAACGCGATCTATTACCGCTATTTTATATTACTATATAATGAGCATTATAAAGGAGATATTTACCCCACTCAATAATTTAACTGAATTGCCCGGCGAGGTTGATTTAGATTCTCTTTTTAAAGAATATTATGATCGCTTAGTATATTTCTCTATCCAGTTTGTTAAAGATAAAGACCAGGCGCAGGATATCGTTCAGGATTCCTTTATAAAGTATTGGAATCAGCGCGAAATGGTAATGTCAAATAAAATCGCCATCAAAAATTTCCTGTACAGCACGGTACGCAACGCCAGCCTTAATGTTATCCGTCATGAGAAAGTTAGAGAAGGTTACATTCAGGAACAGGGTAGTGCAGAGCCTGAAGAACCTGCGGTAATTGATGCAATTATTGCTGCTGAAGTAATCTCCAAAATTCATGCTGCTGTTCAATCATTACCTGAAAGCCATCGCCAGATCTCTGTTATGGGGTATTTTGATGGTAAAAAGAATAATGAAATAGCTGACGAATTAAATATGTCTGTCAATACCGTAAAAAAACAAAAACAAAGAGCCTTACAACTACTCCGGATGAAGCTTGAGCCTGAGATGCTTATATTATTTTCTATCCTGTTGATGGAAGTTTTTAAGTAAGCAGCAGCTTGTTAGCATAGGTTATTTATTAAATTCAGAAAAAAAGTTTCATTTACTTTATCCTCTTTGAATTGTTAGGTGTCTTAATACCCGAAAAGACATTATGAATAATTACCAGCCTTATTTTGATCTTGCGGAGCTAATCGCAAAATATTTGCGGAATGAGCTGACCGCAGCGGAACAAAAGGAATTGGAGCAATGGCTAAACGCGAGTGTTCATAACCAGGAATTATTCAAAAAATTAACCGATGAAACGCTTATTAACCAGCAGGTAGAAGTTTTTTCAGCATCTGACAGGGATAGCGCATGGGAAAAAATAGCCGAAAGAACCCGGTTTAAAAAAACAACAACAACCCCGTTTAATTTAAAACAATTATTTCCTTATGCAGCGGCGGCAGTTTTGCTTGCAACAATTGGCATAGGCTTCAGTAGGTATTTTTTAAAAAAGACCATAGATAAGCCACTGGCGATTCATAAAACAGATATTTTACCCGGAAGCAATAAAGCTATTTTGACCTTAGCCAACGGATCGAAAATAATTTTAAATGATGCCGGAAATGGGAAAATTGCCCGGCAACAGAATATTGTGATTGACAAGGCTAAAAACGGACAGTTGATTTACGATGTTGACGGTTCCTTTAAAACAGACCGGCAGCCAAAGGTTGCCGCGATTGTCGCTATGAACACCCTTACCACACCCCGTGGAGGGCAGTATGAAGTGGTTTTACCTGATGGCACCAAAGTGTGGTTAAATGCAGCTTCGTCTTTACGATATCCAACGTCATTTCCGGGTAATGAAAGGCAGGTTGAATTAACGGGTGAAGCCTATTTTGAAGTTGCAAAAAATGCAGCCCAACCTTTTTTTGTAAAAACAACCAATCAAACTGTTGAGGTATTAGGCACGCACTTTAACATTAATAGTTACAGCGACGAAATTTCTACAAAAACCACCCTTCTTGAAGGAAGTATTACCGTTACAAATACTTCAGGGATGCCTTTGGTTAAACTTAAACCCAGGCAGCAGGCAATTGGTACGCTAAAAGGGATGAAAGTAAATACAGATGCTGACACCGAAGAAGCGATGGCATGGAAAAACGGAAAGTTTATGTTTAAAAACACAGATCTTCCAGCGATTATGCGCCTTTTATCAAGATGGTATGATGTGGATGTGGAATACCAGGGCACAATTGCCGAAAAACATTACAGGGGACAGATTTCACGAAATGTGCCTGTATCACAGGTGTTTGAGATATTAAAAACAAGCGGCGTTAACTTTACAATCAGCGGGAGGACGATTATAGTAAAACCATAAAACGGAACCAGGGTATCCGGCAAGGCCGGTTATCTTAAGGCCAAAAAAGACCAGAAGTGTAGCGAGCACTTCCGGCCAAATAATCGGGCCAATCATAAAAATAATATTGACAATACACTTTTACAAAAAAAACCCAACCAAAAATATGGATTTTTCTACACATTTTCCGCCACCATATGGGGGCCGGGGGATAAACAAAACCATTAAAGCAATAAATAGCTTTTACAACATAGATCCGGCTACCAAAAGGAAATTTATTATGCGGATAAAATTAATTACCATTTTATTATTTGCAGCGTGCCTTCATATTAGTGCAGCAAGTTTTAGCCAAAATGTTACCATTTCTGAAAGAAATGCCCGCCTTGAAACAGTTTTGAATAAAATTGAAAAGCAAAGTGGCTATGATGTTTTTATGCAAACAGAACTTCTGGCCAAAAGCAATAAAGTTACCATAGATGTTAAGAATTCAACCCTGCAAAAAGCGCTTGAAAAGGTTTTTAAAGGGCAGCCATTAACCTACGCAATAGTTGGACATACTATTGTGTTGAAGGAAATGACCTCATCAAAAAACTCATCTGAAAAAAATACGGGTTTAGTGATTAACGCAGACCGTGTGGTTACAGGTAAATTACTGGATGCACAAACAAAGGAGCCACTTATTGGAGCTACGATAACTGTAAAAGGAGCGAAACGTGCAACCCTTGCTGCGCTTGACGGAACATTTAAAATAAACGTTCCTGAAGGAGGCTCGACGTTGGTATTTACATACATTGGTTATATAACCAAAGAGCTGACCATCACCGGCGCCGATCTTGGCACTATTACAATGGATCCTGTTTCAGCTTCTGTGAAAGAAGTTACGGTTACGGCTAACCCATCTTTAGCAATTGACCGGCATACGCCTATCGCTGCTTCTTCAGTAGGTAAAGTTTACATTGAAGAAAAGGGCGCCGGGGCCGAATTTCCAGAGCTTTTAAAAGCTGCCCCGGGTGTTATGACCTCAAAAGGCGGCGGCGGTTATGGCGACTCGAGGGTAAATATCCGCGGTTTTAGCAGTAACAACGTTGCGCTTTTAATAAACGGCATCCCTGTTAACGATGTGGAAGCGGGCAAAATTTACTGGAACGACTGGGCTGGCCTTGCTGATGTTACAACATCAATGCAGGTGCAACGCGGACTGGGCGCATCAAAGGTAGCGGTTCCTTCACTGGGCGGTACTATAAATATTACTACCAAAAGTACGGAACTGCAGGAAGGTGGAACTATATCTCAATCGGTAGGAACGTACAATACCTTAAAAACAGTACTTTCTTATTCAACCGGTTTAACCGATAAAGGATGGGCTACATCATTCTTATTATCCAGAAGCACTGGTGATGGCTATTCGCCTGGCTTATATTATACCGGCTATAGCTATTTTGCTAACATTTCAAAAGTATTAAGCCCTACACAAACTTTATCGTTTAATTTTATGGGCGCTACTCAAAACCACGGGCAGCGTTATACTTTTAATACAATCAGCACTTACCGCAGCAGCCCTCTGGGCATCAGGTATAACTCCGACTACGGTTACCTGAACGGTCAGCTTTTAAGCGCTGAACAGAACTATTATAACAAGCCATTAGCTTCATTGAACCACAGCTGGAAGATTAATGAAACATCATCATTAGCGACCGTAGTTTACGGGTCATGGGGTACAGGGGCAGCCCGCTACCTGGCTGGCAGCAACGTTACTTTAACACCCGGTAACGGTACATCCAATGTGCCAAGAACAGGCGACATCTATTCACCTATCGACTTTAATGCCATTGTTAAACAAAACGTAGCCAATACCGATGGTTCTTCAAGCAGGTATTTCCAAAATACAGTAAATAATCACCAGCAATACGGCATATTAAGCACCTATAAAAAGAAATTAGGGGATATTGATATATTGGCAGGTATTGACGGAAGATATTACCAGGGCGAGCATTTTTACCAAATGGATGATTTGCTGGGAGGATCGTACATAACTGACACCAGGAGTACTCCAACCGCTAGTATTACAAGTCCTTCAGGTAATATAAATAACCCTAACGCACATATTGGTGTTGGTGATAAGTTTAACAATGATTATACGTACGAAGTTGCTTCAGAAGGCGCTTATGTGCAGGCCGAATATAATAAAAATGATCTTTCGGCATTTGTTACCGTTGCGGCAAATAACACCGGCAATAGGAGGATAGATTATTTTAATTATACTACCGGCAGCCCCGACGCAACCAGTAAATGGGTTAACTTTTTGGGTTACCAGGCAAAAGGTGGCGCTAACTATAATATTGATGCACACAACAACATATTTGCCAACATAGGTTATATCCAAAGAGCGCCGTTGGTTGCCAATATATTTCTTAACAAGAAAAATGACCTTAACCCGGATGCTAAACCTGAAAAGCTGATGAGCTATGAGTTAGGCTACGGTTTTGTAAGCTCGATGTTTAGTGCTAACGTTAACGTATACAGATCGACGTATAAAGACAGGGCAAAAACCAGTGTTTTAACAGACCCAATAGATAACTCACCTTATACCGTAAATATTTCAGGTATTAATGAAATTCACCAGGGTGTTGAAGTTGATGCAAAGTTCCGTCCAATCAACGCTGTTACTTTAAGTGGAAGCTTATCCATAGGTGATTTTCATTACACCAGCAACACTGGCCCAACACAAGTAACCAGCGACCAGGGCAAAACTTTAAACCAGGATGCCTTACTGCTTAAAGGCTTAAAAGTAGGTGAATTTGGCACTTCAAACACCAGTGCACAAACAACAGCAGCTTTGGGGCTTGATGTGCAGGTGTTACCAAAAGTAAAGGTTGGAGCAAACTACAATTTCTATGGCCGTTACTATGCATCGTTTGATCCGTCGAAACTTACTAGCACACAGCAAACAGCTGCGGGAACGCCGTTCACAAACTACGAGCTTCCAAATTTCTCGACAATGGATTTGAACGTTGTATATCGCTTTAAGTTTGCAGGGCTTGATGCTTCATTTATAGCCAATGTTTACAACGTGTTAAATACCGCTTATGTTGCGGATGCCTTTGAAACCGCTATCCCGGGGAACGCTGCTGCTTACAGTTATCCAACCCGTATAAGCAACATGGGCGTTTGGTATGGCTCACCGAGAACATACATGACCACTTTTAAAATTAACTTTTAATCATCTTTTATAAAAGATATTATGAAAAAAATATTATTCAATTTACTGGGACTTGCAGCCATTGCCACAGCGATAAACTCCTGCAAACCTATGGATAAAACCTACAAGGCACTTGATGGCTTGCCGGGCGCTGCTAAATCACTTACTTATACCATACAGGCTGCCGATTATACTAATACTAACGTATATCCTTCAACCTCGGCAGTTTACAAATCAAAAGGATTTACATCAACGGCAGATGCCAACGCAAACATTCCGGCATTGCTTAACTACAAGTTTTTTGATTATCCGGATGGCTCAAACGCTAATATAACATTTACGCCGATAAGCCCTTCAATTGCAGCACCGGACAGCGTTTTTAAGGATGTATCTTATACACTTACCTACGACGACTATTTGCTGCTGCCTAACAATAAATATGCTGATTTTAGTATAGCCCAGGTGCTTAGCTGGTTATCCTACAAATACCCGGCTCCAATGCCAAATCAGCTTCAGGTGTTAACATGGACTTTTTATCCTACTATTCCGGCATCAGCACCAGCCGTATATCCCGGTATTTATGTAACTACAACCGATAAGGTTACCACAGCAACCGGATCATTTTCGTTTATAAATGGTGCCTGGATACAGGCTTACCAGATCACTCCTGCTCAATATGCATCAGTGGGACGCGGTCAATATAATCAGTTCACTTCTGCGGATGATCCTTCATTGATCTCCTACCTGAACAATCTGCTGAAAACTGATCCATATGTTGCGGGTAATGCCAAAGCCGGGAGCGTTGAATATGTAAGCTTTAACTATTACAGCAGTACTAAAGTAACCTCGCAAAGAGTTATACAGTTACTTTTTGATGGTACCAACTGGGGGCCGTCAAAAGGTACATTAACTTTTGTAAAAAGCAACGGTAAATGGATCCCCGATCCGACGGTATATTATACACTAACAACCGCTGACACAAAACTTATCGGAAATCCAAATGGTACAAATAATACGGATATCGGTACCTCTGCGCAAAGGGCTAACCTTTATCAATACGGCGATTTTTCAGGTTGGGCAGTAGCCGATCTGAATAAGGCGATGATTTTGGTATTAACAACCGATTTTCCTCATCCAACAATAAATATTTCTTATAAGGTTACGTTCCTGGTGTACTCGGGCGGCGATAAGCCAACCACTTATACCTATGTTTATAACGGAACAAGCTGGACAGCGAAACAATAATAAACCTTAATCATAATAAATAATAAGACCTGGCCAATTGCCGGGTTTTATTATTTATATATGTTTCTTTAAAGATAAATAAGTTTTTAAATGTGATTTTATATTGCAAATATTTGGTTATCTCCGTTTTATGAATTTAATATCCATATTGTCTATTGATTCTATATATTAATGCAAAGTCTATTAAATGTTGATAAATCATTAATAATTAGTAACATTAATTTAATATTGGCAATAGTGTGATAACATATCTTTGCATCAAATTAATTAATTAGGTGTTAACTAAAAAAAGATTGTATGAGGAAGTTTTTACTTTTTGTTTTACTTACCGGGATCACATTTTTCATCAGTAAGAATGTATCAGCCCAGGGTGTAACCACCGCCAGCGTTAACGGGATCGTTTCCGATAGCAAAGGCCCTATACCCGGAGCAACCGTTTCAATTATACATGTGCCGACCGGTACTGTGTATTCAACTGTAACACGTACTGATGGTCGTTTTAACTTGCCAAACTTAAGAGTAGGCGGCCCGTACACATTTAAAGTAACTTTTATAGGTTACAAAGACAATGTCCAGGAAAATATCACGCTTTCGATCGGTCAGGATCAGAAACTTGATACCAAACTGGTAGATAATACAACAGCCCTTAATGAAGTAGTTATCAGGGGTTCACAAGGTAAAGTGATCAACTCTTCACGTACCGGCGCCCGCGAAACTGTTAATCGTCAGCAAATTGAAAATTTGCCTACTATTAACCGCTCACTGGCTGACTTTACAAAATTAACTCCTTCTGCTAATGGCTTAAGCTTTGGCGGTCGCAGCAGCAACTTTAACAACATTACTGTTGACGGTGCTTTGTTTAACAACTCTTTCGGCCTTTCAGGTACGCTTGGTGGTCAAACCAACTCACAGCCCATTTCATTAGATGCGATTGACCAGATCCAGGTTGATATTGCTCCTTTTGACGTTAGGCAGGGTAACTTTACAGGCGCAGGTGTTAATACTGTAGTAAAATCAGGTACCAATACTATTAAAGGTACGGTTTATGATTACTTACGCAGCACAGGTTTAACAGGTTATAATGCGGCAGGCACCAAAATAACTAAAACGCCTTTTAATTATCACCAGGTAGGTGCAAGCATTGGCGGCCCAATTATTAAGAACAAATTATTCTTCTTTGTTTCAGGTGAAGAAGAACGTATTAGTCAGCCTTATTCATCTTATGTAGCTACAGGCTCAGGTGCAAGCGGTAACGTTTCACTTGCTGATGCAACTACACTTGAGGCCATCAAACAAAAATTGATAAAAGATTATGGTTACAACCCAGGTGATTACCAGGGCTATAACCTTGCCACTTCAAGCAACAAGCTTACTGCCAAAATTGACTGGAATATTGATAAGAACAACATATTAAGCGCTAAATATTTCTACCTGAAATCATACGCAGATCAACCACCAAGCAACTCCGGTACAATTGGTGTTAATGCCACAACTCGTTCTGCAGGCTTAAACACCTTGCCGTTTTCTGGCGCTGGCTACCGTATTAATAACAACTTTAATATCGGCATAGTTGAGCTTGATACCCGTATCAACGATAAACTTTCAAACAGATTAACTGTTGGCTATTCAGCGTTACGCGATTTTCGTGCATCATCAGGAAGCTCAGACATTCCAATGGTTGATATCGGTAACGGACAGTTTGATGTAACAGCCAATAAAATTGGAGCGTTAACAACAAGCTTTGGTTATGAATTGTACACCGCAAATAACGTGTTGAATACCAATATAGGCCAGTTCAGTGATGATCTTACTTTATATGCAGGTAAACATGAGATCACTTTTGGTACTAATGACCAAATCCAGAGTTATACAAATGGTTTTGCTCCCGATTATAACGGGCAATATACTTTTTATTCAGCCGCAGACTTTCTCGCAAATAATCCAGCTGCCTCTTATGCATACCGTTATTCTACCTCGCCGGATGGTTCATTCCCTTATGCTAAAATTAAAGCATCTATTTACAGCGTTTACGTACAGGATAAATTTCACGTTAGCGATAAATTTATCTTAACCTATGGTTTAAGAGCTGATTATGACGCATTTCCAACAAGCCTGGCAAAAAATGATAATGCTGCTGCATTAACTTTCCAGGGAGGTTACGCTAGCGGCATCCATGTTGATCCGTCGAAATTACCTTCAAACAGAGTTTTGGTATCTCCGCGCGTGGGCTTTAACTGGGATGTGTTTGGTGACCAAACAACCCAGGTTCGTGGTGGTTCTGGTATATTCGCTGGTACTGTGCCTTTTGTATGGATCTCAAACCAGGCCTCAAATAATGGTTTATTATTTAGTTCAGGTACGGTTACTACTCCAGGCGACCCGCGTTTAGTTTTTAATCCTGATGTGAATCATGGCCGCCCGGTTCCTACTCCTGGCAAGACAGTTGCCCCTAATACTTCTTACGAGCTGGACGTAGCTAACCCTAATTTAAAATACCCTGAAATTTGGAGAACCAATTTAGCGGTTGATCACAGATTACCAGGCGGTATTATTGCAACCATTGAAGGTGCTTACACTAAAGATATAAATGCTATTTATCATCAGAACCTGGTAGTGTCAAATGACTTTACTGTACTTTCAGGTCCCGAAGGACAAATACGTTATAAAAACAGCAATTTTACCCAAACACCAGCAAAAGGCGGAACAAATACAGGCGCTATTAGTGCTCAAAACCCTATCATAACCGGGTTATATTATATGACTAATACCAGTAAAGGATATTCATATTTTGTTACAGGCCAATTGCAAAAATCATTCAGCAATGGATTTTACGCAAACGTGGCATACACCCATAGCGGAGCTAAAGACGTAAACGACGGTGGTTCAACCGCTGCAACTATCTGGAGCACCCGTTATGTTGCCGGTAATCCAAATGCTGACAATCTTTCAAACAGCTCTTACGTTCAGCCAAACCGTGTAATAGCTTCGGTTTTTTATAAAAAAGCCTATGCAGGTCACGCTTCAACATCAGTAGGTTTATTATTCGAAATGGCAAATAACGGTGCTGTATCATACTTAACAGGTGGCGACCCTAATAACGACGGCGCAACCAACGACCTGATGTATGTTCCAAAAACACAAAGCGATATCATTTTGGTGCCAAATAATACTGACATTACTAAAGGCCCGATTGATACCCGCGATGCCGCTACACAATGGGCTCAGTTAAATAACTTCATCAACCAGGATAAATATTTAAGCAAACACAGAGGTGAGTTCACTGCACGCAATGGCGTAATATTACCTTACTTTAAAAGGCTTGACTTAAAAGTTGTTCAGGACTTTTATGTGATGGTTGGTAAATCTAAAAACACTATTGAGATCAGCTTTGACATGATCAACGTTGGTAACTTCCTTAACAAAAACTGGGGCAACTATCAAACTACCTTTACCGGTGTTAACTTTGGCAGTGTAACCCTGTTGAACTATAAAGGAACTGATGCTTCAGGAAGGCCGACTTACTCGTTCCCTTACCTGAATGCGGCTAAGTCAGTGCCAGTTACTCAGTCATTTATTGACGGAACCAGTCAGTTATCACGCTGGCAAGGTCAGTTAGGTTTAAGATATATCTTCAATTAATATCACGCCTAACCATAACAAAGAAGGTCCCCGGTATTTTACCGGGGACCTTCTTTATTATAGAAGATTATTTTAATGGTTAATTATAAACAAACTCTCCAAACTCCGAGCGGATGGTTACCTGCTTTTTATCAGCAGCTTCAACATGGCCGATGATCTGCGCTTCAACCCCAAAGCTTTGCGAGATCTTTATCAAATCATCAGCAATATCGGCAGGAACATAAAGCTCCATCCGGTGGCCCATATTAAATACTTTGTACATTTCCTGCCAGCTGGTTTTTGATTCCTGTTGGATTAGATTAAACAGGGGAGGGACTGGGAACAGGTTGTCTTTTATAATATGCAGGTTATCAATAAAGTGCAGCACTTTTGTTTGTGCGCCACCGCTGCAATGTACCATGCCATGTACGCCATCGCGATAGCCATCCAATATCTTTTTAATAATAGGGGCGTAGGTGCGGGTTGCAGATAATACCAGCTTGCCCGCAGTAACAGTTTGTCCGTTTCCGATATCAACCAGGTCGGTTAAGTTTTTGCTTCCTGAGAAAATCAGATCGTGCGGGATAGCCGCATCATAGCTTTCGGGGTATTTATCCGAAATTGTTTTATTAAAAACGTCGTGCCGGGCTGATGTAAGGCCGTTAGAGCCCATCCCGCCGTTGTATTCTTTTTCGTAGGATGCCTGTCCGGATGAGGCAAGGCCTACAATTACATCACCAGGCTGGATGCGGTGATTTGAAATAACATCCGCTTGTTTCATGCGGCAGGTAACGGTGCTATCCACAATAATGGTGCGCACCAGGTCGCCCACATCGGCAGTTTCGCCCCCGGTTGAATAGATGCCTATACCTGCTTCTCTTAGTTCTGCAAGAATTTCCTCGGTTCCATTTATTATGGCTGCAATAACCTCGCCGGGGATCAAGTTCTTGTTTCTGCCTATTGTTGACGATAAAAGGATATTATCGGTAGCGCCTACGCAAAGCAGGTCGTCAAGATTCATGATAATGGCATCCTGGGCAATCCCGCGCCAAACAGAAATATCACCGGTTTCCTTCCAGTAAGTATAAGCCAGCGATGATTTTGTGCCTGCTCCGTCGGCATGCATTATATTACAATAAAGCGGGTCGTTGGTTAAAATATCAGGCGCTATTTTGCAAAATGCCTTTGGGAAAATTCCCTTATCAATATTTTTTATGGCATTATGTACATCATCTTTTGAGGCTGATACACCTCTTTGATCATACCTTTGAGAAGAATTCATGCGGCAAATATAAAAATAGTTGATGGATCATAGTTCATGGTTCATGGTTTTAAGTGAATGCGAATGGTGTGAATTACAAAAGATCACACGAATTCAATATTGTTGGATCGCGAAATTTGTGCAATTCAGATAATTTAACGTGAAGTCGACATAAAGATTGGTGGAATATTCTGATTATAAGCTATTTACATTTATTTAATTCTTGATAAATAGCTAAATGATTAATAATCAACGTGTTTCACAGCGTTCCGGGTGTTCCGTGTGGAAAAATGGAACGCTGTGCCGGCGTTTGCTTATGTCGAACATTAAATTAGGAAGGATTAGCATTTATTTAAATTCGTAAAATCCGAAATAATTAGTGAAAATTTGTGTTAACTAATAATATCCCCACTACTTAATGAAAGTAATATCCTGGCTCAGACAACAATTAAAAAGATCATTTGACAGGATTCGGAATGAAAACTTAAAGAAAAATGCCCTGCAGGCAATCCCGTTCTGGATAGCTTCAATAATAACTGGACTCGCAGCTGTGTTATACACTAAGCTTTTTGTAGCTGCCGAGGACGTCACCACATTTATTTTTAACCACCATGCATGGCTGCTTTTTATAGTAACCCCCGCATGTTTTGTATTGGCGTGGTGGCTGGTGCAGCGGTTTTCGCCCTATGCACGCGGTAGTGGCATCCCCCAGGTTATGGCGGCTATACAGATCTCATCGCCAAAAACAACCGGGATAATCGATAAACTTTTAGGCTTCCGCATTATAGTAGTAAAAGTGGCATCAAGCCTGGTTATGGCAATTGGCGGTGGGGCTATCGGCAGGGAAGGGCCTACTATTCAGATAGCAACGTCAGTATATAAAATTGTGTACCAGCTATTGCCAAAGTGGTGGCCAAAAATTGCTAAAAAGAATATGATGGTAACCGGGGCGGCTGCAGGTTTGGCTGCAGCTTTTAACACTCCGCTTGGCGGGATTGTATTTGCTATTGAAGAGTTGACCAAAACGCACTTCAGTTATTATAAAACTGCTATTTTTTCGTCAGTTATTATAGCGGGGTTGTCTGCGCAAGCACTTTTAGGGCCGTATTTGTATTTAGGTTACCCTAAGGTTGATAACTTATCGGGATATATATTTTTAGGTGTAGCCCTGGTTGCAGTTATTTCCGGCCTTTGTGGCAGCGCTATGTCAAAGCTGGTGCTGTTTATATTTGCTTTTAAGGCCAGATTTGAATTTAGCTGGCATCACGTTGTATATGTAATAGTATGCGCGCTTATTTTAGTTTCGATGGCGTTTTTTGTTGATAGGGGAGCTTTAGGATCAGGAAAGGATCTGATGCAAAAAACCTTGTTTACGCCGGATAAATATGTTGCATGGTACACGCCTTTATTAAGGATAGGCGGCACATTGGTTTCATTTACTACAGGTGCGGCGGGGGGGATCTTTGCACCAGCCCTTGGCGCTGGCGCCAGTGTTGGCTCATTAATAGCCAGTTGGTTTAAAGTGGCAGATAATAATGCCAACATGCTTATTTTAGCCGGGATGGTTGGTTTTTTAACCGGTGTTACGCGCTCGCCGTTTACGTCGGTAATATTGGTGCTGGAAATGACCGATCGGCACAACGTTATCTTTCATCTTATCCTTGCCGGTATGATTGCCAGCCTGATATCAGTTTTGATTGATAAGCACTCGCTTTATGATCACCTGAAG
>Ga0193702_1000275_pt1 | contig 20663 bp, 17 predicted proteins | sample U3a1metaG_FD_143060 | JGI IMG/M metagenome (GOLD analysis project Ga0193702, IMG submission 143060) | Soil microbial communities from a riparian zone of the East river system, Colorado, United States - U3a1 | ecosystem: Environmental > Terrestrial > Soil > Riparian zone | place: USA: East River... | reverse complement strand
TTAGGTACCAACAAATCTGTGGCTGAAATAGCTTATGCTTTAGGCTTTGAATACCCGCAGTACTTTAACAAACTCTTCAAGCAAAAAACCGGGAAAACGCCGGTTGAATTAAGGAGTATGAATTAAGACGTTAGCCATAAAAAAAATCAACAAAGCCCCCAACTTTCGTTGAAGGCTTTATAAGGGGAGTAGGATCGAACCGTTGTCCGCTAACTACCGGATCCTACATGCTAATCATCTGAACTGCCCCCCGTCGATTATTTTGTTTTCAGCGGGGTAAATACTTTTGCTTATTTTAAAGCACCGTTTGAAGCGTCAATAATTAAACTGGCAACCTCTTTAGGGTGTGATTCAAATACAGAATGACTTGCCCCTTCAATTTCTACGGTCTGGCTCTTTGCCCGTTTCGCATACATCCGTTCCAGGTCCGGGTTAATGATCCGGTCGGCTTTGGCTATCATATACCAGCTGGGCTTTGTTCTCCAGGCGGGATTTTGAATTACGGCATGGAACACACCGTCTGCAGTAGGCATCTGCGCGTTTGCCATAAACTCTGCTTGTTTAATAGGAAGGTCGCCCGCGAAATCAGCCGGAAACTGTGCCGGGTCGATATAGTCGAAACCATTGGCAGGCTTTTGCAGGGATTTGTAAGCCGGAGGGAAGCGTTTTCCATTATCCGCTTCTGATTCTCCTTTATCCGGAGCGTGGGCAGCAATATAAACCAGCCCTGCCACATGCGGGTCATTGCCGGCTTCGGTTATCAAGCCGCCACCATAGCTATGGCCAACTAAAATACAGGGCCCGCTCTGAAGGTCCAACGTCCGCTTTACAGCCGCTAAATCGGCATCAAAAGAGGTCAACGGCTGTTGTACAACACTAACATGATATCCTTTACTCACCAGGATGTCGTAAACCGGCTTCCATCCGGAACCGTCTACAAATGCGCCGTGTACCAATACAATATTTTTAATGGGTGCAGGCTGTTGTGCTTGCACGGGAGAAGTAAATAGAGCGGCAAATACCATGCTGCCGGTCACCATCAATCGAATGATGCTTTTTGATCTGTTTTTCATAATAAATAACATTAAATGTTAAACTTTTAAACCGCCGAATATGCTGAGCATCATTACCGATAGAACAACCATCGTGATCCCGATATAAAGCCGGTCTTTTTCTAAAATAAAACCTATTAAGGAGAATAGTATGCGCAGTATGGGTGTAGCAATCAGTACCACTACGCCAAACTGAATAATACCTTTTGCTTCCATGCCGGTTACGCCATGCCAGATTTCCCTGCCCGTAGTTAGTCCGGCTTTTTCGCCGATGAACAGCTGGTAATGCGGCAATAACATATTTCCTGATTGTGTGAGGTACAGTATGCCGCCTGCCAGCACAATAAGGCTGGAAAGCAATACGCCAAATCTGAGTTGAAGGCCTATGAATTGTTCAATATCATGGTCGGCGGGGTGCAGTTTTGAAATTATCTTTTTCATGGGATGAGATTAAAATTTATGATTGTAGCCGTTGTAGATCATTTCTATCGCGACAAACACGATAGCTGTGCAAAAGATATATTTTAATACCCGCGCATCTATCCGTGTTAATAGTTTTGAGCCGGTAAATGCGCCGGCTAACACGCCCAGTACTACAGGAAATGCAATACCTGCATCCATATACCCCCTTTGCAGGTAAACCACGGCGCTGGCGGCAGCGGTTACGCCAATCATAAAATTGCTGGTGGTAGTACTCACCTTAAAAGGGATATGCATAGTTGAATCCATTGCCAGCACTTTGAGCGCGCCCGACCCGATGCCTAACAGCCCCGAGAAGATCCCGGCCACAGTCATGATAGAAAATCCCGCGCCTACATTTTTCAGGTGATAGCTTACTTCGCCGGTTTTGGTAGGATAACTGTTGTTGAGCTTAAGTTTGTTTGCAGTGGCACTGCCAGCCAGCAGCGCTTCCTCGTTCTTTTTCCGCAATGTCATTGCTGCCGAAAATAGCAGGATACTGCCAAATAGTATGGCGATGGTATTAGTAGGTGTATACACCGCGATTACCGCGCCAACCACCGCGCCCACGGTGGTGGCAATTTCCAGGAACATTCCCAGCCTGATGTTAGTGATGCCTTCTTTAACATAGGCACTTGCGGCACCCGAGGAGTTTGCGATTGAGGCAAGAAGCGCTGCGCCGATGGCGTAACGGATATCTACGTGAAAAACCAGTGTCAATAATGGAATGATAACCACACCACCGCCTAACCCGGTAAGTGATCCAACCAGGCCGGCCAGGTAAGCGCCGGCCAGCAATAATAGGGTGAACGTTAGAATAGTCATGATGTTAATAATTATTATTTAAAATGAAGGTGATTATTTCAACCGCCTGTTTTTTCTTCCTGGCGCGTATGGCGATAAAAAGATCTTCATGCAGGTGATGGCTCATGGCAAAATGGGCGATACCCTGGAGTTCCCTCTGAGAAAAAAAAGAACGGATGGTTTGTGTAAAGTTTTGATATAAGGCAGTTAGCACGCTGTTTCCGGCCGAACTTGCAATAGCCATGTGGAAGGCAATATCTGCATTGGTACAGGCTGCGCGGTCTTCCGTTAATATAGCCTGTTTCCGGGCGGCCAGTTGTTTTTCCATTTCGGCCAAATCATCAGGCGTGTGCAGTTCGGCAGCAAGCCTCACGATCTCTTCTTCCAATAGTCTTCTAACCGCGTTAATCTCTTCAAAGCTGGCATTTTTTAGCCGCTGCTCCATGGGTAGTTGGTCGTCATGTTTATTAACATAAGTACCATCGCCCTGTCTAACCTGTAAAACGCCGGCCATCGCCAGGCTTTTAATGGCTTCCCGTATTGATGACCTTCCAACAGCGTAGATCTTCATCAACTCAGGCTCGGCAGGGATCTTTTCGTCAGTCTTGTATTTGTTCTCCTTAATGTCCTGCCTGATCCTGGCTGCTACCTGATCTGAAAGCTTTTCCTTTTTCATAATCTTAAATTATAATACAAACATACGATGTTTATTTAAACATCAGATGTTTAAACAGAAAAAATAGAGGTCTTTACAGTAGTGTGACATTTTTGTAGTCTTTAAGTATGAAATGCTATGCTTGTAGAAACTGCGTTCACGACCAGTACACCCTCACAGGTCGAAGTTTGGCAACTTCAACCTAAAATATAACAAGCGTTCTGCTTGTCCGTAAACAAAAAGGCTGTCTTACTTTCGTAAAGCAGTCTTCAGGTAGTGGGAGCAGGGAACCTACATCCGCTTTTGGCGAATATGAGTTCGGCGAGCTATCAACTAACCCACACGAAAAAAGTCTTTAGACTTACGACTAAAGACTTTTGACTTCTGAAAAGGTAGCCCTCACTGGACGTTTCCCGAACTGTTTCTTAGAGAACATGAGGAAAATAGCGTTTTGAGCTTTGTAGCTCACACTTAGTCCCCGACCACGGCGCGCTCGATGCCGTACTTCGGCGCTGCCGACGTCATGCGGGCGATTTCCGCCTCGTCGACCGCAGGCGCGGGACCGTCATTGATTGCCGGCTGACCGGACTCGCGGAAGAAATCCTCGATCCCACCCGGCGTGAAGGTCAGGAGGATCCGGCTCGGGGTCGCCGCAGTGTTGCGGAAGTAGTGCGGCGTACCGCGTGGCCCGAAGGCGAATCCGCCAGGCCCGATGGCATGCACCTCATCGCCGATGTGGATTTCGAAAGTTCCGTCAAGCACATACCAGAACTCGTCCTCGCTGGTGTGGATGTGTGGCGGAGGCCCACCACCGGGGGTAGTCAGGCACTCAACCACCGTAAAGCTTTTACCGGTGCTTGCGGCGGTCGCCTTGAGCGTCAACGTATCGGCTACAAACCAGATGCGTTCACCTTCGCCTGCGACTGTGGCAAAGCCCTTGATGATGTTTGTGTTGTTATTCATAATAGGTTTCATTTAATGCTTTATGATGATATTCATCCCGGGCTAATTATTTTTGTGCTGTTAGTTTTATTTCCCCATATTTTCCAGCATAAAAATCCCGGTAAGCAGTTGCTATTTCCGCCTGCGAATTCATTACAAACGGGCCTTCGGCTACCACAGGTTCGGTATATTCTTCACCGCCAAATAACAGGATATCGATCGTTGCCAAAGAGGTGTTTTTTATTCCAATTTCTCCAGCCATTTTGTCAAACTCAATAAATTCGCCCGCTTGAAATTCGGTGTAGTTTAGCATCACATTTTGTATGGGCAAAAAGGCCGCGACTTCCGTTTCATTTTCCATTGTTATTAAAAATTGTGTACCTGCTTTCAATTGAATATGATACAAAAACTGCTTAGTATAATTGGGGATCTTCGAACTCATGTCTTCATAACTGCCAACAACTACTTTTAACCAGCCACTTTCATTTGGTAATATTTTTTTGGGGATTTCGTTGGCTTGTACAGCTATATGAGCTGGGTTCTCGGCTTTATTTATTGCGGGTAAATTTATCCAGAATTGAAAACCCTGGATAAATTTGCTTTCTGTTTGGGAATCGTAATTTAAATTTTCATCGTGGATTATTCCATTACCTGCTTTCATCCACTGTGCGCCTCCCGAACGGATTATCGCCTCATTTCCCGCACTGTCAAAATGCTCTACTTCGCCCTGGAGAATATAAGTTAATGTTGCAATGCCCCGGTGAGGATGGGCACCCATGCCATTTTTAGTTATGTTTTCTTTAACTACGGGGCTAACATAATCGAGAAATACAAAAGGGCCAACTTTGTTAGCGTATCGATTAGGTAACATTCGTTGGATGGATAGCGGGCCTACGGCAGCACTATTACCTTTTGTTGAGAAACTTATTTGCTTTTTCATCAGAATATAATTTGTTTTTTCGTTTTATAAATTGTTTTTTATTGGCACTCAAGAAGGCTTCGCCGTTTTAAATGGAGATGAAGCTATCATGAGCTATACTCATTTTGTTTTTTGAGTGGTAGCTCATGATGGTTTCATTTGCTTAACTGTTTTGACTTAACCATTCCTGGAGCGGCACAAGTTTGTGGGTGGCAATTTCTTTTGCCAATTCAATTCGTGGCGCTGAACCTGGTCCCATGTACGTGTGTTTTTCAAAATACCCGAACATCTCTGCTAACTCATTTGCTCCTTCAAAAAAAGTTGAAAATATTTCAGCAGGCACTTGTGAAAAGCTGTACGCTTTGCCATTGGCTTTATAGGCTTCTATAATATCATTAAAACTGTACAACCCTGTAGCCAGGGCAAGGTAATTGTCGTTTCCAGCTTTTTCGGGTTGCAAAAATGCACCGGTGACTACTTTTCCCAGGTCATTAATATCCGACATGTGAATGGCTTTTTTTGTTGGGTCAATCGGTAATGTCCAACCGGTTGTGCCATCTTGTTTTGGCTGTGGGCCCATTATCCCAACAAGGTTTTGATAATAAAATGGTGGCTGAACAAAGGTTACATATTTGAACCCTGCACTTTTTACCAAATCATCTACCTTAGCCTTGCCGGTAAAGTGAGGCACTTCAAATCCTGCTTCACTAATAAGCTCAACATCCGGAAGTGTTGACCAAATAAAATGTTGCACTCCCGTTGCTTTTGCCGCTTCAATGGCATTTTTACCCTGGGTGATCTCGTCTGCACCTTCCCAAAAGTTGGTTACCACAAATACACCGTAAGCATTTGTAAAAGCATCTTTTAACGATTGCAAATCTTTTAGATCTGCATAAACTGCTTCATTTGCCTTGCCGCTATATTTTTCCGGATTACGGGTTATTGCTTTCACATTAAAGGAGCCTTCATTTACAAGGGCATCTACAACACCCTTACCTTGTGAGCCGGTTGCTCCAATTACTACTATTGTTTGCTTTTTCATCTGTTTGTTTTATGATGTAAAATTGCAGCAACAGCATGCCCCGGAACGATGAGATATGATAAAAAAAACCGTTGATATTTGTCAACGGCTTTTTAAAATTAAAAGTCAAAATAGAATTTTATTGACTTGCTTGTTTTCTAACTCTGCTTAACGTTTCTTTAGTTATGCCCAAAAAAGAAGCAATGAGATGTTGGGGGAACCGTTGAATAAATTGAGGGTGGTTTTCGGCAAATTCTTCATAGCGCTTTTCTGCTGTATTACTAATGGTAGAATTCAATCTTCGTTGAGAAGCAATGAAACTTCTTTGGTCCATTAATCTGGTCATTTGTCCAAATGAAGGTACTTTTTCTATCAGATCCAGCATGTCTGCTACGGTAGCAACGAGTAGTTGGGTATCTTCCCAGGCATCAATATAATATTTCGATGGCGTAAGCATTACAGCACTCTCACGGTCGCTTGCCCAATAATTTTCAATGTATAATTGTACCACATGCTCCACACCTTTGTCATCTACGCTGTATTGTCGCATAGCACCTTTTACAATAAAACCAACGTATTTACACACATTACCTTCTTCCAAAAAGTATTGCTTTTTCCGGAGCTTTTTTGGATGAAAAGCCGCTTCAATTAACGCTTCTTCATCATTTGTAAGTGGCGAGGTAGCGCGTTGGTTGATGTAGGCTATCAGGTTTTCATGCATTGATTATGATTATTAAATTAAACCCAATACAAAGATATATTTCAGTTTGATAATACTGGCGCCCGCTTTAAAAGTAAGTGTAAACAGGCAACAAGCCTCAAATCTTCCAACTTTAGGCTTTCGACTTAAATGCAGGACGTACAGGGCAAGTCCCGAACCTTTTTTTTGAGGAGTTAGCGAACTTTTTTCTTAAGCTCCAATAGTGCCTGTCTTAACATTTCCGGCGCGGGCGTAATTGGCAACAATAACACCACTTGGTGTAACAACACTCTCCGTTAATTTAAATGCTGCCGGCATCGTGCCATTATCAAACAGCTTTTTTCCTTCGCCAAGAGTCACCGGATAAATTTTGAGCCAAAGTTCGTCCACTAAATCATGCTTCAGTAGCAGTTGAGTAAGCTCGCCACTGCCCCAAACTTTGATGTCAGAACCTTCAGAATTTTTGAGCTTTTCAATATCCGCCACAGTTGTGAGGAACACGGAGTTTTTCCAATCCGACGCTTTCATGGTGTTTGACATGACGTATTTCGTGACATCATTGATGCCCGGCCAATAGTCGGCATGCGCTGGCCAGTAGGAGGCAAAAATCTCAAATGTTTTTCTGCCCAAAAGAATATCCGTAGGTTCCATCTGCTTTTGCATTACTTTGCCGCTAACTTCGTCACCATAAGGGGCACTCCAACCGCCATATTTAAAACCGCCTGATGTATCTTCCTCAGGCGCACCAGGGGCTTGCATTACTCCGTCTAATGTAATAAATGTTAAAACTATTATCTTTCTCATATTAGTTTAATTTAAATTGTTGCCTTGTCGTTCATTTATTACTTAATAGTTCGAAAATATTTATCGAACCATCTTTTTGATACCAAATACGATTATCGTTACTTCAAAAAGTCACCCAGGTAACCTAATATTGTATTCGTCTGCATCATCAGGCCAACATGGCTCTGCGAAGGAACAATGGCCAAATGCGATTTTGGCATCGGTTGCATATCAGCAGCTACGCCGCCTCCCAGTAATTGATAGGTTTTCGCCAACTCAACTTTATCCAGGCCATCATTGTCGCCCGAAATGATCAAAACCGGCGAAGTAATTTTCGCAATATTGCTATCGCCCATGTCGAATGAGGTAGCAAGAAAGCCAAGCATCTGGTCCATAAACTTTGTCCATTTTGTTTTATCAGGCGCTACCGCGTCATACGCCGTTTTCAAAGGCGAATCCGCGAACATTTCAGCCTTCATATTTTTAAATGCACTAGCTACCTGGGGCGCCCACCCTGTACTTTTATAGGTAGAAGAAATGATCACCAATTTTTTTACCCGTTTAGGATTTTTTATGGTTAACTGGTAGGCCACAGAGCCACCCATGCTATATCCTACCACATCGGCACTGTCAACCTTTAAGTAATTCATTACGCCATCCACATCACTTGCCATGGTAGTCAGGTCTAATTTTCTGTCTGAATACTGTGTGTGCCCATGTCCCTGCATTTCAATGGCAATTACTTTTCTTGTTTTTGACAATTCAGGAATTAATTGCCCCCAGTTCCCCTCAATGGTCATAAAAGCACCGTGCAGTAAAACCAGAGGTTTACCCTCGCCATATACTTCGTAATAAACTTTAATGCCATTAACAGGCGCATAGCCACTGTTGGCAGGTTTAAGCTGTTGCCCGTTTGACTGAAATACTGTAAAAAAAAGCATGGTAACTATTAGTACAGGTTTGAGGATATTAGCCCCTTTAAATACTCTTTTCATAAAACGTTATTTAAATTGTTTTGATTTGATTGACAATACAAAGATCGGAGGGATTTCAAGATTTCGCGCTGTGTAAAAGTGACAACTTGAGGGGTGGATCGCGACAAGTAACAAAACTATAAAAGGCCAGATGATGCATACTCCGTCTAATGTAAATAATGTTAAAGCCCCCGAGCGGTTAGGGGGGCACGCTTAATCGAAGAATAATTACGAGTGTCAACACCCGCGGGAATTGAAGATACAAAACAAAATTAAATCCAACAAAAAAGTCTTTAGACTTGCGACTAAAGACTTTTGACTTAATGAGTAGCGGGGAGCAGGATCGAACTGCCGACCTTAGGGTTATGAATCCTACGCTCTAACCATCTGAGCTACCCCGCCGGGTTATTTTGTTTTCAGCAAAAAAGGCTACTGGGCTTAATTAAGTGATATTAACAACTCAAACCCGCCTGCCCAACTGAAAAAGGTTTGCAAATATAGCAGAAATTCGTTTTCTTTAGAAAAAATGTTAACATTTACAGCTTTACGAGTATTTCAACTATAAACCCAGATGTCTGAAAAGAAGAAATTTAATATCGAATATGAGATAAAATCGTCTCCCCGGATACTGTATAGCTTTCTGAATGAGCCCAATGGACTAACACAGTGGTTTGCTGATGATGTAAGTGTAAGAGACCAGGTTTACACTTTTACATGGGATGGCGAGCAGCAAGCCGCTAAACTAATAGCTGTAAAAGAAAATAAATTAGTGCGATTCAAATGGGTGGATGATGACCCGGCCTACTTTTTTGAGATGGAAATCATCCAGGATGAGCTTACCAGTGATGTTGCCCTGAGCATTACTGATTTTGCAACCGATGATACTATGGGTGAACGCAGGCTGATCTGGGACAACCAGATAAAATACCTGATAAGCACCCTGGGGGCTTAAAGAAATTTAATTATCCTACTTTTGTATAGTAAAACCATCATGCGCCGTTATTAACAGCAATAAAACGCGCATGCAGTCGCCAGGCCGGCAGGTTATGGGTGGGTGGTTTATACAAAACAGGTCATTCTGATGAAAAAAATACATCTTTTACTGCTTAAATCGTTCATAAGGCCATTCATCGTCACGTTTTTGATAGTGATGTTTGTGTTGCTGATGCTGTTTTTATTTAAATATGTTGACGACCTTATCGGCAAAGGGTTTGAATGGTATATTATTCTTGAGCTGATGATGTATGCCTCTGCTACCAATGTGGCCATGGCATTACCTTTATCCGTACTGCTTTCATCTATCATGACCTATGGCAGCCTCGGCGAAAATTATGAGCTGGTGGCCATTAAATCGGCCGGCATCTCGTTGCGGCGGGCTATGTCTCCCATGCTTATTGTGGTAACAGGGCTAAGCATTGCCGCCTTCATTTTTTCAGATTATATGCTGCCTATTGCCAACCTGAAGTATTTCTCGTTATTATATGATGCCAGGCAGCAAAAGTCGGCCAATTTCTTGCCCGAGGGGGTGTTTAGCAACAGCTTCCCGGGGCATGTTATCAGGGTAAAAAAGAAAGATCCGGATGGGCAAACCCTGCATGATATCATGATCTATTCAAAAAATGCCGCTGAGAACAACACCGATGTTTTGATTGCCCAGGAAGGTAAAATGTACCGTACGCCTAACGGCGAGTTCCTGGTGCTGAAGCTTAAAAACGGGGTGCGGTATTCTGAAGATCACGGGCGTGATAATTTTAATGTAAGGCAAAGATTAATCCGCTACCGTTTTGAGGCAACCGAGCAGAAATTTGATATATCAGGCCTTAAAATGAGGCGCACAGATGAAAATGAGTTTAAGAATGCTTTGCAGATGATGAACCTGAGCCAGCTTAAAAACAATGAAAACTTTACCCGTCGCCAGGTCGACAGCGGCCTGAACTCAAATTATAAGCTAATAACAGCCTATATCAAATATTATTCTATCCAGGTTAAACCTGATTCGGCAAAAAAATATGCAACACATGTTCCCAGTAAACCTTTTGCCGAATTAAGGACTATTGAGCAGATGGGTGCTGTAGCTAATGCATCCAGCGAGGTGCGCTCCATCCAGGATCTCTTAAAAAATCGGGTTGATCGTAATAAAGATATGAATAACTCTATCCGAAGGGCTATGCTTGAATACCAGAAAAAATTTACGCTTTCTGTTGCATGTATTGCTTTGTTTTTAATTGGTGCTCCGCTTGGCGCCATTATCCGCAAAGGAGGCCTCGGTTTGCCTGTTGTTGTTTCTGTTATATTTTTCCTTATATATTATATCATTTCAACTATTGGCGAAAAGGCGGTTAAAGATGGCGACCTGTCGCCAATTATTGGTTCATGGGTAGCAATTGTTATTATTACTCCTATTGGGTTGTTCCTTTCCTACAAAGCAGCTACTGATTCTGTAATATTTGATATGGAAAGCTATAAGCGGTTTTTTAACAAGCTGTTTAAGAAGAAGGCTGTAGCGGGTTGAAGAAGTTGTTGAAATGTTTTAATGTTGGAAAGTTGTAATGTTAAGTAAACTATCAGTATTATTACAACAAACCTTTCAACCTTACAACGTTCCAACTTTCCAACATAACAAGCAACCAATTGGGTGATAAGCAAGTACTAATTTACAAAGCGCAGACGGGAATGATCTTATTTAGACTTAAATTTGCGTAAAGTTCAAAAAACAATGTTTGTGAGTTGCCTTAACCTGCATTCATATTCAAACAATCTGTATAAATGTTAAACACAATAGAAGAAGCAATTGAAGCTATAAAAAGCGGAAAAACAATTATAGTAGTTGATGATGAAGACCGGGAAAACGAGGGCGATTTTTTAACAGCTGCCCGCAATGCTACCCCCGAAACTATAAACTTTATGGTGCGCCATGGGCGCGGCCTGGTTTGTGCGCCAATTACAAAAAAGCGCGCGCGGGAGCTTGAGCTTGAGCCCATGGTTAGTCATAATACAACTTCGCACGAAACTAACTTTACGGTGTCTGTTGATCTACTTGCCGGCTGTACCACCGGTATTTCGGCGTCTGACCGTTCAAAAACCACCCTGGCATTAATTGACCCTGCTACAAGGCCCGAAGATTTGGGAAGGCCGGGCCACATATTTCCGTTAATTGCCAAAGATGGCGGAGTGCTGCGTCGTACCGGGCATACTGAAGCGGCAATTGATATGGCTGTTTTGGCAGGTTTTGAACCGGCCGGGGTTATTTGCGAAATAATGAAGGAAGATGGCGAGATGGCGCGCCTGCCTGAGCTTTTAGTAATAGCCAAAGAGTTTGACCTTAAAATAATTTCGATAAAAGACCTTATTGCTTACCGTTTGGCAACAGAATCACTGGTACACAAAGATGTGTCGGTAAAAATGCCAACCAAATGGGGCGATTTTGATATGATAGCCTATACACAGGTTGATACGGGCGAAAACCACCTGGCATTGGTAAAAGGAAGCTGGGAACCTGATGAACCTGTTTTGGTACGCGTGCACAGCTCATGTGTTACCGGCGATATTTTTGGTTCATGCCGTTGCGATTGCGGCCCTCAGCTGCACAAAGCAATGGAGATGATTAACAAAGAAGGTAAAGGCGTAGTTGTTTATATGAACCAGGAAGGACGTGGCATTGGCCTTATAAATAAGCTTAAAGCATACCACCTGCAGGAAAACGGCATGGATACCGTTGAAGCAAACCTTGAGCTGGGCTTTAAAATGGATCAGCGCGACTATGGAGTTGGTGCACAGATACTTCGCAGCCTGGGCATCTCAAAGATGCGTTTAATGAGCAATAACCCAACAAAGCGTGCCGGACTAATAGGATACGGGCTTGAAGTGGTTGAGAATGTGCCTATTGAAATTGCATCCAACCCGCATAATGAGGCTTATCTAAGAACCAAAAGAGACAAAATGGATCATGCTATTATGCGCGATCACTGATCTTCATCATCAGGCTTGGCAATAGTTGCCGGTGTTTGTGTATTTGCAGGTACAGGGGTTGGGTTAACCGGTTGTTTCCTTGATTGGCTTCTGAAGATGTTTCTTATAAATTCGCCAAAGGTGTCAAAGTCGCGCTGGTAAACCAAACCTATACCGTTCACATACTGAACGCCTAGCTGGGCATCCTGCAATGTATTTAATGTGGTACTGTTTAGCACCCGGTATGAGTACCTTGCACTAAGGTTTCCGTCTTTCCTGATCAGGTACTGCGCTTCAAAATCTTTGGTAAGCTGGCTGAAATTTGAATTGAACAGGCTGGTATTGTTGTTGAACAGGTCGCTGCTGCCCGATGTAGAATTGAATAAGCTCCCTGTAAGTATCAGCCTGTCCTTAATCCGGTAGGAGATACCAAGATCATTAAACGACCGGATATTCAGATCCAGGTTCTTAATGTTTGATTGTGATATAAAGCTGTTTAGCTTATTAAACGCAAACTCGCTAACCGCCTCGCCGGCCGTACCTAAAACCTGGTTAGTTAAATTGTTGTTAGCCCCGTTGCTAAAATTACGCCTTACAATAATGCTCAGCGCCTGTTGGCTGCGGTTATTGTTATCAGACAGATAAGTGCTCAGGTCATCTTTAATTGAGGGGTCGAGCGGGAAATTAAAGTCGAAATCAATGGTTGGCTGTAAGAGTGTCTTTGTTAATATCATTTCGGCCTGCACCAACTCCAGCGATCGTCCTTTTGGCGATTGTGAACCTGCTGCCTGGTATAATGGCTGAATATCAGTACGTACCTCATAAATAGCGTTAAGGTTTATTGACGCGTTCGAAGGGTTGCCAGTCCAGCGGATAGTTCCGCCCTGGTTCACCGTAAAGTTTTTACTGATAAAGTTTTTTGCCGTAAACTCAAACTTGCCCGATGTAATTAAAAAGTCGCCGAACATTTCAAAGTCGCCCAGGCTGTTTATGTTTAGTTTTAAATTTCTAGCCTGCCCGCTGCCTTCCAGCACCCCATAATCTGTGGTGATCTTTACCGCGGTCTTTTCATCAACAGTAAGGTCGAAATTTAAAGTTACTCCATTAAAAGCCAATGTGTGCGGAACGGCTTTTGCCGTATCTCTGTGGCTAACAAATTTTATAAAGTCGTAATCACTAACCGTCATTGAAGTATTCAGCGGGATGTTAAATATCGTGCCCGCTTCGGTACTGGCTTTAATATCAATCTTCATGTTATCAACAGGGCCGGTAAAGCTAAACCTGCCTGTGCCATAGGCAGTACCATAATAAAGGTGGTTATCTTTAAAATTGGTGTTAAGCGCCATCAGGTTTTTTGCATTAACAACAGCTTCAATATCGGGGTTTGCAAGGTTGTTCAGGTCCACTGTGCCCGTTACAGTTCCCGTTCCCTTTTTAGTATCCTTAAGGGTCATGTTGTTGATTTTTACCACGCTATTTACAACATCAACCGTATCAGTAACGGTATACGGAGTTTTTAGATAGTTTACGGTAACCCCGGTGTTATTTAATATAATATTACCGTTTAGCTGGGGCTTTGATACCGGGCCGGTTAATTTTAAGTTGGTTGAAACCGTCCCTTTAATATTCGAAACCAGGTCTTTTATAAACGGCTCAAAAATAATAGCCTCCGTTTGGTTCATGTTTACATCAAAATCAAGCTTGTCTTCAATCCCATGCCCAATCTGGTAAATACCGGCGAGGTTCATTGTTTCGAGCCCCTTGTTTTTGATGTTGATTTTTACATCTGCCTGTTTGCGATCATTCCCAAGAGCTGATAATATGCTTACGTCACCCACCAGTGTTTTATTCATCGTCAGCGAATCAATCCCTAACTTGGCATCAATACCCGGTGATTTCATAATGGATGTGAAATTAACATCGCCATTAAGCTGCCCTTTTAACAGGATCCCGGCCGATTTGGTAAGCTGGTTTATGGTAGCCATGTTGAATTGCTGGAATGTAAGCTTTAGCTTATCCGCCGGGTTATCAGAAATAAACCCATCAATTTTAACCTTTTGCTTTCCGTTAGAGAGCTCAAAGCCTTGCACCTGTGTTTTGCCGTCAAGGAATTTTACCCTCACTTTTTCAAGGATCTTCCAGTTTTGATGTTCCAGTATCACGTCTGACGGTAATATGTGCAGCTTGGCGGTAGTATCGCGCCCAAAGTTAACCAGGCCGTATAAGTCCAGCTGGTTTACCGCATCTTTATCAGATAGCTTAATGTTGAAATTTAAACTGTCCTTCTTTAAAAAATTGGTTACAGTAATGTTTTTAATAAACAGGCTATCCGTAATGTTAACCTTGCTTAGCGAAAGGTTTAAGCCTAAATAATCATCGCTGGTGCCCTCATCAATAATAAAATCATGGAAAACAGTTTTTCCATATTTTATGGTTTTAACATATGCATTAAGCGTTGCCGTTTTCTTTTCTGAATTAAATTCACCCACAAAGGTTCCCTGGTCTGGAATTTTAAGATCGGGTACAAAAATTGCAATCAGCGGATCGATATTTTTGAGGGTTAAATTAAAGGCAAAGTCCTGCGGCTTTGGAGGCGTAATGTCTGTTTTTAGTGAGGGAATATATTTTTTAACGATGGTTTTAAAGTAGGAGGGTAGTGTAGCCAAATCAAAGCTGCCCTTTATATAGCCATCGGCAACGTCCGATTTCAGATTAATTGCCCTTTGATTACCTTTCCCGGTAGCTGATATGGATAGGGAATCGATAGTGTAATTATTCCGGGGATCAACAATCCTAATGTTTTGTAAAGAAGCCTCGCCTGCCAGGTTGCTAAGGCTATTGCCTGAAAAATTAGCTTTCATTTGGCTGGTGAAGGTTATAGTGTCGTTAATCAGCTTTAGGTCGTGCAGTTTTGCATTGTCAACATTTGCTGAGAAACTGTAAAGCGGCAAAGCGGGGTTAAGGTCTACACTTCCGTTGCCGTTAAGCTTAATTTTTTTATCGTTGATGGATAATTTACCGCTGGCCACTTTTTTAACAAAGTTTCCGTTTAAGGCTACATTATGATAGTTATACCCTTTAAAAGCCAGTTCACTTATTTTAGCGTCAACGTTTTCATTTAAAGTTTTAAGGTCATCGCCGCTGCCTTTAACATTAGCAGCCATCGTAATCCGGCCCAGGTCCTGTTCATCAATCAATTCGCCAAGGTCAAATGCATAAGTATTAAGCTTGCCGCTGTACGCCGGTACGCCTGCTTTGTTTATTTTTAGGTTAATGTCCGAATCAAACCGCCCCAGTTTGGTTTTGAATGTTCCATAGGCCACAAAATCATTCTGCAGGCCGGTAAACCGCCCCGAAAAATTAACATTGCCAAATTTTGATATAATATCAGGTGTTTTGGCAAAGCGCTTCCCTACAAAGTTGCTGTACAGGAAATCCAGGTCGGCTTTGTTGGTGGCTATCTGGTCAAAGTTTAGTTCAAGAAAGGTATTGTCCCAATCAGGCAGCCCTTTTAAGCTAAAATCGCCCCGGATATAAGTTGCTTTGGCACCGGTAATGGTCAAATTTTTGGCCTTAAGGTTGTTAACGTAGCCCTTAATGCGGCCATCCACACCAAGGTCAAACTTTACATATTCAAGCCCGTCGGTAAAATAGGCAATATCTGTTGATGAAATTCTTGACGACTTAAAATCGCCATCCATATAAACCTTATCTTCAATATGCTCGCTCACATCATCAAAGGATTTAAACTTCATCCTGAAATAATTTTTAAGGCTGGAGTGATTGGTTAACACAAAAAGGTTTTGCGCCAGGATCTGGTTGGTATCAATAGTGGCATCGGCATTAAATTTTTTGAGGTAGAACCCGCTTTTTTCGCGAAGCGTAAGGTTGGTTACATTGCCTTTAAAAAGATGGTTGGTAATGTCCATGTTTTTAATAACGGCGCTAAAATGCTTTACATCAAGGTCATCAAAGTTTATCCCTTTAATAACAGTATCAACCAGCATGTTTTTAAAACGAAAGTGAAAATTGTTGATCGCAATTTTCTCAAACACCACGTGCCATGGTTTACTTTTTGTTGTATCAGGCGGCCCGCTTAGCGCATCAATAATAAATTTGAGGTTTGATGTACTGTCAGTTTGTTTTTTTAGATAGGCTGATCCGTTGTCTAGTTTGATGAGCTTAAAATCAATTACCTTGTTGTTAATACTGCTGAACAGCGAGAAGTCGCTTAGGTCAACCTCCAGTTTTGGCGTGCTTAATAAAGTGTCTTTTTTCTTATCCAGCACATAAAAGCCCTCAAGTACAACCGATGAAAAAGGTTTAATATAAAGGCTTTGGATCTCAACCTTTGTATTTAATTTTTCAGACAGGTAACCGGTCGCCTTTTTGGCTGCCCAGGTTTGCACTGGTTTATATTGGAATACCAGCAACAGGATGCTAAATACCAATAGAATAACCAATACTATACTTAACGCTATTTTGAGTGCTTTTTTAATAACTTTGCAACTTTAATAATTATTGAATTAGTGAACTAGTGATTTATTGCTTTGTTTAACATCGCTTAAGCAAATTGGTTTAATAAATCGGCTATATAAAATCACTAATTCACTAATTCAACAAATCACTAATTAAATACATGCCCGTAATATTAGGAATTGAATCTTCATGTGATGAAACCTCTGCATCTGTTTGTGTTGATGGCGAGATATTAAGCAATGTTATTGCCAATCAAACCATCCACGAAGCATACGGAGGCGTTGTCCCCGAGCTTGCCTCAAGGGTTCATCAGCAAAATATTGTTCCTGCCGTTCAACAAGCGCTGTTAAACGCAAAAGTAAACAAAAATGCGGTGGATGCTGTAGCTTTTACACGCGGCCCCGGTCTTTTGGGCTCATTGCTGGTTGGCGTTTCGTTCGCTAAAGCTTTTGCCTTGGCAAAAAACATCCCGCTTATTGAGATAAACCACATGCAGGCGCACATATTGGCACATTTTATTGGAAATAATAAGCCCGCGTTCCCGTTTTTATGTTTAACGGTATCCGGCGGGCATACGCAAATAGTTTTGGTGAAAGACTATTTTGATATGGAAGTAATAGGCCAAACCCTTGATGATGCTGCCGGCGAAGCGATGGATAAAACCAGCAAAATTTTAGGCTTGCCCTATCCCGGCGGCCCGCTGATTGATAAATATGCCCGCCTGGGTAATGCAGATAAATATAAATTCCCTGAGCCGCAGATCCCTGGGTATGATTTTAGCTTTAGCGGATTAAAGACATCCATCCTTTATTTTATCCGGGATAATGTAGCTGCTAACCCTGATTTTATCCAGCAAAATTTAAATGATATTTGTGCATCTGTTGAAAAGCGGATTGCTACCATTTTGTTAAATAAGCTAAACAAAGCAGCACAGGCATATGGAATAAAGGATATTGCCTTAGCAGGAGGCGTATCAGCCAATACAGGTTTACGGCAAGGCTTGCTGGCCCTGGGCGAAAAAAATGGCTGGCGCTGTTTCATCCCCAAACTGGAATATTGTACAGACAATGCCGCTATGATTGCAATAGCCGGGTATTACAAGTTTTTAAAAGGCGAATTCGTTGGGCAGGATGTAACGCCGCTGGCGAGGATGCCATTTGGCCCCCTGACCCCCTAAAGGGGGAAGAATGGTGGATAGTTAACAGTGTGTTATACAAATAATAATTATAAATATACCCGTTTCCCTTTGGAGACGGCGCTAATAAAATTCCCCCTTTAGGGGGCTAGGGGGCTTATGAACATACCATCACTTATATTCTGGGCAGTTTTTGTACTGCCGTTTGTTGCGTTTTTAATATGGCTGATGCGGCAGGATAAACGCAAAGGAAAAACAGGCCTTATAGTTTTGGCTATAATGGTTATTGGCTGTATTGTTTATATGTACTGGAAAACCAAGGGGCAATAAAAAAGGTGCATTTTATTTAAAACGCACCTCTTACATGACTTAACAAAAATCAGGCACAATACAGGAAGGATCCGTGACCTGCTGCCGAACAATAGGCAGGCTGACAACCAATTGGCTGCTGGCCGTTAGGAAACGGATTTGTGGTAGATGAACAATAGGTTTGTTGCAATGTACCCCCGGTAATTTGTTTCAATTCCTTTTTTGTTAACTCATTCATCAGGCTTAATTTGCCTGCAGGCTTAGGTTGTTTTTTCATTACGTTTTAAGTTTATAATTGGTTAATTAAATGTAGATAGATATTTATTAATATGCAAATGTTATTTAACCAATAGCTAAAAATTAATCTTAATCGCATCTGCATATAACATTCCTTTAATTGTGTTTATAATCAATTGTTTAAACACCGGGTAATTTTCCTCAATTTCTTCCGCAGGAAAATATTGTTTCATTTCAGATAATATATCAGCTATGGTGGAAGGGGCGCTAAGTGTATAAAAAATTATCAGGTCCAGTTCGTCCAAATAATACTCCTTAACGGTGTGCTGCAGTTCGTCAGGTAATAGCAATACAGGTTGTGCCGATTTCTCTTCATTAAAGTTTCTTTCTATTAGGGCATGAACCTGTTCTTTAAAATCAAGTTTCCAGTGCCATTTTGTTTTGAGTAACTTGCAATGTTCAGGCCGGCCTATTTTAATTTTTAGCAAATCAACTTCAGGTAATAAAAATATTTCCTGGATCTTTTTATAGGCTTTAATACCTTCGTCGTAAAGATTTGTTACAGCAGCTTGATTGGGATATAGTTTCTTTAATAAAGTAAAGGTCTCTGACTCCAGCCGGAATATTTCCAGTAAGCAGGCGCGTTCTGTGCCAGCAGGCAACAATAATTTCGCCTGTTTTTTAAACTCATTTCGGCCTGTATGGGTTTTAAGGTCTGAAAGCATATTGAGCGGATGTTTTTTATCCAGGTAATCAATAGCGGCATGTGTGCGGTCAAAAAGTGGCTCAGTTTTTTTTATTGTAGTTGGTTCTTCCTTAGCGGGCAACAATTCTTCCAGCTTTAGCAATGGAGATATATAAATAGCCGACCGCATATTTACACCGGCGGACCGCATCAAGTTAATTACGCGGTAATAATATTCAGGGTAATCATTCCTTAGTTTTTTTGCAACATGTGCACATACATGGGGATATTTTTTAAAGCCGCCAACCGGGTGCACCATTTGCACATGCGGATAATCTTCAAACTTAATGTAATCCTTAAACAGCGGGTCATCAACCATTTCACCGTAATAGCTTATGGGGATGTTTGCATTGGCTGCAAGCCGGCAAAAAAGGTATTGTTCAAAAATAAAGTTCAGGCTGCCGGTGTTTACCCTGGTAAGGCTGGCCTTGTTTTCGTCGATAAATTTAAATGCCTGCCCGCAATAGGTTTTAAAAAAATCCAAATCGCTCCCGCCAAGTAAACCTGCGTTGCTGCCGTAAATATCTTTATGCTCATAGCTTTCTTTTAATAGCGATGGTGGGACGTAAGTAAAGCGCTCGTTTATTTCATTTAAAGTGCTCAAATAAAATTCGAGGTTTTTGTCAAGGTTCTGGGCTATCAGCCGCGAATCAAGAAGCTTTCCATCCGGCTTTTGCCAGATAAAAACATCCCCGTCCAAATGAAGAAAAGGCTCTGTTTGAATGCTATACGTGTAAATTTTGGCCAGCGCCCATAAAGAAGGGTGATAATGATCAAGCGCGCCCTCTAATTCGGTCGATACCGTTGAATAAGGTAATTGCAGCCGATCTATTAAGATCTCCTTCCCTTTAAGATCAGTTACCAGGTTAACTTCTCCAAAAATGTCTTTAGCCTGCAGGCAGCTTAGCGCCCAGCTCATCCAATGATATTCGCACGAGAGCCATCCGGCCTTCATGCTCACCAGGTTTTCATTATTTGTATTGGGTGGGCCGGTCCAGAAGGTTTGAAGGTTTCTCATAACACTTAACACGATTTAGGGATTATATGGATTAACAGGAACACGATTAAAAGATTTGATAGATTAAAAAGATGTGATGCGATTTAAGGTTATCGATTGACAAGATAAAAGTTTTTTTTGATTGTTTAAATCTGGCAATCAGCAGCATTTATTCAACTTATGTCTTGAATCCTGTTAATTTATCAAATCCTTTATTATCTTGCAGTTAAGTGGTTTAGTGAATAACTTGTGGGCTGTTATTAACTGATAAAATTAATCTTCACGTAACAATGATCAGAATTGGTAAAACGCTGTCTGTTATTTCCCTTATATGCCTTGCGCATCCGGGTTTTGCACAACAAATAAAATTAAGCGCCGAAATTGAGCGGGCATTAAGCAAAGTTGATACAGCTCAGTTTAAGGCTGACATTGCCTACTTAGCCGATGATAAACTAAAGGGCAGGGGGCCCGGTACCGAAGGTTACCAGATGGCAGTTGATTATG
>Ga0193702_1000274_pt1 | contig 20691 bp, 15 predicted proteins | sample U3a1metaG_FD_143060 | JGI IMG/M metagenome (GOLD analysis project Ga0193702, IMG submission 143060) | Soil microbial communities from a riparian zone of the East river system, Colorado, United States - U3a1 | ecosystem: Environmental > Terrestrial > Soil > Riparian zone | place: USA: East River... | reverse complement strand
CGTTTATTCAAAATATTAATATTGTTCCTGTTTATCGTGCAAACAGCACCTCCTTTCCGTCGGGTCACACCTCCAGCACCATTGCAACTGCCACCGCCCTGTCAATCGCTTACCCCAAATGGTATATAATTGCGCCCGCTTTTTTGTGGGCAGGGTCTGTTAGTTATTCAAGAATGTACCTTGGAGTGCATTATCCTACCGATGTAGGAGCTGGCGCTTTATTGGGTGCAGGTTCTGCAGCATCACTTGTATTTATAAAAAGATAAAACTAAAGCACTGAATATTAAGTTAATTTAAAACAATGTTGATTTAATGCAATAATAGCTTCATCAGCTTGTAATCAAATTTTTCACAATTAATTAATAGTCAATTTTTTGGTAAATTTGTACTGATAAACATTATCAAACTATGTTATTTCCGCAATTTTCAGATAATCCATTCCAGATAAAACTTTCATTTCATAAAATAATTGAAAGGCTGGAAGAATTTGCGGAAAACGAAACGGGCGCTGAAGCCCAAAAAGCCAAATTATTATTAAAAGAAATAAAGCCTTTTCCCGAATTAAGGGAAGGCATAGAAAGTATCAGCCAAATAGAAGACAATGAGGTTATAATTTCGCGTCTGCTTGATGATCTGTTCCCGGCAATTCTTTCTAAAAACGAAATAAAGGCCGTGAGTATCCCCTATTTGGGACTGACCTTTAATTATTCGGAACGATTTAAAGCCATATTAAATGCCGCCGGCAAGGACTTTGATTTTAACATCCGGGATTTTGATGAGCACCAGTTTTACGTAATGAGTTGTTGTATAATACTCAATCAGTTTTATGGAACACACCTGGATTTTGGCAAACCTCTTTTCTACGATATACCCACTGCTGACGGCATTGTTAAACATTACCGCATTTTATACAATGCCGATTTTTTGGAGATCATACCTACCGAAAAATCAACTATGCTGACCAAGGAAGACATTGACCTTTTAATGGATAATTATGATGACCTGGCCTTATGGAAACAAAAATTTCCGCCAAATAGCTGGGTACTGAAAGGCTTTGGTTTAATGACATTGTTTGATGCAACCGTTGAGAACGCAGTTTCCAGCTTAAAGGGTAACTTATTGGGCAATATTGATTCCTCCGAAATGCAGGAGAGCCTGGAAACAATATTCAGATCGATCTTCAGGATCCCTGACCTGCATGTTGGTTTTACTTCGTTTGATAAAGAAAACGACAAGTTCATCAATACTTCCAGTCAAAAAGTTAAAAGCTACATGCTGGAAGGAAAGTCTGATGGTGATTGCCAGGAGATGCTCCGGGCCGACTCGTATCAAAACCTGATTAAGAAGCACACACCGATAGCTGTTACTGACCTGCCTGAGTTTGTTGCTCAAAATCCGGATAGTAAGCTTTCCCGCCATTTTTCTGCCCAGGGTGTTCAGAGCTTTATTTTAGCCCCTGTTGTTAAAAACGGAACCTTGCTTGGCATCTTAGAATTAGTTTCAAAAAGAACACGGGACCTCAATAGCGTTAATGCCAAAAAGCTGGAAATTGTGATGCCATTTATTGTGGATACCGTTTACCGCAAGGTGACCGATCTGCAAACCCAAATCCAGGCTGTTATACAAAAACATTACACCAAATTGCACCCAAGTGTAAACTGGAAATTCAGAGAAGAGGCTTTAAATTATATTAAGGGCAAAAATTCAGGCAAACATTACAGCCCCCAGGAAATAGTTTTTCACGACGTTTACCCTTTGTATGGGCAAATTGATATAAAAGACTCATCAATTACCAGGAATTTAAGTGTTACCAATGATTTAAGCTACCAGCTGGAACAACTTATTTTGCTGCTTGAGCAAATGCAGCAATCCAATGCTATTGTTAATGCCGAACAGGAGCTGCTTGACCTGAAAGCTTTTGTTGACGACCTGATTGAAGGGGTAAAAGCCGATACGGAACAACATATTCAAAATTACCTGGATCTAAACGTTCACCCCCTATTAAACGAAAATAAAAAATTTAGCAGGGAGGTTTCCAAATTGGTTAAGGAATACTTTAAAAATACCGATAAAATAACCGGCGACTTTTATGCTAACCGGCGTAAGTATGAAACTACCTTATCCTTAATAAATGAAAAGCTGATCAGCATACTGGATAACAGGCAAACTGATGCCCAGTCTTATTTCCCACATTATTTTGAAAGGTTTAAGACCGACGGTGTTGAACACAATTTATACGCCGGCAGTTCCATAACGCCAACTCAAACATTTGACCTGGCACACCTTGAACACCTGCGGTTTTGGCAACTTCTGGTTTTGTGCGAAATGCAGATTGAGCAATATCATCTCAAAAAAACATTGCCTTACCCCTTGAGCGTTACTGCATTAATATTGATATTCAGTGCGCCAATATCAATCCGTTTCAGGATGGATGAGAAGCATTTTGATATTGACGGTGCTTATAATATCAGGTACGAGGTTATAAAAAAACGCATTGATAAAGCCTATATTAAGGGGACTAAAGAACGGATTACCCAACAGAATAAAATAACCATCATTTTTTCAAAATTTGAAGAAGAGCAGGACTATATTAAATACATAAACCTGCTTCAGGACAAAAAAATACTCGCTCCTAAAATTGAAGAATTTGAGGTGGAGGACCTTCAGGGGGTTTCGGGGCTAAAAGCATTAAGGGTTGGCGTATTACATAACCAAAATGAACCACTTGAAAAGGTTTTTAAATACGACGCCTTTTATAAGCACCTGAATGCCGCGCCGGTGGAAAACTGATTTGATGTGCGGATTTTGGATGTGCAAATGTGCGGATGGAAGACTAAATTTGATGTGCAGATTTCAGATGTACGAATGAAAAAATAAACGCCGCACAATCAATCATGGGCATACTCCAAAATATCACCCGGCTGGCAATCCAGTGCTTTACATATCGCTTCAAGCGTTTCAATCCGGATGGCTTTTGCCTTGCCCGTTTTTAAGATAGAGAGATTGGAAATAGTGATCCCCACTTTTTCACTTAATTCGTTAAGTGACATTTTGCGCCGGGCCATCATCACATCAAGATTTATAATAATTGGCATGGCTAAATGGTTAACTCCTGTTCTTCTTTTAATTGCGCTGCTTTCTTAAATGCATCGGCAATTGCCAACATCATTAAAACGCATATCAAAGCCTGAAAATTAAAGGCAGAATTATTTATTATTTTAAATGGAGAACCGGACAAATCACTTTCCAGGTATGATACCTGCTGAAGAATATAATCTGTAACAAAATATAGTATCAATAATACACCCATTTCACTCATAAGCTTAGCGGCTTCACCGCGGAATATGGTACCTTTATAAATATTATAAATGATATTATTAATGATCCAGGCTATTTTTAATACCAAATACAATGTGCCAAAAACTAATATTACATTTAAAACTTTTAGCCACCATGGGTTTATTGCCAGCTCCTTTTTTACCCTGAGGTCGGCGTTTATACTTACGTTTTCTAACGTGTAATTATCATTTAGCTTCAGGCTGCCGGCTTTTAACGCGGCTATCGAGGCTCCATCAATAAGTACCGCCGGAATTAATTTTGTTGCGCGGACGGGTTTTTCAGTTTGCATGCCTCCATCATTAAATCCTTCCACAAATCCCTTATATGCATCAGCTGCTGCGTCCTGCAAAAAAAGGGCTGCAAAGGCGATATAAACGGCTATTTGTAACAATCGTATTTTTTTCATGATTTATTTATTGATACAAATAACTAATTTATTTATTAATAATCAAAATTTATTTATTGATTTACAATAAAAATTAATTGACTTGCAAAGTTATTTTTTTTATTTGTGAGAAGGGTGTCAATATCAATTTGTGTATAAATTTTCATAACAATTTTATAACTTTGCACGTTCTATTCTAAAAACAAGAATCGAGGTTAATAAAATAAATGAGACAACTCAAAATAACCCAATCCATTACCAATCGTGAGTCGCAATCACTTGATAAATATCTGCACGAAATTGGTAAAGTTGACCTGATAACAGCCGAAGAAGAAGTAATACTAGCTCAGAAGATAAGGGAGGGTGACCAGGCTGCATTAGAACGCTTAACAAAAACCAACCTTCGCTTTGTGGTTTCTGTAGCTAAACAATATCAAAACCAGGGTTTAACCCTTGGCGATTTAATAAATGAAGGTAACTTAGGTTTAATAAAGGCTGCAAAACGCTTTGATGAAACCAAAGGTTTTAAATTTATATCATACGCCGTTTGGTGGATCCGTCAATCAATATTGCAGGCAATTGCTGAGCAATCACGTATTGTGCGTTTGCCATTGAACCAGGTTGGATCATTAAGTAAGATCAGCAAGGCATTTTCAAAGCTTGAGCAGGAATATGAGCGTGAGCCGTCTCCTGAAGAACTGGCCGATATGCTGGAAACAACCGTAGACAAGATTTCTGATACACTTAGCAATTCAGGCCGCCACGTATCAATGGATGCCCCGTTTGTGCAAGGTGAAGAAAACACACTGCTTGATGTGTTGGAGAACCAGGAGCCAAACACCGATTCAATTTTAATTAATGAATCGCTGTCAGAAGAGATAAAACGTTCCCTTTCAACCCTCACCGAGCGTGAGCGTGAGATCATCGTTTTATTTTTTGGATTAGGCACCAACCATCCCCTTTCACTGGAAGAAATTGGTGAAAAATTCAATTTAACCCGCGAACGGGTACGTCAGATAAAAGATAAAGCGTTACAGCGCTTACGCCATACTTCAAGAAGCAAAATCCTAAAATCATATTTAGGATAAGCAGAAAGAGACAACAAGTCAGAATAAAAATATCGGCCGGGTTTTCTACATGGAAACACGGCTTTTTTATTTCGGATCTTTCAATGTCCCGCTCATCTTTGCTCTTGTTTTTCTTACTTCCCCGGCTCTGCTTTGTAACTTCTTGTCTATATCCCTCTCATTATCAGTAATAAATTATATTTTTATAGGCTGCGTACCGCCAATTTAATAACCAATGCGTCCTGGCCACCTATTTTTAATACTTTTTATTAATATAACCACTTTTACACTAAAGCTTAGTGCGCAAACATGCACGGGCAGCCTGGGTACGCCGGTTATTAATGAAACTTTTGGCGCAGGCACTAATCCGGGCATCGGGGCACCCCTTGATCCGTCATTTACTACCCTGCAATATTTTTCTGACGCCTGCGGGGGTGAGGATGGCCAGTATACGCTGCTGACTGAACTGAAATCAGGCTGTAAAGGAGGCACCTGGCAAATTATAGGGCATGACCACACCCATGACCTTAATGGCTACATGATGATAATTAATGCCGCGCAGAATCCCAGTATATTTTTCACCTATAAAGTTAAAGGCAACCTGCTGTGCCCCAATACCACTTACCAGTTTGCCGCCTGGATAATGAACATCCTACGCAAAATCCCCCAAACCGATGGCTATTCAAAACCTAATATCACGTTTAGCATTGAAAAGACAGATGGAACGGTTTTAAAAACTTATAATACCGACGATATAGAACCTACTACTGATGCCGACAGCTGGATCCAGTATGGAACTTTTTTTACCAGCCCGTCTGATGGGTCGGATATTGTGGTTAAAATGATAAATAACGGCGATGGTGGTAACGGTAACGACCTGGCATTGGATGATATTACTTTTACCCCCTGCGGACCGCTTATCCAAACCGGGTTTGGTGTTATTGGCAACATCCAGGCACAAGGCAGCTGCGAAAAAGACAACCTGGATTATACCTTAGTTGCGCAACAAACAGGTTATACTGACCCGATATTTCAATGGCAGCAAAATAAAAACGATGGCAGTGGCTGGATTGATATTTCAAATGCTACTGCGTTATCCTATAAAGTTCAAATCCCAAATGCCGCTGCCGGTGAATATCAATATCGGATAGGAGTATTAAACAAAGCAAACATTGGTTCCGAAAATTGCCGGATCTTTTCAGATCCGCTTACCATTAATGTTTATCCGCCGGCTGATGTTGCACTTTTAACTAACACCAGTGGATGCATTGGTCATCCGCTGCAACTGTTAGCAAGCGGCGGAGATACATATGTATGGACAGGGCCTAATAATTTTACCTCAATAGAAAGCAGTCCGGTTATAACTAACTCCTGCAGCCCTGCCGATGACGGCATTTACAAGGTACTGGTAACTAAAAACAACTGCCCTGTTTTTGCATCAACTACGGTAACAGTTTATCCGGCACCTGCGGTTGATGCCATAAATGATATGAACGTTTGCGAAGGCGGGTCAATACAATTTGCCACTAACAGTAAAAATGCAACACATTTTAAATGGACACCTGCAGAGGGGCTTGATCACGATGATATTCCAAACCCGGTGGCAACCCCTTTAGAAACAACAGACTATACGGTAACGGTGAGTAATGATGGCTGTACAGAAGTTATGCCCTCGACAACTTTTACGCTTCATGTATTAAAAAAACCCTTTGCCTATGCGGGAAAAACAGTCAAAATGTTTGAAGGGCAAACGGCCAAATTGGTAGGCACTATAGGCGGGAGCACAGTAACTTTTCACTGGACTCCACCGGATTATCTTGATGATCCATCAGCCCTGACCACAACAACCAGTTCGCCTAACGACATCACTTATACCCTGCATGTTGCATCAACCCAGGGGTGCGGCGAAAGCACCAGCACTGTTTTTGTACGGGTTTATAAAGTCCTCACTATTGTAAATACATTTTCGCCAAACGGCGATGGGGTAAATGATTACTGGTATATTAAAAATATTGAGAACTACCCTAAAGCAGATATTAGTGTTTTTACCCGGTATGGGCAAAGGGTGTTTCATAATACCGGTTACAGCAAGCCGTGGGATGGCAATTACAATGGCAAGGCGTTACCCGCCGGAACTTATTATTACGTCATAGATTTGAAGGATGATAACCTGCCTAAACAATCGGGCTGGGTTTTTATTGCACGCTAAGATTTGCCAACTTTAAAAAGCTCACAGATATCTATCACAAATATCTTTCATTCCCTGTAACTATCCTTCTGAAAAAGTGGTCTATTGGTTAACAGTGACCACAGGATGCGAAAGCTTTTTTTCATATTATCCATTTTTATTATTTGCCAGCATTTTACCGTGCTGGCGGGTAAGAGAAGTATTGGTAATATAAGCTTTAAAACTATTTCAGGTAAGCATGATCCCGACCCTGAACCTTATGCTGATTTTACTACGTTGGTTGTGCCCATAAAAAGAGCCGGTAACCTGATAATTGTTGAAGCACAGGTTGACTCACTGGAGGGTAACTTTGTTTTGGATACAGGCGCGCCCGGGCTTGTATTAAATGAAACCTATTTCAGATACCTGCCAAATATTGATGACCAGGAAGCTGCGGGCATAAACGGAGGATCTGCAAGTTCATTTAGCACCTATGTACGTAATTTTAAGATCCTTGATCTTCAGTACAGCCGACTAACCGCGCATGTTACCGATCTCTCGTTTATTGAGAACGGCAGGAATATCAAAGTCCTTGGTTTACTGGGCACCCGCTTGTTTTCAAAGTTTGCGATAACTGTTGATCTTTTCAGGAATGTGCTTTACATTCAAAAGCTTGACAAAAGTGGTAATATTCCGGAATCAGAACGGGTCTTCCATGACCGTTTACTGGTAAGCCAATTCAGCTTTTTGAATGACGTGATTTTTTTAAAGGGAACTATAAACAATTATAACTTATGGTTTGCTTTTGATAGCGCTGCCGAAACAAATTTGCTGGATTATGACAGGGTTAAAAAATTAATTGCATCTATGCAGATAATTAACCGCACAAAGTTAACCGGCGTTGGCGGCTCAAGTTTCGAGGTGCTTTATGCCAGGTTTGATGAATTAACGGTGGCAGATCATATATTTACAAAAAACAGGACTTTAATTGCTAATCTTGAAAAGATGGGGAAGGCTTACGGACATACGGTGGATGGCATTTTAGGGTATGATTTTTTTGCGCGGGGAGTATTTACCATCAACTTCGTTAAAAAGGAATTTGAAATGTACATTTATAATAATTAATGATAATGAGGTGCGGCAGATCTGTTTTAATAATTCTTGTATTGCTGATGGGCAGTATAAAGACTGCCGTTGCCCAAAATCAAAACACCCTATATATCGCCAGTGATCGCCTGGTATTGCAAATCGACCTGAAATCGCCTTCAAAACAACTGGATAGTATCCTGAAAATTGCAGGTATAAGCGGCTCAAACGCACAAAAGATTTTAAAAGAGGATTTTGCAGCAATAAAAAATGATGGGTGGAACATAACGGAGCGTAAGAATGATGTTATCCGGTTTGAGAGATCATTAACAGTTTTAAATAATAATCCACAGGACGTACCATATGAAATAACCACCCATATTCCTGATTTTGATGGAAAACCGGGTTACCCGGCGAAAGTTGATTATGGCGTTAATAAATATGCAAAGGCAACCGTATTTGGGTTGTCATCCGGATTGACACGATTTATTCTTCCCGGCTATACCCGTGCGAGAAGGGTTTTCTTGTCGGGTAGCTTTAATAACTGGAGTACACTAAAGGGGACAATGAAAAAAGCCGATGGTGGCTGGATAATTGACGTTAAACTCGAAGCCGGGGTTTATGAATATAAATACATTATTGACGGCCGCTGGACAACCGACCCCAATAACCAGTTGCTGGTTAACGATGGCGAAGGAAACACCAACTCTGTTTTCTTTAAATATAACTACACTATAAAATTGCCGGGCTATCCATCGGCCCATAAGGTGGTGGTGGCTGGTGATTTTAATAATTGGGATGAAAACGAGCTAATGATGCAAAAAAAGGGCGGCGCCTGGGAAAAGCAGCTTTATTTAAGCGAAGGGCGGCATGTATATCATTTTTTGGTCGACGGCGCCCGGGTGCCGGATCCGACAAGTACGGGTAAGATAAAAGACGGGGATGGCAAGCTAAACTCTGTTTTAAACCTTGGCGGAACTATTACTTTTAAACTGGATGGCTATAAGAATGCAAGAAAGGTTTTTTTAGCAGGTGATTTTAATAAATGGAAACCCAATGACATAAGCCTTGGAAAAACTATTGACGGGTGGGTATTAAAAACCACATTACCCGCAGGCAATTACCAATATAAATTTATTGTTGACGGCAACTGGATCACTGACCCCGCAAACCCGCATTTCGCATTTGAAAACGGCGAAAGAAACTCATTTATAGCAGTAAAGCCAAATTACACTTTTAAATTGAAGGGTTACTCCGGGGAAAAAACAGTTACCCTGAATGGCACTTTTAACAACTGGGATGATAACGGCTATACCATGGCACGCAAGGGTGATGAATGGGTAATAAGCTTTTACCTTAAGCCGGGGAAGTATTTATATAAGTTTAAGATCGGCGATAAATGGATAATTGACCCGGGCAATAAGCTTTGGGAACCCAATGAATTTGATACAGGCAACTCTGTTTTGTGGATAGAATAATGAGGTAAAAGCTGAATGGTAAAAGGCGAAAGGTTAGAAAAGACTTGCAAAGTTTTGAAAGCTTCGTAAGTCTTGACAAAACAAAAAAACCTTTTAACTTTAACCTTTTGCCTTTTACCATTTTAAAATATGATAACAATACCTATATACCAGGCTGACGCCTTTACCGATAAGCTTTTTGGCGGCAATCCGGCTGCTATTTGTCCGTTGGATAAGTGGCTGCCTGATGAAACAATGCAGGCTATCGCAATTGAAAACAACCTTGCCGAAACTGCTTTCTTTGTTAAAAATGACACCGGTTATAAGCTCAGATGGTTTACCCCGGAATATGAGATAGACTTGTGCGGACATGCCACCCTGGCTTCCGCGCATATATTGTACACGCAACTTGGGCACAAGGAAAATGAGATCCGCTTTGAAACAGTAAAGGCAGGAACGCTTATTGTAAAAAAAGAAGGTGATAAATATACTATGGATTTTCCGCTGAGGCCACCTATCCATATAGATGCCCCCGTTGGACTGATTGAAGCCCTGGGCGAAAAACAACCAATAGAAGTTTTAAGATCAAGGGATTACTTTTTGGTTTATGAATCGGAAAGCGATATCCGCGACATCTCGCCTGATTTTTTTGCACTCTCAAAAATGGATACTATTGGCGTAATTGTTACGGCACCAGGTGATAATGTTGATTTCGTATCCCGCTTTTTTGCCCCCGGCGCAGGGATTCCCGAAGACCCGGTTACAGGTTCGGCCCATTGCAACCTGATCCCCTACTGGGCCGAAAAACTTGGAAAAACCAAGCTGCATGCCTACCAGCTCTCGGCCCGCAAAGGCGAACTTTGGTGCGAACTAAAAGGCGACAGGGTATTAATGAGCGGGAAGGCTGTTACTTATTTAAAAGGCGAGATTTTTGTTTAAAAAATTCGGATTTCGGATGTTCTATTTCGGATTTATTTTAGAAAAATAAGTTTGATAATTTAATTAGATTTATAAACCCTTATTACCCGTATTCAAATTCCGAAATCGAACATCCGAAATCCGAAATAAAACTAATACCCCACCGTAAACCGCTCTCTGATATGTCGCGGGTTCATTATTTCATCAATAATAGCTACGGCAAAATCTTCCATTGAGATCTCGCTTTTACCGGGTTCATCAAACAGCATCCGGTCTTTCCCGGTTCGGAAATTACCGGTACGTTCACCCGGGAAAATATAGGCTGATGGACTTATATAAGTCCACTCTAATTCTTTTTCTTGTTGATAGATCTTTAGCGCGTCGCGATGGGCCAGCGCGGCTGGTTTAAACTCAGGCGGAAACTCAGGGGTGTCAACGCTTTGTACACCGGGCGCAACTTCGAGGCTGCCGGCCCCGCCAACTATTATCAGCCGTTTCACATGAGCTTGTTTCAGGCCATTTATAAGAGGCGCAGCAACTTCTACAATGGTTGATGGCGTTGCCCCTTTTGTGAAATTATAAGCACTCACCACAGCATCATGATCAAACACGGCGGCCTCCACATCTTGTGTTTTAAACAAATCGCCTTTGGCAACCCGTAAATGTGGTTCCTCTAATTTATAATCTTCCGGATGTCGTACTATGGCGGTAACATCATGCCCGCGGTTTAAGGCTTCCGTAACTACACGACTGCCTATATTACCGGTTGCTCCAAATATTGCTATTTTCATGGTGTGAAAAGCTAAAAGCGCAAAGCCGAAAGTGAAAAGTTTCAGCTGTTTAAGGGATACAACAAAACAAAAAGCTTTTTGCTTTGATCTTTTTGCTTTTAGCTAAAAAAAGTGGGTTTTATAATGATTTTTTTAATTACTTTGAAGGTTCGAAAATTTAAGGATCGGGATTACATAAATGCAGCTTACTAAGTTAGAAATCAAGGGATTTAAGAGCTTTGGCGATAAAATAACCATAAACTTTAATGAAGGTGTAACTGCTATTGTGGGCCCTAACGGCTGCGGAAAATCAAACGTGGTTGATTCTATCCGCTGGGTATTGGGTGAGCAAAGCACCAAGATGCTCCGTTCCGAAAAAATGGACAACGTTATATTTAACGGCACCAAAAGCCGCAAAGCTGCCAATCTTGCCGAAGTATCGTTAACATTTGATAATACCAAAAACATCCTCCCGACTGATTTTTCGCAGGTAACTTTAACCCGCAGACTTTATCGTACCGGCGAAAGCGAGTATCGCTTAAACGATGTACAATGCCGTTTAAAAGATATTACTGACCTCTTTTTAGATACAGGGATCGGCGCCGACTCTTACTCTATCATCGAGTTAAAGATGATAGATGAGATCATTACCAATAAGGAAGGCTCACGTCGTAATTTGTTTGAAGAAGCATCAGGTATTTCCAAATATAAGCTCCGCAAAAAACAAACATTTAATAAGCTAAAGGATACGGAAGCCGACCTGGAAAGAGTGGAGGATTTGCTTTTTGAGATCGAAAAAAATCTTAAAACGCTGGAGAACCAGGCAAAAAAAACCGAAAGGTATTACCAGATAAAGGAACAATACAAAAACCTGAGCATAACGCTGGCTTCGTTCCGGATCGCCTCATTCAGCGAATCACTAGCAAGGATTGAAGAGCAGGAACAAAAGCACAAGGAAGGAAAATCGGGTATTGTTACGCAGATTGACACCCTTGAGGCTTTTTTACAGCAACAAAAGCTGGACAGCCTGACCAAAGAAAAAAATCTTTCGGTACAGCAAAAAGCTACTAATGAGTATGTTTCAAAGATCCGTGCATACGAAAGCGAGAAAAAGATAAAAAATGAGCAGCTGAAATTTCAGCAGGATAAAGAAGCAAGGTTAACCGAAGAATTGGATAAAGACAAAACCCAGTTTAACCATGTGTTGTATAATATAAAAAGGTTACTGGAAGAGAAATTGCAGGAAGATGAAAACCTGCAAAAAGTACAAACGCAGGTAGCTGATTTAAAAGAGGCGGTAGATGAACTAAGAGCAGAACAGGCCGAAGCTAAAAATGAGATTACAGAGCTTACCAATATTAATACCCGGGTACAAAACCAGGCTTATAAGGCGGAAAAAGACCTTGATATTTTAAAAATCCAGGAACAGGCGTTAGAGCAGGAAGCCCAGAGGAATATGGAAGACGCTACCAACAAAGAGGTGGAACTTTCACATTTTAACACCGTTGTTGATGGCTTACAAGAGCGGGTTGAAGCGGCAGAGAAGGAGTTTAATTCAATAGTTGATTTTGAAACTAAACTGCAGGAGCAAATAAAAACTACTGAAACGGATCTGAATACCGTACAGGAAACCATCATCCGCGAAAGCCGTAAGCTTGATGCCAAGCAAAACGAGTACAACCTGACTAAAAGCATGGTTGATAACCTGGAAGGCTTTCCTGAATCCATCCGCTTTTTAAAGAAGAATACAGAATGGTCAAAGAGTGCGCCGCTTTTTAGCGATATACTATTTTGCCGGGAAGAATACCGGGTAGCCATTGAAAACTACCTGGAACCGCTAATGAACCATTATGTGGTTGAATCTTATAATGAGGCAATAAAGGCAATCAATTTATTAAGCAAGGCTGCGCAAGGCAGGGCGCAGTTTTTTGTACTGAACAGCTATGAAACAGCGATAAGCTTTTCAGAAAAGCTGGAACTTGAAGGCGCGATACCAGCCCTTAATGTTGTTGAAGTTGAAAAGCATTACCAGCCCCTTTGTGAACATTTGCTAAAGAATATTTACCTGGTTAATGATGAAAATGATAATGCCCTAAACAACGCCGACCTGCCCGATGGCGTAGTGCTAATTGGAAAAAGCGGTAAGTTCAATAAATCAAAACACGCCATGGCCGGTGGCTCAGTAGGATTGTTTGAGGGGAAACGGATCGGCCGTGCCAAAAACCTGGAAGCTTTATTGAAGGTAATTAAGCTGATTGACGTTGAGGTAAATGATTTTAAACTCCGTTTTGATGAATTACAAACTAAGCTATCGGCATTAAAAGCATCAGGAAAAGCGACCGAAATAAAACAAAAGCAGCAGGAACTGAACCTGTTAAATACCGAGCTGATAACCGTTAAAACCAGGCAGGAGCAATACCAAACCTTTATTGAAAACAGCCTTAACCGCAAGGATGATATTGCACGCAAAATAAGCAGCATCAAAGAGGAAACCATTTCACTTATCCCGTTGCTTGAAGACTTAAAGGCCCAAAAGCAAACACAGGCTGACCTGTTAACAGAAAAGCAGCTGGCTTTTAATGAGCTGAATGAATATGTATCGGTAAAATCAAACGCATATAACCAGGAAAACATTCGTTACCACCAGCAGCAAAATAAGGTGTCGGGGTTGATAAAGGATCTTGATTACAGGGAATCGCAAAAGGAAAACCTGGAAAGCAGGATAAAAAACAATAACGAAGAGCTTGAAAAGGTAAAACTGGCTATACAGGAAAACCTGCAGCAGTCGGACAATTCAGATGATGACCTGCTTGAAATGTATGAGCAAAAAGACCTGCTTGAAAAAGCTACACAACAGGCAGAGCAGGAGCATTATGCATGGCGCGGGAAGATTTCTGAAACAGAAGAGGAAATTACAGCGCTAAGGCGAAAAAAAGATAATGCCGAGGTTATTGAAAACGAGCTGAAGGATGAGCGGAATAATTTAAAACTGGAGCTTAATGCCTTAAAAGAAAGATTATCCGTAGAGTTTAATATTGATATCCAGGACCTGCCGGAGACCGAAATTACAGAAGACGGTAATGAGCACGAGATAAGGGACAAAGCAGAAAAATTGAAAAAGCGGCTGGATGAGTTTGGAGCTATAAACCCGCTCGCGGTTGAGGCCTATAACGAGATGAATGAACGTTATACATTTATCCAGGCGCAAAAGAAGGACCTGAGCGATGCAAAAGCATCATTGCTGGCAACTATACAGGAAATAGACGATACGGCTAAAGAGAAATTTATGTCGTCGTTTACCATGGTGCGTGAAAACTTTATAAGAGTATTCCGTTCGTTGTTTAATGAAGAAGACTCCTGCGACCTGATCCTTACTGATCCGCTGCGCCCGCTTGAATCTGATATTGATATTATTGCAAAACCAAAAGGTAAACGCCCGCTGTCAATTAACCAGCTGTCGGGTGGTGAGAAAACGTTGACTGCAACCGCCATCCTGTTTTCGCTTTACCTGTTAAAGCCTGCGCCCTTCTGTATTTTTGATGAGGTTGATGCCCCGCTTGATGATACCAACATTGATAAGTTTAACAATATTATCAGGGAGTTTTCAAAAGAATCGCAATTCATCATTATCTCCCATAATAAAAGAACCATTGCCAGCACCGATATTATTTACGGCGTAACTATGGTTGAACAAGGCATTTCAAGAGTGGTTGCCGTTGACTTAAGGGAACTGGTGGATTAGGAAGCAGAAGCTAAAAGACTAAAGCAAAAAGCCGAAAATAAAGTTAGACTTTGATTTTCGGCTTTTTTATGTTTTAAGAAAGCTTTCGGCTTTTTGCTTTCAGCTTTAACCTTATTTCTTCTGTGTTACCTTCAGCTTCACCCTTTTGCTGTTAAATATCATGCCTGTAAATTTGTCTTTATTCCTAAGCATAGTCTTATCATGTGAGGCCTGTAAAGTGAATGCCCTGGCATTTGATGATGAAATACTCTGAGTTACCTTGACTGGCAAGCTGTAGGTACCGGTTTTTACATAACTTATTATGTGTTTCAATAAATTTTCTTCCGGGTCGCCAAAATCTTTGTCGATACCATCATAATCGGCTATGCCTGGATAGCCGGTTGTATTTGGGGTAAAACCATCATAATAATCCCCCTGCCCTGCTGAATTTTTTGTAGAAAACTCCGGCGTAAACATTGTGTATTTATTGATTTGGATGTCAAAAAATCCAACCGGTTTTCCATAGCTGGTTTCGCCAACAAACTGAACATCCATAACCGGGCGTAAGTTGTTAATGGTAAGCTCACTTGCCGAAGCGGTACCCCCGCCAATTATAAAGAAAACCCTTGGAACATTTAATGAACCTTTTTTAACAAAATTGGGTTTATTATATTGAGAATTTAATGAATAATCAATTTCTGCCAGGTTATGCAAGCCATCAGAGTATCTGCGCCACTGGTTTTTCAATAATGTTTCTTTGCCAGCCACTAAAGTACTGTTAAAGTAGGTATTGTACATGTTAGTCCCGTCTTTTGAGGTGGGGACTATCAGGTTATCCAGGTATTCGGCGGTAGAAACGTAACCACCGCCATTATAGCGCAGATCAACAACCAGGTCGGTTATACCCTGCGTGGTAAAATTAGCAAACGCTGCGTCCAGTTTTGGATCGGCATTATCGTCAGATGTAAAGCTGTTAAAAACAATATATCCAATTTTATGGCTGGCTCCGGCATTAAACACGGTGTCTTTCAGTACCGGATTTACATTATAATTGCCTGTGCTGAAACTTTCAGTCAAAGTTGTGCCATCTGGCCGCTTTACAGTCATTTTAATGTTGCCGCTGTTAAATATAGCGTTATATACATAGTTAATATTCTTCCTTGAACCATCGCCATAAGTTTGGCCATTTGATACACCGTCGAAAGACAGGCTGGTGTTGTCATTTATACTTACTATCTGGTAGCCGCGCTTGAAACCAGCAAGGCCGGCAGGAGAACCCGGGTACACGTACGTGATCCGGATATCATCAACATCCCAGTAGTTATAGTCAAAACCAAAATCGCCTTTAACTCCGTTTAAAGCACCGGTTTCTGTACCGTCATCAATAAAGGAATATTTTGCCCTTCCCGGGTCGTAGATATAGTACTCATAGGGTTTGCCGCCAACAGGATTAATGGCGTATTGCGATAATGCATCCATCTCGTCACTTAAGGCTGTTAATGGCGCTGCGTTGGTGAATGACCGCGGTTTAAACGTTGCATAATCAGGCAACTGATCAAACCACAGATAATTTTCCTTTGCATACAAAAATATTGAATCCTGCGCCAGCTGAATTACTGTACCGTTCTTTGAAGGGCCGGTAGGATTGCTGTTATCGCCCGTGCCGGTTTTATTGCTCTTTTTGCAAGATGAAATGGTAACAGCAGCTAATATGATTAAGTAAAGTGTTTTTTTCATATAATTGAGATATAGGGGTTTCTTGAATAGGTTATTAAACGGAAATAAGTAAACTATGTTATGGTTTTTAATTAATAAATTCATTAAAATTGATATAGTCAATTCCGCTTGCTTCAGCACAAAGCCTGTCAATTTCAGCGTTTTCAATCATCAGCAGATCGCGCCTCTGCAAGTTATGATCTTTTATTAATAAATCAATAATATCCGGCTCAGGTTTAGGGATACTTTCTTCGGTAAAATAAACTGTTAAATATTGTTCAAGCCCATGCCATTCAGTTTGCTTTATTTTGTTTAATTGCTGCTCAGGATTGCCATTGGTCACAATGAAGATCTTTTTACGGTCGACAACAATTTCCTGCAGCAAATTCAACATATTTTGGTAAAGGAGCAGTTTTAATGGCAGTTTAGCCGTAATCATCAGATGTTTTAAATTGGCCCGGTACTTTTCATTAACATTAAACTTTTCCTTTAAGCGGTCAAAAACAAGCTCCTTCCCTTCATTAACGTATGTATTTACCATTAAATTAGTTATCTCTTTTGCGTTAACAAGTTCGGTATATTCCAAAAGGCTGGCAAACAGGTAATAAACCTGGTATAAATAATCTTTTTCGGGATAAAGCACATTATCAAGCTCAAATATAAATGCTTGTTTACGGCCGTCGAGATCAAGGTAGTTCATGGTTAATAGTTCATGGTTCATGGTAGCTGCAGCCATTGCATTTTACGGTTATAAACCATTATTTTTGTTTACAAAGATAATAACAAGATGGCTATGAACCATGCACCATCAACCACCAACATAATCGCAAAAAAATTGCTGATAAAACCAGGCAAACGCTGGCTGTTTTATAATGCGCCCGATAATTACCTGGTTATCCTGGAGCCATTACCCGAAGGTACCGAAACAAGCTTTAGTCCTGAAGGAGATTTTGATGGTGTGCAGTTATTTGTGCGCAACAGCAAAGACTTGGCAAGCAGTTTAGAAACCATTATCCCGGTATTAAAACCCGATACAATTTTCTGGATCTCGTATCCTAAGAAAAGTTCGGGTATAAAATCAGACCTTGAAATGATGAGCAGCTGGGATGAAGTGGGTAAATATGGTTACAGGGGAGTTGCCGCAGCGGCCGTTAATGATACTTGGACCGCACTGCGTTTCAGGCCGGAAGGTCAATCAAAAGTTTCGGAATCAGGCAATGAGGAGATCAAAAAAAACGAATATGCAAATTACATTGATGTAGATAATAAGCAGGTTAAATTACCTGAAGATATGGCACAGGTTTTGGCATATGAACCCGGTGCGATGGCGTTTTATCAAACACTGTCGTATAGTAACAGAAAGGAGTATGTGATCTGGATCCTTTCGGCAAAGCAGGAAAAAACAAGAGATGAAAGAATGCTGAAACTTGTTGAGAAACTTTTAGCAGGCAAAAAGAATCCTGCAGAAAAATAAATCTCCTATAAAAACTCCCTAAACAGCGGTCTTTTTATAGGAGATCGTTATTTCTTAATTAGCAATCACACGTTTTTGGTGCGACCGAAACTTTATCAACTGGTATACAACGCCTACGACAAAGAATCCAACTAAAGTTAAAAGCCCGGTTTGTACTAACGGATCGTTGGGGCCATTTGCAATGGGGCGGCTTATCGGCACCCGGGTTAGGGTTTCAACAATAGCCGGGATAAACGAGAAAAATAAAGTTAATGACATCAGGAAGATTTGAATATAGGCACCGCTTTTACCGAGAAACTTCATCGACGGGGCATATATGGCTATCGGCAATACTATCAAAATTATTACCGCCAGGTTATGGCCTGCCGTTGGGTGTCCGAAACGCATAATTGGAAGCCCGGTTATGCAAGTAAATACAGTTAAAAAAACATACAACTTTCCGTTGCCATTTTGGGGATTAATTATTCCATCGCGTAACAAAGAGTAAAGGGCGACAAGAATTGCAAGGATACTGATTGCAGTGTGAATAATTCCAAGGATTGATAAGTGATTCGGCATATTTTTATATTTAATAAGTTAAGGTTTATTAAATATAAGAAAAAACTTAAAGGGAAACAATATTTTGCGTCTTTGTTAAAGGGTTCTAATTAGACGCAAAATATTGAGAAACAAAACATTGCTTTTTATTTATGTGCAAACTTCAATACGTTTCCTGGCCCAAGCTTATCCCCCTCATTTGAGACATAAAGGTTACCTGCCTTATCAAACGCTATGCCTTCCGGCTGGCCAAAAAGGCCCGGGCTTAAAGGATATGCCTCCTTAATGTTCCAATTTGCATCAGCAACCACCAATAGCTTATTCACTGATGAAAGGATATACCATTCATTAGTTAAAGGGTTTTTGCTAAGCCCGGATGGATGAAAAGATATTTTCTTTTTACCGGCCAACGCCTCTATCTTTTTCACATCAATGGTTGATTGCCCGGCATTTTTTAAAGAACCGTCTGCCGCTAATTTTAAAGTGAATACGGCACTGGTTTTATTGCTTTTTTCAATACTGCAGTGTTTACAAAGCACGTAAACCATTTGATTGCTGTCATCAGCATACATTCCCTCATATTCACCTTGTGGCAATAAGTTATTCCACTCTTTGGCATTTTTTATTTCTGTAGTTTTAAGGTCTAACGGGAAGGTAAATAAAACACCATCGCTGCGTAACATAATAACATGGTTATTGCTGATCGCAACATCCTCGTAATCTCCGCTTTTGCCAAATTTTATATGCTGAAAATTATTGCTGCCGGGTTTAAAATAAAAAAGCTCGCCCTTTTCGTCCTGCTCGGCAAACAGTGTGTCCGGGTTGCCTTTGTTAAATGCTATTCCTGATATTTCGGTAAGGTTATCGGGCATATTGTATTTTACAGGCTTACTCAAATCGTAGCCTTGCGGACTCCGGGTCTTTTGCTGCCCTGTACAGTTAACGCATAACAGGCAGGTAACTACTACAAAAGAAAAGTATACCAGCTTTAAAATGTTTTTCATATCAGATAAAGTAAATGAACTTATATATACCTCTAATTTGCAATTTTGTTTAAACAGAAAAAGGCCCTTTCAAGAAGGGCCTTTTATCTTTATAAATTTAAGAGCTTTATTTCTGCATTACCATAACACCATTTAGCACAAGGGTACTGCCGCCATCAGCCTCAATATTATAAACATTTTGTACACCGCCTGCATGTTCGGTTTTCTTCAATACGGTATAAGTTTCATATTTACCTTTTTGCTCGTTAAGGCACAAAACCTGCTGACCGATTGTTATATCACCAATTTTAAAGCTACCCTGTTTTGTTAACATAGGGTGGTTAGGCGTAGCTTTGAGAATTTTGGTATTCAAATCAATATTTAAACCTTTGTTTGTGCTTTTTTCTTTTGCCGAGATCAGAACCAGTTCAGTAATTGCATAGTTTTTAGCTGCGTGAACAGTAAGCCCTTTAACCTTTATAACCGATGACTTATTAGTGGCAGGATCAACAGTGATCACCTCATCGCCGCTTTTCACATCTTTTATCAGTTTTTTACCGCCATTGCTCATGGTAACTTCTTCATCACCCGGGAAGCAAATGTCGTTACCATAGGTTGCAGCCTCTTCCTTCAAGTCTTTTCCATTATTTAAAACCTTGTATTGTTGAAAGCTCATTTCCTTGGATAAAACGTAGGATAACTTCAGGATAAAGTTTTTCTCAACCTTATTAATGTCATCAATATCCTGGAAATATTTGGCCCATACTTTTGCATCAGCAGTAAAATCGGGTACCAGCGCCTGGTATTTTTTTCCTGTTTCGCTGGTATAAAAAACCATCAGGCCAATTTCCTGCATGCCCTCTTTGGCAATCAGCTTGTAAAGGTCAACACGTTTTTTAAGACCATCGCCACCTGTAATAAAATAGGGTTTGCGACTTTCGTATCTGTCAAGTACATAAGCGTTGTCGAATTTAACATAGGTGTCTTTATCCAGGTCGGCAATGGTATAGGTTAAAGCTTTATTATATTCATCCAGTGTAAGCGGCCTCGGGTTAACTGTGGCCTGCTGTG
>Ga0193702_1000273_pt1 | contig 20701 bp, 33 predicted proteins | sample U3a1metaG_FD_143060 | JGI IMG/M metagenome (GOLD analysis project Ga0193702, IMG submission 143060) | Soil microbial communities from a riparian zone of the East river system, Colorado, United States - U3a1 | ecosystem: Environmental > Terrestrial > Soil > Riparian zone | place: USA: East River... | reverse complement strand
ATATCTACCCAGTCCTTAAAGCACATGGCAGACTTATTTCCTACTCCTAAAATTGCAGCTACGTGATCGAGCTTATAAGAAGGCAAATAGAAATGTCTGCGAATCTGCTTTAAAGTGTCTTCAGAGTTTACATTCCAATTTATTGCCGGAAGCCTATTTAGAAGACGTTGGGTGTTAAGGTGCCTCCAATCAAATTTATCTCCGTTGTGACCTATTATTATATCCGCTTCATTAATCACCTTATCAAACGCCTTAATGAGATTTTTGCTGTTCTGTTTGTCCCAACCCCAATCCAAGCCGTGTACTTCTCTTTCATGCGCCCACTTCCACGCAACACAGATAATGTCCGTCTTAGAGCCATTTACTATGGCGCTATGGGGAACGCTTATCTTGTTTCCTATGCGAAACGTCCATACTTGCATGGGACTAGTCTCAATATCATAGAATAATATCTTCGGTCCGGCCATGTTCATCTCTCCTTAGAGAACCTTTTTATACGACTTAAGAAGTTCAAAAGCCATGAGAGAGGAATGCTTCCTGTCTACCCTCAAAACCTTTCCCTCTGCCAAGCACTTGTTGTGTTTCTGCAACTCCCTTTTAAGCCCCTGCTCAAACTGCAATGATCTGCTCACCTGAAAGACGGAAAGTTTTATATCCAGAACGGGGCCATATTGCTGGAGGTCAGTACTCATGACGGATAAATACCCTACAGCAGAGTCTGTACAGATAAGCTGCACCTGTAGTTGGCACAGATACTTTATCGGCGGCCAATCAGCCCACTTGTACCAATTTCTAGTGCCCGTTGTTTTGCATTCTAATAAATCCGTACCGTCCGTTGCATCAGGGGTTGCACCAAGTCCTACATCGAAGTCTGCATATATAACCTTTCCTCCTGTATCTTCGAATAACTTAAAGTCTCTGGACATAAGCTCATTGGTCGCTTTGACAACCACGAGTTCTAAAGCCTGTCCTACCCAGGTGTATGCGTTGCCTGTAAACGTACTGTTGGCCTTCTCATCTAACATCTTAGCTACTGAAGTCCATGGGTCCAGGCCCAAAATAGCGCATACCTCTGTAGCGGTAGTGACCCTGGCCCTGATGGCGTGCCATTCTTCTGGTGAGCTAACTTTATAGGCTTTCATCTGTTTTATCCGTACATTGCTGCGTTTAAGGTTGCCAATGCGTCGACAAATTCTGGCTTATCTATTGCCTGAATAACAGTTTTATCATCTGCTAATTGTAGCATATTAGCGAACTCTTTGTGCCTAAAGTATTGTTGTAAAATGTACTTATTGTCATGCTGCTTTCCGTCTGCTATAGCGGTGAGGATGGCTAGATTATACGCCTGCCCCTTTGCCGCTCTCTCACTAAACCCATCTGCGGGTTTTTGTTTTTCATAGGCCATGTTATTTCTCCTTTGGTTGGCTTAACATCTCGTCTACCGCAGATTCTCCCATGAGACAAATAGTGTCTATTAGGGACATCCCTGTGTGACAATTATTTTCCCACATCATTCTGGGGTCGGTAATCGATCTATGTAGGTCTTGAAGCTTACTTTCTGCAATTTTCTTGAACGCCCTCTTTTCTGCGGGTTGCAATTGCCATTCCTCGAATATCTCTTTCAACTTCATTTTCCTCTCCTATTTAAAAGCAGTTATACACCACAACGTACCACTTATGCAAGACAAATAAAAACTATAAGGACAAACATTAAGGGACGCCAAGGCCTTGCATATTTGGTCTGCAACTAACTCCGGTATCTGTAGGGTCTTTGAAGAATGTTTCTACATGGAATCCCCCAGATTTCTTCCAATAGTCCATCACGTCAGCCTCCACAGCTATTCTAACTCCTTTCAAAACAGTTTGCATAGAGTCTATCATGATGAACGCAACATCTTTAACGTAATCTAACATTTCTGGGCAGTCCTTAACTTCGAACACAATTTCGTCATGTATGAAAGCTAGGCAGTTTACTTTACCGGTGCCTCTATATTTCTTAATAGTGTTTACTATGGCTCTCTTGGCTCCGATTGCTGAGGGTGATTGCATAAGGTATCCATTGCAAAATTCTGTGTAGGTGCAATGGTCTCTCTTGAAACCCCCTACGTCATAGGAATACATTTCTTCCCACACCCATTCACCGAACTCGTCCTTCATGCGTTTCTTCTCTCCTGTCTTAAACATCTCGTGTTTCTCTGTTAAGAATAGGCCAAGTTCTGGGTACAGATCAAACAGTTCTCCTTTCAACGTAACAAGCTCATCATATACTAAACTGTACTCCCTGAAGCCCGTCCTCTCGCATCTAAGATTAGGCTCCATGGATTTAAATTTGCGCAAATCTGCTCTAATTATATTCTCATAGGGAGATGAACTCAGCACTTTATACTTGGTCTTTATCCCCTCCTTGAACAGTAGCCCTCTCATCGTCCTAAAGCCAAGTCCACCAGGAAACCCTAGATTGACGGCCTTGGATATTTGGCGCATCTTCTTGTAGTCTCCCTCTTTCTTGTTGCTCAAGAACTCTTCGTACGAAACATCTCTCTTCAACTGCAAGGACATAATGCGATGGGCTAACATACTGTGCATATCTATGGGAGTATCCCCCGAGTTTATTGCATCTCTCATTCTGGATTCTCCGAAGTACTTATACAGCTGACTCGCAGCCGATGCTAACTCCAGCCCTGAGTAATCTATGCTACATATTTTGTATCCTGGTCTTGGCACATAGCAGTTGCGAATATCATACGTGACTAATTTAACTTCTCTTGGCATCTGTTGGATATTGACCGATGGATACAAATCAGAAGATCTACTATGAGTCCTCCCTGTTTTTATGACTGCACCATACTCTGTTCTAATGTGCGGGTTGGCTGTCTTTAGCCTCTTAACAAAGGCTGCTTGTACGTTGGCGTACTCCATGACGTCTATGTAGCTGCTGATAATCGGGTCTTCCACCGCCTGAGAGTATTTATCTAAGCTTTCTTCCGAGGTGGAGATGTTGCCCTTGATAGTTTTCTGTATATGTTCTGGGGGCACTACTTTAGAAATATGTTCTGCAAACAATTTAGCGCTCTTTTTGAATTCTCCTTTGACTTCTTTCATGAACCCGTGTTTTATTAGATTGTTTCTAGCAGGGGTAACTAGAGCTACTATCTCCTTGTCTAACAATTCTACTCTTTTGGGGTCTACTACGTCCAGCGGGGCCAGTTGAAGCTCGGCCACTTTGTAGCACCAGATAGAGTCGTTGATGGCGTAGTCTATCGCATCTTGCGGCCAGATGTCTACGTCTTCTAACTCCGAGTACCGCAGACGCCAGGCATTGGGGTCCGTCTTTGTGTCTGAAATGTCTTCCTTGAAGTAATTGTCCACAAGAGCGGCTAAGTTGGTTCTATTTACCGGTATCTTGCGGATACAGTTTAGCAATTTCTCGTTTATTTGGGTGCACATGAAGCGATCTTCCTCAAGACCCTTATCCAGGTCTGCTCGAAGGTCAGGAAACCACGCATAGATAACAGAGAGTTCAAACTTCATATTGTGGGCTACCAATATGCGATTTGCAAGAGCCTTCTTAAGGAAGGGTTCCATATCTTTGCCGCGAAATAGTCCGGAGTTTTTGCCGTCATACCAAGAAACACAGACGGGCTTTGGGGCGGGATGTTCTGAAGAGATTAGATGTGTCTCAAAGTCAATGGCTAGCATTTGGAGTCTCCTTGGGAAGCTATCCCGATGTCTAATTTAAGGGGTTCCACCCAAGCTCGACGGGCCTGGGTGGAAAACTTACTATTTTTTTCTTACTTAATAAGAAGCTTATCTTCTGATGTCTTTACTGCAAGTCTAAATATATTTAGAAGTGCAACTGCGCCAGTAAGAAGTAAACCTATTACGTGCAACGTTTTAGCTATAAGCCGATTGATTAGTTTCATTATATCTCCTTGGGAAAATACACTCTTTCCTTCCTTTTTGCGGCTCTATACCCGGCTGTAAGACCTTGTGGATATCCTTCTGGACCACCTAAATAGTGTGTTTTCCCTTCTGCAAAGCCTTTATCGTAGGATTCTTTATGCAACATCTTAGCCATAAGCTGTTTGATAGACTTCATATCGTTTCCTCGGTTAAGCTTTCTTCAATGGCCTCGAAGACTATGTTTTCTTTATCTAAAACGTCTATCAAGGCTACTTTTTGCGCATCTGTTAGAACGCTGTATTCTATTGCAATCTTAGTGCCTATTCTTTTGATGCCGTGTTCCATATTATATTCCCTTATGTTAAATCTAACTGCCCTGTTTCAATTAGAACTGCTCTAGAAAGAATTGTGTGGTAATAGGTTGGGCCAAAAAAACAATTCGGGTTATCTACCATCCTTTTCCACTCATCGGGCATAGAGTCTAATGCTTTTTCCGCTGATTCTGCTTTGATCCCTTGTTTTTTGACGTGGTCTAAAATGTCTCCTAAAGATATCCTTTGTAGGGTATTTTTGTCTGCCTTAAATTTCGTATCCATTTAGTTCTCCTTGTTTAGATTCCCTTGAGCATTTCTGCTATCTTATCCGCCGATGTGGAGCCTTCCCTAGGGGCAGATACGATCTCCTTGATCTTGACGCCTACTAAACGAATATATTTCTTTCCTTCGAAATCTCCAACCATGTACACTGCCGAAGCTTCTCCGGTGTCTACTCGACCGTCAAAGAACGGAATATCTGCGCCGGTTAACTTGGTCCCATCTGCATCCAGAACCATTGGTGGTCGGTTTGTGGAGAAGGATACTAAGAAGTGGCCATCAGCAACGATGCGATCTCCTGTTAAGTTAGTGGTAACGATCTTCTTTGGGTTGATCGAGGCCAAATGTTTCTTAAGAGCCATCCCATCTGGGGTAGTGGCATCTATGTCAAGCTTAATTGTGTATTCAAGCTTGTCTGGGTTAGCTTTGTTTTTCATTGGGCGTGCCAGGGCTGCAAATTTAATTTTGCCTACTCCGGTACTAAAATGATTGTCTGCCATGTTTTCTCTCCTTGGATGTTACGTTATACTACAAAAGATTTAGTGTTTGTTGTGTCAATTCAAGTTTCATCTTAGCCTGATTCACCCAACCTGCCTGCATAGAGCCTTTTTCGGTCTCTAGATATAATGTAAGTACTTCTTGTGCCTCTGTCAAGAGTTTTTTTACTTTATTTATATGATCAACCGATATATCTACTTTTGTGTTCTTCTTGCTGTCCATCTTTTACTCTCCTTTTGTGTTCCATCTGTCGTCTAAATCAACCCTGCTTCTTCTTATCTGCGTAGCCAACATGGCTAAATGCGCCATGGCGTTGTCTATATGATGAGTGTAGAAAGGTTTTCCGTCTTTGTCAAGTTCTTCGTTCATGTCTTCTCCTGAGGCAAACTTAAATATATGTCTCAAAAGAGCAGCGACATGAACTTCCATATAAGGTAGGCCCGCGGTCCAGTTGTGGGCAGCATACCCTTTTTTGATGCCGCATTCTAAGCCTGTTGCGAGGGAGTCCATGGCTTCTTTTGGTATAAGATGATATGGAAGTTTTCCTGCAACGTCCTTTTTTCCTCCTGTTGGGTATGTCTTCATCGTCTATCCAGAATATTTTAGGTTGAGTATCTCTTGTGATAGATATCTTCTCTTTTCGCTTCTGCATCTTTGTATTTCCAACAATTCTTTTCTCATCTGCCATTCTGTCATTCCCAATGTGTCTTTTTCTATGACATCTAGTCCTTGCGCACGACATTCCCGCAGAAACCTTAATAGAAGATTTTCTACAGCTAAGTTTTGACACGCATCGAACACAAAGCTTTTAGTCATCGTTTGTTCCTGCCGATTTGTTTAAGTTATTCTGATGCCGATCTATCTGATCTTGTTCGTTCAACCAATCCCACAAGTCCATTAGCTGGTTCTCTTCTTCATCAGTTAGTTCTTGTCGATCTTCGTCCCATAGATTTGGTAACATTTCGCTCTCCTGTCTTATCTATAAAGAGTTATAAAATTCTTTGATTCTTATCCAGGACGCCTGCGCTCTGGTGAGTTCTGGAAAGAGTGTTACTAATATGGTTGAGTTTACAACAATAAGTTCGAATACTGCAACCCCCGACATGAAATCTCCTAAAGATATTTCCCCTCTGAAATAAGGAACGGAAAGTATTAACCAGGGAACGATAACAGAAAGCTGAGCTTGGCTGGCGCTGAATATACCGTATCCTAACAAAGTAGATAAATATTTTCTGGTTGCAAATAATACTGAAGAAAACTTTTCCTTTGCGCTATCGTCTTCTATGTTCAAGGATATCTTGCTAAGTACTTGTCGATGATCTGCTTCTGCTTTCTGCGTAGCTATCTCAGATTTAATTAGAGGTTTTCTAAAAAGCATGGCCACCAGGCTTATAATAACGGTGTATATAAGAGCCGACCCAACTAATTTTAGGTTGTTCATGGATTCTAAAATCAGAAGAATGACTAAAGAGGCAGAGATAACTACTTCTGTACCTACCCTTATAGCGCAATCTGTAGCTATTTTGCAGTCTTCATTTATTCTTTGACTGGGGTTGTCCACTCGGTTTACATCTCCAACTTTCCATTGCTTGTATAAAGAATCCGTTAAGTATGTTCTTATGATCTGTCCTGTACGTCTTCCGACGAATTGTTTAAATGCCTGACTAAATATTAAAAGGCTCATGAGAAATACAAAGGACTGCAGTGTTCCAAAAAGCTGTCCAGACTCCTTTTTCTCTAGTACTGAGTAAAACGCCTTTCTCCATTCTGGTATCAAAGCTGTTCCATATATTTCTAATATTATGAGCAGAGAAAGAGCAACGGCCCCTAAAGCAACTTTGAGCCTAATGTTCTTAGGGGCTTCAACAACCACTCTCTTTAAAGTTTCTATCATGACAATCTCCCAGATTCTCACCAGATGTTCTGTACTACACGAGGCCAGTGTATTCTTTAGGGCACATAAGTAAAGCGCTATTTATAAACCTTAATGCTTTATGGGCTTTCTCGGAGGCGACGAATATGTCCTCTCTGTTGAAGCATAGGTGATCCCAATAGATTTTAAGATATTCTAGGTGCTGTCTTTCTCCGTCCTCCATGTTAAATTCTATGCATAGACGCCTAGAAACCATTTCGGCTATCAACTCTTCTCTGGCATATGCTTCCCTGTTATCTACAGGGTGCGCTAATCCCCTATTCATTCTATCAGGGTGTCCTGTCCAGTGGCCCACTTCGTGAAAGAGCGCTCCGTAGTATGCCCAAGCATATCTATATCTGTTTTTCTGCGGCATACTTATGATGTCCGCATCTTGGTAGTAGCTAGGGCTACCTCTTTTCTTGTGCAAGATTCTTATTAGACATCTTTTTAACCTTTTAGCTATTTTGGGATCGTCGGCCCATATCCCGTCTTTGGGTTTTCTAAGCCAATTCTCCCAATTGACAGGAATCTGAATAGTGGGCAATATTTCCACATATTGTTCCGGCGTCATTTTCCTTCCTTATTTTCGTAATTATGTTCTAGTATGTGCGGCATAAAGAAGTCTGCGAGAACAGATGACAGACCCCTGAGGCCGATTTTTTTCTTCATAGCTCTTTCTACAATCTCATCTATTTCCTTGTCCGAAGCTTTTACTACCAAACCGACTCTGCCGAGAGCTTCCACATAATTGCTATACGGGGATGCTTTACTGTTAAGGATAACCTCTTTTACTTGTTCTTTAGTTAAATCCTCTAATTCTCCTATAACGGCTATTCTTCCCAGAAGTTCTGGCATGATTCCGCATTTCATAAGTTGCTCATGTGTTTCTGCTTCCGCTACAGAGGAGTCTACAAGCGTCTCTCCAAACCCTATGGCTTTCTTTCCTGCCCCTTTTCTGTTTTTTCTCATCTCCTCAAAGTTACCCCCAAAGACGAACATCATGTTTTGCGTAGAAATCCCTGCGCTTATTTTCATTCCCTCTACAATTTTGAGAAGGGAGCCTTGGATTTTTCTATACCAGCCTGCCTCGTTTACTCCATTAAAGCTTAGTTTGTCTAGTTCATCAACAAAAACCATGCTGTATTTGTGGCAGAATTTATAGTCGCTCTTGGCAGACAACGATTCTATTCCGGCTTTAATGGCCTCAAATATACTGTCCCCTACGTATCCAGACGGAGACAACTTAGTTACATCCAGTTCTATAAAGGGGAATCCAGCGAACTCTGCCAACGTTCTTAACATGAGGGTCTTTCCTACTCCCGTAGGGCCGGTAAGCAAGACATTGGTTTTATGTATAGCAAAAGAACTAAGGCCTTCTTTATCTGTTTGCTTAGAGATAGATAGCCCTGCTCGCAAATAGTGCATCATTGTAGCAGACACCAGTTTCTTCTTTGCCTCTGCTTGTCCCACAACAACGCTGTCCAGGTGTGCCATCATTTTGGCCGGCGTGAGGTCTCCAGAGCAAGTATTTAGATTTTTTGTATTGCTTTCTTCTTCCGTTCCATCTAAAAGAATAGAGGAGGAAGGGGTTCTTACTGGAGCCGTCATCTTGTTCTCCTGTGTTATTAAGTACAAACCAACTGTACTGCGTTTTATTGCTAAAGTAAAACTGTTTTGTATCTTTACGGCCACTTTAGGCTCCAGTTGTTTCGTTAATCTCTTTTTTACACAGTTTCAATTCTTTAAGATTGTCAAGAGCCAATTTGGTTTGATGCTCAAAATTAGACAGAACCAACATCATATCAGAAAGAATCAATTCATCCGTTTTAGAAAGAACATCTGTGCGGCTAAAGAGATAATCCGCTCCCGCTAAGAGCGAGCCGTATTTTTCGATCTCCACATCTATTGTTGTTTTAATTCTAATTATTTCCGATTGAAGCCTTGATTTTGGGCTATACATGGTTATCTCCTTGTCTATAGTCTATTTTCGGTAACTCCCAAGGGAAATACTTGGGGATTGAGTAGGTTATGTTATCTATCCCCTCAGAAACTTCCCTGTCTGATATTCCGTGCGCATACCCTTCGTCGTAAGCTTCTCCTAATGCTTCTTCTAAGATGCTGTCAAAACCTAAGCCAAAACGCCTAGTAACTGAGGTCTTATCGCGATAACCATTGGCATACCCTTCGTCATATTCTTTTTTGACAAGCTGATCTTTGCTAATAGATTTGCTCATTTCATCTCTCCTAAAATTTTTGTGCGTCTATGTATCAATAATACTCTTGTTATTTGCATTGTCAACTGGGTTATTCTAAAAAATACGATGTGCCCCATTTTCTATGCACTACGGCTATAGGCAAACTATATCGCCGTTTACTACTATTGCCATAAATCTGGCCCAGCTGTGATCTGAGGTTATTAAAAACATTCTGCCGTCTGAGGATAGAACGGCATACTCTGTTTTTCTATATTGACTCATGTTATCTCCTTATCCACATACTTTAAGTTTATTACACATATCTAAAGAGAACTGTTCTGAAGATATTACAACGTCTTCTTTAAGAAGGACTCTTAAGAAATCTTCTTCGGATAATATGTTTTTCATAACACCGTTAGTGAATTTTGCCAGCATTTTAAATGTCGGATCCTCAGAATACTTCTTCTTTCCTGTTTTTGGGTCTACTGTATATATGTGGTGAAACAATATAATTGCTCCTGGTGCCGCTCTTAGCGAAGGGCAGGATGTGGCGATCAATGCAGACATACTAGCGGCCATTCCCACTACAGTACATTTAACGGCAGCTTTTGTTGTTTTAATGGCGTCTATAATTCTCATTCCTTGAATAACGCTACCTCCTTCGCTGGTTATACCCAATAAAACAGTATCCATTTCGTCTGCATCTTGGATAACATGAACTAGATTTGATACTTCTTCGGCTTTATCTAAAACTTCCGGGACTTCTAGTCGGAATATTTTTGCAGATGCTGATAGGCTAATAACTGATGCTAATAGAACTAAAATCTTTTTCATTTCTATTCTCCTGATAAGAGCCTATTCAGCCCTGTTGGCCAATTGTTTCTAAAACCTCGGTCTGCGCGCATCTAATTCCGTTAACATACCTATTGCTATTTCGTATTTCTCCACTTGGTATGATAGCCTCTCTATATTACATTTAAGCTCCTTTGATATCTCGCGGTTTACTAATCTAGCTGCTTCCTCGTACTTGATGTAACAAATTAATTCGTTCAACTTTTTTTCTGTATACCTCTCTAAAGATGCTAGGAATACGTTCATTACGGTCTCCTTATTTATTATATCATTCTACACGATTAAAAAATCCGCATCATGTAGTGCTTTATACACGGCCAGAGTGTTTTTTGTTTCCTCGCATACGGCATAGTACTGCTTTTTAGACTGAATAATCTCACAATAGTGAAGTCTGGCTGCCCAATCCGTTGCTTCTTTGTATGAGATGTCTATTACCCCTACATCATCTAGAAAATCTCTAACGTTACAATAAGTCGTGGCTTCATACACATCGTCTTTGGTGGCTCTAGATATAACCACAAAATCTTCATTAGGGTTTATTCTCAACAGATTTTTCATTTCTTTTCTCCAGGTTTCTTCTTCGGCGATGTAGAGCCGTTCGCCAGAGAATCAGATATCCATATCACCACAAGCGACAACGCAAGTGCAAAGGATATTTCTAATAATATAGTCATTTCAATTCCCCTTTGGAGACAGGCTTAGAACTACTTAGAACTATTAAGTATATGGGTTCTTAGATCCATTAGAAAGAACGGGTCAGGGGGTAGTCTCCTTTCTAGCTTTCTTATAGCCGGAGGTTGCCTCCTTTCTAGATTTCTTATAGCCATTTGTTTTTTGTATGCTTCTTTGGCTAATTTAAAATTAGTATCAAAACTTTTTTGATCAACCGATATATCTACTTTTGTGTTCTTCTTGCTGTCCATGTTGTCTCTCCTGGGATGTTTGGTGTGTCTATGTATCAATAATACTCTTGTTATTTGGATTGTCAACTGGGTTATTCTAAAAAATACGATGTGTCCCATTTTCTATGAAAATTTTTCTTTCTTTTCTTCAAAATTCTTAATCTTAACACTACGGCTATTGTTAGGATGACGAATAAAGTGATATAGCACATGACAAATCCCCTTAGTTTAATTTATACAGTGCTATTATTAATGTAATAAGCAGGCTGGCTTCAAGTACGGTAACTGATATTGCTGCCGCCCAAACTTTAAATATGTATTTCATGGCTTTCTTCCTCTGGAATATATTCTACATAGTCTGCCACCAAAAGGTGACACATTAGGGTTGTGAGTAATACAAAGCTCGCTATAAAGGATATTGTGAATACCGTTAGCATGGCCTCACCTATGAAATGTTAGTGTTAAATACTTCCTTCTCTTCTTTTGTCATGTTGCGAGTTATGTTTCTGTATACTTCGTTTACTTTTTCAATTTGTTCTAGCATATCTGCTAACATATTTCTTCCTATTACTTTTCTAGCCACCGCGCTAGCTATATCTTGCAACGCAAACCTTAAAACTGCTCGACTTCCTACGAAAACTAAGTCCATAGAATTGTCTGTAGACCTATTAACGATGGATATCACAGTTGAGGTAGCCTCAACTAACGTTATCTTGATCTCCTCAGTATTTAAAGTTCTCATTTTGCGCTCCTCGTTAGACCGATAACTAAACTTTACTCTTGGCAAAACAAATGTCAAGCAGTTTTTTCCGCGCAAAGCGGCGTACACGCCAAACCCCGCTGTACAGTAACAAAAAAGAGGTTGAGAAAGTAATTGTACAGTGAACTTCTCTGCATGGAATTCTATTGAGAATGTACGGAATCGTAGTAGATCTCACAGGGTTCTACCTAGTTATCTAGGTAGTTTCTTAACTAATGTGTGGGCTGGCTGTCTTCAGCCTCTTAACAAAGGCTGCAAGTATGCGATACAAACAAAAATAGAATCCGAAGATTCTATTCCTGCGGTCGAGGAGAGGCGACCTAAAAAGACGTAGCCTAAAGAGGCTTGGCAAGATGCGCACCTAGCGGCGGCTTATAGATTTGCTGAATTTATTAATTATACAGTATTCTGCATAGGGAGTCAACATCACGGGGCCATTTATCCAAAATACTAGGGAAGGTCGCGCCGAATTTGCCCTGGCGCACCAGTCTGCGCAGTAGTGCAGCGCCGTGAGGCCAGAGAAGGGACAGAAGTACGGCCCGCTCACAGGATTCGAGGTAGAAAGCACTATGTAGTTACTGTACAGTATACTATATAGTATAGATATAGAGGAACTGGCTGGAACATCGCAGAGTTTACAGCTTATTCATTCATCTGTCAAGAACTATTTGCAACTCAGAAGGGATTTGATGAAATAAAACATCATCCTGACATCCTAATAGGGAAATTTAGCAGAAATCAGGAGCCGCAAGCTCCGAGGTTGCTAAAATATCACTAATATGTTACAATATGTCCTTGATCTTGGGATCTAAACCGCTGTTTTGAACTGTATAGGGTCAGAGTATGTGCTTTTCTAAAGAGTCCTGCCGATATCTCCTCTCAAAGAAGCCTAGAGACAGGTTGCTGCAAGACACGATACCGCTCAATGAGTTGGCAGCCAGGCTCTTAGAAGCAGGAATGTCCGCAGAGTCCTTTAAAGAAGCTCTGCAAGATATTGTAGGGTTGGACATAAACGTCGACAACGCAGCTTTTTTAGCCCTATTATCAAGAGCCTCTCAAAAAGACATCAAAGTAGAAGCATACCATAGAGAAATTGCAGAATACAGACACAGAAGGGGTATATAGCATGGCAGGCAAACCAGGTATGAAGCACTCTAGACTTAAATACTCTAAGCGCATTGGAGCGTTGGTAGTTGACTTGATGGAACAAGGCAACACCTTGTCTCAACTCTGTGAGATCATCTCATCTAAACACACCAACTCAGATGGCGAGCCTTTGGAGTTGTTTCCATATACTATTTTGGGGTGGAGACGTTCCCACACAGACTTTAAGAACGCTTATGAGATGGCTTACGATAGCCGCTCAGCTCTCTGGTCAGACGAACTATACTCTATAGCATCTGCTCCGATGCCAGTCTTTGAAGATAAGTTACAACTAACTGCCGAGCTTCAGCGGAGAAGGTTGCAAGTGGACGTATTAAAAGTTCTATTGAACAAACATAGGCCTACTCCCTCTGCACCTACTGCGAAGACCTCTAAGGGCCCTTCTGATGCTTCTGAGAGCCCTATATCGATATCTGTTACATCGTATTCCGACAAGTAAACTGACAAGTAATATGATAAGCAACCTAACAAGACTGCGAACAGTGTGCTTACAACTCCGCGCCTTGCCCTGCCAAGAGGTCTATTGAGCGCCCTCCCACGATAGAGATGCTAGCCAGAATGCTAGAGAGAAACTGGGTAGAAGGCTGCTCAGCCCTCTGGAAAGACTTCTATCCAGCGATTTTCAGGGGCCGCACCCCCAGTTTGCTGGGCAGAAGCTGGACAGAATGTTGTTAAGAAACTACATAGTTAGAGAGAACCTGATAAGAAAAGTCAAAATCTAAAGCGATAGAGAGAACCTGATAAGAAAGGTCAAAACCTATGGTTAGAAACGAAAAGTCAAAGTCAAAACCTATAGTTAGGTAGGGGGGATAAGGAAGACCCTACAGCGGGTTTTGATTGTGAAACAAATTCCTGAGGGGACGCAGGGTGGTCGTGAGATGCTATTTAGACGACTAAAAAGCCCCTGGGCAGAGACCCTGCGGCGAGGTTTAAAAGAATTTAAGAAAGATTTTACTTGACAGAACTGGACAAATATGATAGATGGTTCTGTAACAGCGAATAGACCCTTTTTAGTCCATTTTGGTAGGTCGAATTCGCTGGAACGAAGGTTAAATAATTGAAAAAAACGCTAGTTTTGGGGCTCAAATAGAAGTCAAATAGAGGATTAAAAATGAATTTAGAGATTCCTTACAAATTTGTTCCGAGAGATCACCAATTAGCTGTATTAAAAAGGTTAGAAAGCTCCGGGGCCAAATACGCTATTCTGTTATGGCACCGTCGAGCAGGGAAGGATGTGGTCAGTTGGGTGCATTTGATTCGTCAGGCGGCGATGAAGCCTGGGATGTATTTCTATATATTCCCTACAGCAGAGCTGGGCAGAAAGGTTCTTTGGCAAGGCATGGATAATACTGGAAGGGAAATTAGAGACCTGATTCCCAAGGAATTCGTGGAGAAGACAAACGACCAGAGAATGGAGATACGACTCAAGAATGGCTCGCTAATTAGCGTTGTTGGGGCTCTGGACCCAGATAGGTTGAGGGGACCCAATCCATTAGGCGTTGTAATGTCTGAGTATGCTTGGCATAGTGCCACTATATGGCCCAATATTATTCAGCCTATGCTGAAAGCCAATGGGGGATGGGCGATAATTAACTCTACCCCTGACGGTCCCAATCACTTCTATGACATGATTGGCAGGGTGCAGAATAATCCCGAATGGTTTGTAGATAGAGTTACCGTAGAGGACACTGGCATAATCAGCAAAGAGGATGTCGATAAACTAGTAGACTCTGGGGAAACTACACGAGATAGGGCAGATCAGGAATATTACTGTAAATTCACCGTTAAGGCTTCGGGGTCATATTTTGGAGACCTCATACAGAAAGCTAGAAATGAAGGTAGGGTGGGCCATTTTGATTACGATGATAATAGAATTACAGACACTTATTGGGATTTAGGGGTAGAAGACGATACCGTAGCATGGTTTGTCCAAAGGGACGGGTCTCGGTATTATGTAGTAGACTACTATGAAGATTCCAGCAAAGCCCTAAGGAAGTACTACGATATGCTGGTTGATAAGGGATATAGATATAGGTATCACTATTTTCCCCATGATGGCAATCAACGTAGACCTGGCATAGAGGCCGTGTTGACAACGAAAGAAATGTTTGATATACTCCTATCGGAAGATAAGAGAAAGAGAATGGGGAGTTCTGTGCTTTGTGGTAAGCCTAGTAGAAAAATACACGCTATTAATGGCTTAAGAAATATGTTCAACTCTTTCTACTTCAACGAGCCTGTGGTAAAAGTAGGCCTAAGAAAATTAGAGCTATATAGAAGAAAATTCGACCCTAAAAAAAGCACCTTCTCATCAGAGCCATCTAAAGACGGAAACGACCACGCAGCGGATGCCTTTATGAATATCTTTCTAGGAAAAGACGCTTTCTCTTTAGACGGAAGCGATTGGGCACGACCACCAAGAAAGATTCTAAGAGATACTAAATTAATTTAAGGAACCAATCATGGCCGCATTTGTTAGACTGTTCTCAGGGCTTTTATTTGGAGATGCAGGGGACTCCCCACAGGCCCCAACTCCAATACCTCCACCTGTAGCTCCGGCACTCCCTAAAGAAGTGGACCAGGCTACAAAGCAGGCCACTAAAGATCAGGAAGAAATTGCAAAGAATTCTGTAGAGGAAAATATAAGGGCACGTAGAAAATCTCAGAAAAAAAATACATCTCTCTATAACCTGGACGAACCTGCTCCAGAAGATATTTTAGGAAACAAAGGAGCATTTTAATGGGCGGATTTATAAGAATTTTAGACGGGGTTTTAGGAGGGGGAGGAGGGGGTGGCTCTGGAATAGGGGATGAATATAGTTTGAAATCCCTAGAAGGGATAAAAAAATATAACGAGAGGAACGCAGCCGAGAAGAAGGCCAACGCTAAAGTAGGGGACCTTAAGGGGGGGTTTTCTGGAGACGAGAGATGGACAGCAGCTGAGTTAGGGATAAAGAACCCAGATCCAACCTCCCCCGCTAGCCCTGTGCCTTCTCCCTCAGATACTCCTCGGTTTGCTTTGAGTTCTCCCGAAAAGGTATCTATGGCCGGGACAAAGGGTTCAGAAATGATATCTAAAGGAGGAGACCCTTTTGTTTCAGCAAAGGAAGAAGATGCTGCTAAACAAGCTTCCGTTGAAGAAAGAAGAAAAAAATCTCGTAAGCAGGTGTCTTTATTAGGCCTAACCAACCCTACCTCAAATTTAAGTGGTTTATAGAATGGACGAAGCAGGCGCTGAATCAGCCCTATCTCATACGCCTTTTTCTGATGTCTTTAAAGAGAGGCCCGTAGAGGCAGAGTCGGCAAAAGAAAGTGCCGTTCCCTCGGGAACCCCTATCGCTAGACAATCAGTAGACCTTGCAGGACTGCGAAGCTCAAAATCCACCTCGTTACTCGGGATATAATATGGAATACACGAAAGGTTCTGGTAGAGAAGAAAAGGCTACGGAACTTATAAAAAGATCACAGAGCCTGTTTTCCTCCACAGAAAGAGTGAACGCAGAGCAACGATGGGAAGATATTTGCAAATATGTTCTGCCTAATCAGTTGGTCTCCTTTAGTAATATAGAAAGCAACTCTCCTGGGGAGAAAACTACGGATGACGTCTATACAGCTGAGGCCACTATCGCTAATAGAGACCTTGCGGCGTTCATCCGAGACTTTGCCGACCCAACAGAAAGACCCAATTTCAGATTTGTTCAAGAAGAACTTAACAACGACAGTGAGGCTCTTGAGTGGCTTGATTTGGCTACTTTTAAGCTGCATCATCATTTAGGTGAATCTAACCTAGACTCGGAGTCGTCTAAAAACTACACCATGTTCCCTGCTCTGGGAAACATGATAATGTTGCAAGAACAAAAGAAACCCACCTCATCAGGAACCTTTGGGGGATTTGTCTTCAAATCTATCCATCTAGCAGAGATAGTGTGGGCCGAAAACATGGACGGCATTGTAGACACAGTATTTAGAAAACTTAGATTGACCGCTAAGCAAGCTGTAGAGAGATTCGGCGTAGATATGGTTTCAGACACGATAAAAGACAACATAGCTAATAATAAGTTAGATGAATTGCACAATTTTATTCACTGTATCTATCCAAGGATTCTTCCAGGAACACAAAAATCTCCATCAGGAATAATAGACGCGTCTTCAATGCCTTATGAATCTGTGTATGTAGAAGAATCTTGTAAGAACATAGTTAAGCAAGAAGGATACCATGAATTCCCAGTGTTTGTCACTAGATGGGATACCATGCCAGGCGAAGTTACTGGTAGGGGGCCAGGCCACGTAGCAGAGCCAGAAATAAAAACCCTTAACAAATTCGTATCCCTGAGTCTTAGAGCATATCACGACGCCGTTACTACCGCATGGTTGGTCAGCAAACAGAACACAATGGCTGAATTGGATTTTCGGGCAGATTCCTTGAACGTAGTGGATGACGTGGATAGCATTAAGCCTCTACGGGCCGGTAAGGACTTCGCTCAAATAGACTATGCTCATCAGCGCTTTTCAGACACTATACAGAAAATTTTCTATCTGGATAAACTTTACCTACCTCCTCGTACTGCGACAGGTGAAATGAGTGCCTACGAGGTTTCTAGGCGCATGGAGCAGGCCCATAAAGTTCTTGGCCCCACTGCTGGAAGACTAAACCACGAGTTTCTTACTCCAATGCTCTTAAGATCGTTCAGTATGTTGTTAAGGGCAGGAGAATTTCCTCCTGTGCCAGACATCTTGATAGAACGAGGGATAGATATCAAAGTAGATTTTGTCAGCCAAATAGTTAGGTCGCAAAAACTAAGAGACGGTACCGCCATTCAAGGCTGGATACAACAGTTAGGGGTGGCAGCCCAGATTCTAGGGCCAAGTATCACAGATATAGTAGACGCAGATAAGGCAGGACTAATGCTGGGACGTGTGTCTGGGGTTCCTGAAGGAATTATTAGAGCAGATAAAGAAGTTGCTGCATTGCGCCAAGAAAGAGCTAAGCAGGCAGAGCAACAAAATAGACTGGATAGTGGAGTTAAATTAGCAGATATTAACTCTAAGATGCAAAGGAGCCCAGAATGATGAATGGAATAACCTCACATAACAATAAAATCTTAGACTTTCAAGCAGCTCTGACTAGGATATATAGCACGGTAGATGGTAAGTTTGTATTAGACATATTAAAAGATACAAATGTCAAGTCTACAAGCGTATCTAAAGACCCTCACCTGACATATTATTATTTGGGCAGGTCTGAATTGATAGCATCCCTTTTTGATATAATTAGTAAACACAAAACATAACCAACCTAGGAGCTTTACATGAGCGAGTCAATTGAAGTTAGCGCAGGAACAACAGCACCGGTAGCCCCAATATCATCCACAGGGATTACATCGGCTGCTCCTTCGCCTGCATCAGAGCCTGTAAGCGACGTTTCTTGGGCATCCTCCCTACCAGAGGATATACGAGGGGAAGTCGGGCTATCTAAGTTCAAGGACATTGCCGGATTGGCTAAAAGCTATCTCTCAGCAGAGAAAATGATAGCTGGATCCCTTAGAATCCCAGGAGAAAAAGCCTCCCCAGAAGAAAAAGCAGCCTTCATGGAAAAGTTGAATAGCATAGAAGGGGTAGTCAAAATACCAGATGGCAAAGATAAGGAGGCAATGGCCGCCCTATATGCCAAATTGGGTAGACCAGAAGCTGCAGACAAGTATGATGTTAAGCTAAAAACTGGGGAGACATTTAAAGACCCACAAATAGCAATGTTGCTAGGAGCAGCCCACGGAGCAGGGATGAATCAAACCCAAGTAGACGCAATCTTGGGGGTTTATGACAATTTGGTACAGAAATTCGATGAATCCGCCATAGAGTCTAAAGCGAAAGCAGAGGAACTTCTTCACAAACAATGGGGAAGCAAATTCGACGAAAATATGGCAGCCGCCAATATGGCTCTGAAGTCCTACCACGCCAAATTTCCAGAAGCTGTGGCCAAGCTAATGGAAGACCCCCACACCAGCACAAATCCAGTGATAGCCTCCTTATTTGCTGAATTAGGCTCTAGGATGCAAGAGGGTTCCTCTATAGCTACTAGCCAAGGAGCGTCATTCAATACAGCTAGAGCAGACGCAGAAGCAAAAATTGCAGCCGTGATGAAAAGCGGAAGGGAGCATCCATATTGGAATAGCTCAGACCCAGGGCATAACAAAGCTAAATTGGAATTAGATGATCTGTATCGGATAGCACATTCGTAAAGACGATAATCCTTGACAGAAAGCGGGATAGTTAGTACAATCGGTTCACCTTCCCGCCTCCCTCCATCTATACTATACAGCTTCTATACAGTAACTACATAGAAGCTTTACATTGCAGTAATTATAGCGTATAATTACAACGCTACAAATACGTTACTATTGAGTAAGGGTCTCAATAGCACAGCCTACCTATCAGGGACAATCCCAGGACTCCCACGATAATGCGGCATTCCGGACGACTTCGGTCATAATCCAATCAAGTTAACCCTCTTATCCAGTCTTGGGCGCAAGTAAATGGCCCCGTACCATACAGATTACCGGTGCGAAGACTAATTGTCAACTATTACATTTGAGAGAAAACATCATGGCATTGACCGGAACCCCAGTAGACCTACACATCCGCAAGTATAAAGACGTTATCGAACATGAATTGCAACAAAAAGGCAGCGTATTATCTGCCCTTATGACCCAAACCAAGGGCGAAGGAACTAGTTTATCCATCTCCCGCATGGGCGCAATCGACAACGCTATCGAAGTTACCGCTCGTTGGTCTTTAATTGAGCCAGACGCAGCTACATTTGAGCGCCGGATAGTTTCCCCTGTATCTATTTCGTCTTCTTCTTTTGTTGACCATTTAGACCTAATCCGAGGCATAGACCCAACTAGTCAGGTTGTTTCGGCTATTTCTTTGGGGCTAGGGCGCAAGAAAGATGCGCTTTTGTATGCGGCTATGAGCGGATTAGCAGCCCGTGAATTAGATGGTATTCCTGGCACCGTTGCGTTTGATTCTAACAACACGATTGCAGTTAATAGTGTAGCTAATGCATCTGCTACTGTCGTAGACAACGGTTTACATGAAGGTAAAATTAAAACAGCGCTTAATATTCTTGCTATGAACTTTGTAGACTTGGACAATGACGAAATTGTTGTTGTTGGTACAGCTAGTCAGTTTACTAAATTAGAAACTCGCCTTGAATCATTGGGCCAACTTCGTCGTGACTTCATGGACAAAACTCCTTTGGCTCAACCTGGTCTGGCTAGAGTTTTGACAGGATACAAAGGTCTTAAATTTATTCAGTATCAAGCACTGGCGGACGCAGGGAATTTGACTGGCGGCGATGAATATGTATATATTTTCCCTAAGTCAGCTATGACTCTTGCTACCTGGAATGAGCCTAAAGTTACCGTAGAGGCTCAGACCAATCGTCATGGTCACCCATGGCTCATCAACGCAATGATGGATCTAGGAGCTGTTCGTATGGACGAAAAGAAAATGGTTCGTGTCATTTGCGACATCTAAGCATAACTGAGAAGATGGCCTCTGGGGAAGCCTAGAGGTCGAGCAAACAATTAATTAAGGAATCAAAATGGCACAACAACTAAGCACTAGATTGACTGCGGCTACTACTCGCCCCTTGGTAGTCATTGGCGCATCTTTTAAAGGTCGTCCGACATTAATCTCTGACACCATAGAAGTAGCGGATGGTGCAGCGGCAGATAGCGCAATCTTGGCAATTGAAATTCCCGTAGATGCAGTTATCCACAGTGTTAAAGTAGCAACCGATGACCTCGGCACCGGCACCACGATGTCTGTAGGCCTGTATAAACAAGACGGAGTAGCTCCTGCGTTTACGGCAGTATCGGGAACAGCTTTTGCAACAGCAATAGATGTAGCCGCAG
>Ga0193702_1000272_pt1 | contig 20733 bp, 29 predicted proteins | sample U3a1metaG_FD_143060 | JGI IMG/M metagenome (GOLD analysis project Ga0193702, IMG submission 143060) | Soil microbial communities from a riparian zone of the East river system, Colorado, United States - U3a1 | ecosystem: Environmental > Terrestrial > Soil > Riparian zone | place: USA: East River... | reverse complement strand
AAGGGCCGACAGGTATTGCTCGTGGTCGGCCTCGGTAAATTCGTTGGCTATAACGCTGGCCATGGTATTGCTCGGGCCAAAAATTAAATCCTTAAAGTTATGTGCCAGCGTAGGGGTATTGCCAATGAGCATGGTAACCGCCATTGTTTCGCCAAGTGCGCGGCCTAACGACAGCAGCACCCCTGCAAATAACCCTGTGCGGGTGTAAGGCATAACCACACTACGGATAACCTCGAAACGCGTTGCACCTAATGCATACGCCCCTTCTTTTAATGCCGAAGGTACCATGCGGATAAGTGTAATGCCTAAGGAGGCAGCGTAAGGTATTATCATTACAGCCAATACTAACGATGCTGTTAAAACACCGATGCCGTAAGGTGCAACACCTATTTTAGTCTCAATCTGCCTGATTATAGGCACCAGTACAAACAACCCCCAAAAACCATAAATGATTGACGGAACAGCTGCAATAAGCTCGATGGAGTTTTTTAGCAGGTTTGATAACCAACCTTTAGGATTATACTCGCCCAGGTAAATCGATACCGCGTATGAAAATGGTATGGAAAGAATAAGGGCGATAAATGACGTTAACAGTGTGCCTACTAAAAAAGGATAAGCCCCGTATATGTTTTGTACCGGGTCCCATACCTTGCTCCATAAATACCCGAAGCCTGAAGACTTAACAGATGGAATGGATTCCTTTATCAGTGTTATTAAAATGCCGATAACTATCAACACCAGCAAAACACCCATAAATATCAATAACCGCCTGAAGATGGTCTCCCACTTCATTTGGCTGTACGAAAGGTCTAATCTTTTATTCTTCATTTAATCAAATCGTTATTTGAGCCGAAAGCCCTTTTTGAGCTAAAAGCAGAAAGTTCATTATTAGCCGAAAGCAGAAAGCTAAAAGCTAAAAGCGTTTTTAGTTGCTCCTTGGCCTTTACCTTCCTGCTTTAAGCTTTAAGCTTTTCGCTTTATGCTTCTTACTTATAAAATAGCTTTGCCATCGTAAGTAGCTGATTTCAGAATCTTTTCAGCAACTTTTAAGGCCGATTTTGAAAGTGGCGCATAGTTTAAAGGCGCACAGTTTTTCTGACCATCGTGAATGTTGTACCATAATAACTTTAAAAGTTGTTTAGCACGGTCAGCGCTGCGGTCGCTATATTTCTGCTCTTTGTAAATTAAAGCCCAGGTAAAGCTGGTGATAGGGTAACCTTTAGGGTTATCAGTATTTGTTAACGATACTTCTGCATTTGCAGGCAACTCAATGTTGCTTGATGCTGTAGTTGATTCAAGAGTTGGAGTAATAAATTTACCAGTCTTGTTTGCAATATCAGCATAAGCCATTTTGTTTTGGATAGCGTAAGCAAGCTCGTTGTAACCGATAGCGCCAGGAGTTTGTTTAACTAAACCGGCAACACCTTCGTTACCTTTGCCGCCTAAACCGGCTGGCCAGTTAACAGCAGAAGCTTTACCTACTTTTGAAGCCCACTCAGGGTTTACTTTAGTTAAGAAATCGGTAAAGATAAAAGAGGTACCGCTACCGTCTGAACGGTGGATAACCACGATGCCTGTTTCAGGCAACTTAGTACCTTTATTAAGGGCAGCAATTTTAGGGTCATTCCAGGTAGTGATTTTACCAAGATAGATATCGCCTAAAACAGCGCCGTTTAAATTTAAGCCAGTTGTAAGGCCCGGTACATTATAAGTAACCACAACAGCGCCTGATGCCATCGGGATGTGCAGAACCGGAACACCTATTTTTTTAGCCTGATCAGCATTTAAAGGAGCGTCTGATCCGCCAAAGTCAACAGTTTTGTTGGTAAGCTGTAAAATACCGCCACCTGAACCGATAGACTGGTAATTAACTTTTACGTTAGCTTTAGTAGCATACTCGGCAAATATTTTTGAGAACAGCGGGTACACAAATGTACTGCCTGCGCCCAGCAAAGTATTGTCTTGTGCCGATGCTGATAACGATAGTGCACTTGCAGCAATTGCTACGGCGGCTACCTTTAAACTTTTAATTACTTTCATTTTGTTTTGTTTTGTGAGTTTTAGTTTGTTCCCTTAGTTCTTATTGCCAATCCCTTTTTGTTATGCTGATGTGCCATGCTTAGCAAATCAGCATAACTATTATGGGGGTATTATTATTTACCAAAAGTGAAGAAGAAAGTAGCGCGGTAAACCAAAGTATGGTTATCAGGTAAATAACCTGCTGTAGTTGGTGCTAACTTATCTTTGTATTGTGTAAACCAAATGTTAGGCATGAAGTGGATATTCTTAGCTGGAGTAAAATCTAAACCGGCTGTAATAAACTGCTCTTTGGTAGTTGGGTCGTAAGAACCGTAGTTAGTATTAACAGAGTAAGGATCATTGCTGTTAAAATCAGTATCCGGGTTATAAGTATCCCAACGGGCGAAGTAACCCCATTTGCCTTGTACAATTGCACCTCTGATCCATAATGAAAGGCCTTGTGCAGTTGCATCTTCTGCCAGGTTTGTGGTCTTATTTGTAACCCCATTTGTAAATTTCTGGGTGTAAGCCTCAGCACCTATAGTAAAGTATTTTGCATTATAAGCTGCAAATATTTTATACATGTTATGAGATTGTGCAGCTACAGCAGCAGTATTTGGTGCAGTTTGTGCATAATCTGCGTAAACGTCTACATATAACTTTTTGTCAAGGAATTTACCCCATAAAGTACCGTAGAATATTTTGTAGAAACCTGTATTAGCATTAGCTGCTGATAATAAGTTTGCAGTACTGTTATTACCTACCATTGCAACATAACCAAAGTTTTTAGTTTGCGGATCAAAAGTTCCCTGCAGGGCAGCGCCAACATCGTATGAGTTGTCTTTGTGATAATCAGTAATTGTTCTTTCAATTGAACGGTAGCTCCAGGTTGCTTCCGCTAATGAAGTTGGTGCGTTTGTACCAGGCTCATTTAACGCGAAAGTAGGGGTGCTCATTTCACCGATAACTAAATCTGTTCCGTTCCAAAGGTCTCTAACCCTTAAGTTGAAGTTTTTGATATAAAAACTCATCTTGCCATCAACCAGGTTATCACTGTTTTGAATAGATGTTGTACCATTAACGCCAGTATTTGCACTTGGCTCTGACGCCAACAATACTTCGGCCTTAAACTTTTTGGTTATATCATAATCATAACCTAAATAAAGGCGACGGAATTGGAAAGCATTTCTGCCGGTAGGTACTCCTGTGTAGTTATTTTCCTTACCCTGGCTTGAAGTTATTGCCGGAGAATGTGCGTTATAGTAAAAATCACCAAAGGTATAACCCCATAATCTTCTTTGAGGTTTCCATGAGGTATCTTCAGCAGCTTTAACTTCTTTCTTTTTAACAGCAACAGCCGGCTCTTCAGTTTTCACCTTGTCGTCAGCTTTTACTTCAGTTTTTTGATCAGCCGTTGCTGTTTTAACAGCTACCGTAGCTGCATCAGCATTTAAGCTGGTAGTTTGTGCCTTAGCAGTATAGCCTACTATTAAGGATGCTAGTAAGGCTGCACTAAAAAGTTTGGTAAACATTGTTTTCATAATCAATTAAGGATTAAATAAATTTTGCCTCAAAAGTGGGGCAGCAGCATTATCTTAATGTTAAGCAATCATTAATCTTTGATGATATTATTTAAATGTTAACTTAACTTTCACAACCTGTAAAATATACACGCAAAAGCAGTTTATATCATTTTTTTAAATTATAAAAACCTAACAAACAGCACATTACCTCAACATTTCTTTATACGAAAATTGATAACACAGATTTAACATTACGCATATTCTGTTTAATATGTGCTTAACATAGCAGCGTTATTTTTGAGCTTTCTTTACAATACAACTGTTTATGAGGGTTTTATTCCAGGATTTCCTGTCAAATAGGGGTTTATTCTTTGATCAGCTCGATCTTGCTGCCAAAAACGCGGCCGATATGGCAACTGTGCTGGTGGGTATCGTAAGTACCGCTCCAAATGATGACCGCGAGCATTTTTATAAACAGGTTGATAAAATGGAGCATAACGGCGATACCATAACCCATAAAATAAACCTGGCACTTAACAGGATAGTTTTCACACCGATAAACCGGAATGATATCCACGACTTAGCTTCCGCTTTAGATGATATTGCCGATATGGTAAAAGAAACCGGCAACCGCATAAACCTTTATAACATAATTGATTTTAGCACCCCTATTAAAGAGCTTGCCATTTTAATACAAAAGGCGGGCGCCGAACTTCAAAAAGCTGTGGGTGTATTAAAGCAGCATCACGCAGCCGATATTATATTAATAGCATGCCGCCAGGTAAAAGAATATGAGCGCCAGGCCGACCGGATCTATTACAATGCCGTAGCCAGTCTTTTTTTGAACGATAAAGATGCCATTAACCTTATTAAATACCGCGAAATACTGCAGTCATTAGAAACCACGGTAAATAAATGCAAAAGCACCGCTGATGTGCTGGAGGTTATTTTAATAAACAGGTGAGAGAGGCGAAAGCTGAAAGACCAAAGCCAAAAGCGAAAAAGATGTTTCGAAATTAGCTTTTAGCTTTCTGCCTTAAGCTTTTGGCTCCCCATACACCAAAACAAAAAAAGGAGATGAAATTACTTCCATCCCCTCCCTCTTTCAAACAAATTAAACACACTATCAACCTAGTGCGCAGCCAGCGCTTCCACGCCATCCAGCTCATACACATAACCTAAATTATTCGGACTGCTGCTGCTCACCTTAATATCTTTAACAAGGCCGCTGCCCAAATCTATAACCCAGCCATGCACCTCAAGGTCGGCACGGTTCATCCAGGCGTTTTGTATAATGGATGTTTTGCAAAGATTATACACCTGTTCAGATACGTTTAATTCCACCAGCCGGTTAAGCTTTTGGGTTTCATCAGTAATGCGGTCAAGCTCGTGGCTGTGCAGGCGGTAAACATCTTTAATATGCCTTAGCCAGTTATCAATTAGCCCAAACTGCTTGTTGCTTAATGCAGCAGCCACGCCACCGCAGCCGTAATGCCCGGCAACTATAACATGTTTTACCTTAAGTACATTAACGGCATAGTCAAGCACGCTCAGCATGTTCATGTCTGAGTGCACACACACGTTTGCAATATTCCGGTGTACAAAAATTTCGCCGGGCTTGGTGCCGGTTACATCATTGGCAGGTACGCGGCTATCTGAACAGCCTATCCAAAGCACTTGTGGGCTTTGGCCTTTTGCTAGTTTATTAAAGTAATCGGGGTCGTCTTTTAAACGGTCTTTAACCCAATCGCTATTCCCTTTTAAAAGGGCTTTATAAGTGTCTGATTGTGCAAGTTTTACACTGCTTAAATCTATTTGTGGCTTGTTGCCATTCTTTTTATCTTCTGTAAGTGTCATGTTGTTTCTTAGTTAGCGTTATAAATTAATTCTTTTAAAGGGGGTACGTCGTACCTTTCCTTTATGTCTTTCAGTTGCACAACAATCCCTTTAGTAAAGGCATTGTGCTTAAAATTATGGATGATCTCCAGTACATCCGGGTCAATATAGCGCGAGTTCGCGCCGTCAATTATCACATCCGTACCTTTAGGCAGGCTGGTAAGGGTTATCTGGATGGCGGCCTTGTTTAAAAACGAAACCTCCTCGGCAAGCTGCAGTCTTATTATTTTTTTATCGCCATTTTTTATGAAATGATAAAAATACGGGTTCCGCATATTGGTACGCAGTATGTAAAACACACCTACCAGCATCCCAATGCCCACGCCTATCAGCAAATCAGTAAACACAACGGCAATAATTGTTACTGCAAACGGGATAAACTGATCAAGCCCTTTGTGCCACATGTGTTTAAATAATGCAATCCGCGCAAGCTTATATCCGGTTACCAGCAATATGGCGGCAAGGCACGATAGCGGGATCTGATTTATTACCCATGGAATACATAACAGCGCAGCAAGCAATAATAAACCATGCACAACAGCGCTGGCTTTTGTACGTGCACCCGCATTAACATTGGCTGATGATCGCACAATAACCGCTGTCATAGGTAAGCCGCCAAGTAAACCGCTTATAAGATTCCCCGTTCCCTGGGCTACCAGTTCACGATTGGTGGGCGAGATCCTTTTTATCGGGTCAATTTTATCCACGGCCTCAAGGCTCAGCAAGCTCTCCAAACTGGCTACTACGGCTATGGTAAAGGCCACTATCCAAACCTGCTTGTTGCCAATCTGGCTAAAATCGGCAGTTTTAAACAGTGCGAAAAACTCGCCGCTGCTGTTTATTACCGGGATGCTTACAAACTGCTTTTCAAGCAATGCAAAGCTGCCGCCGGCAAACAAAGCGCTCAGGCTTACCCCAGCCACAACTACCAGCAATGGCGCAGGCACAATAGCCAACTTTTTAAACCGCGGCCAAAATATCATTATAGCTAATGATACCGCACTGATAACTACTGCCCCGTAATTGATCATTGAAAAAGCATTGGTTATAGCCGAGAAGGTGTTATGATCATCTGTTTGACTAAAGCCTTCATCGCCTTCAAAATTGGCATCAAAACCAACCGCGTGCGGAAACTGCTTCATAATAAGGATGATCCCTATTGCTGCAAGCATCCCTTCAATAACTGCCGATGGGAAATAATTGGCAATTGTGCCGGCCTTTACCAAACCTAATATCGCCTGGAACACACCAGCCAGCACCAGGGCCAGTAAAAATGTTTCGTACGACCCTAAACTGGTTATGGCGTTTAAAACAATTACCGTTAAACCCGCCGCCGGGCCAGCCACACTTAGCTGCGAGCCACTAAGGCAACCAACAACAATACCACCTATAATGCCGGTTAACACTCCCGCAAAAAGCGGTGCGCCCGATGCTAGCGCAATGCCTAAACACAAAGGCAGCGCCACTAAAAACACTACTAAGCTGGCCGGGAGATCTTTTTTTAAATTTTTTGAAAGAAAGTATTTTTTTAGGTTGAGATTGCCCACAGCAAACCCACCTTGCTCATTTTGCATAAATTGAAAATTTGGATTAAATATTTAAATAAATTGTAAAGGGAAACGTTCCGGGTAGGTAATACCCGGTAAATTTATTTAAACGTTGGGAGGCGGTGTGGGAACCTGCGGATGGTATACCTGCTTATACAGGCAATGTTCAGAATTGTAAAGTACTTTTACCCCGTTAAGGAACGATTGGTAGGCCAAAACGTGCATATAGTTTTCATCGAAGACCTTTTTCTCCTTCACCATATCCTTTTCCGGGTTGTCCTTATCAGCTTTTGATTCAAGCTCAAGCTGAAGGATAACTGCGGTAACAGTTTTATTATCAAGATACAAAAAAGCAGGGGCAAGTGATATGGCCATCTTTACTAAAAAGACACCCAAAAACAACATTGCTACCAGTATTTTAAATTTCCTGACCTTCATTTATACCGCAAAACTAATTATTAATAACCACAAAAACATGGTTTGGTTTCATTTTAACAAGGTTTTAACAATTGGATGATAAAGAAATTTATCGGAGAATACTGGCTATCACAGCCTTATGGCCTGGTTGTAATGCCGCCCCAGGTTAGCCCCATGCACAACAATTATCCGGCTTTCTGCTCACCTATCAGGCCATTTTCCTTCAGCTCTTTAAGCTCAAGTTCATAGGCGCGCATCCGGGCGTGCAGGATATCCATTTCAGTACGCATCATCTGGATCTCGGTAATAAGTTTGGCCGATTCGGGTTTATTGATTTTTTTTTCGCCGGTGCCGAGGATAAGCCACTCAGGCGAGTATTTGAGCTGGAAGCACAGCTTGCGAATAAGATAATAGCTAACGTCCTGTTTTTTGTTGATCACTTTACTGATAAACCCCTGGTCGACACCAATTGCACCAGCCAGGGCCAGTTGGCCGCCATGTTCCTTTACAATTACCTTTAACCGTTTTACTATTGCTTCGTCAGACATTTGGATTGCAATAATAAACAAAGTAGCGGGATTGTCAATAAGTAAATGTTATTAGTTGTTTAAGTTGGATTGAGCTGATTAACATATAATAAGTTGACTGAGTTGGATTGGGTTGATTGGGTTAGATTAGCTTGGATTAAGGTGATTAAGTTATTAAAAAACAAAGGCTACAAGTTGTGAGAGCAACCCATAGCCTTTTCATCAAAACACAACCATTCACACACTAAAACAAACTTTTTTATCTTAAAAATCAACTTGCCATTACAAACTCACTGCTGTGCTGCTGAACCATATCAAGCAGCTCGTCGAGCCTGGCATTGTAGGCCTCGATAGAGATCTGGCCATTATTATATTTTGACGAAAGCACTTTAAGCTCCTGCACTTTTGAGAGCCGCAGGCTTTCGTTTTTATTATTATAAAGGGATGCCATGGTTGATGCTGCCGCCATATTTTGAGGCACATCATCAAAACGTAATATGGCTTTTAACGATTCTATTTTTTTTTCGGTTGATTTCAGTAAAAACATTGGTGGAATACTCCTGCTCTCTCTTAAAACTGCATTAACTTTTACAGCCTGTTTTTTATCAAACTTTAAGATCAAAACTATAATGGTTACGCCTGCTACCAAAAAGAAAAAGAATACATCCATGACTTTAAAATTTACCAATAACCCAATTCAAATATTTACTGTTTGATGTATTTTTACGATAGTGGCAGCTAAGTAGTTACGTTATTTTAATATTTTTTTTTGCTGATGATTTTTAAGACGGGTCCATAGTCGATGGTCCATAGTCCATGGTAATTATCGGGGTAATACCGCCATGGACTATGGACCATCGACCATGGACTTCCCAATCAGAACTACAGCCTCTTCTCGTAACACAAAAACCGCATCCCGGGCCTGAAGCCCAGGCCTATTTCGCCGGCAAATTGATAACCCAGCTTCGGGAAAAGCTTTTTGGTAGCAACGTTGTTAGTATTGGTATCAATTCGTAATATCTTAATCCCACGGTTAATGCCAACCACCTCTGCCTGTACCAGCAAAGCGGCAGCAACTCCCTGGCCCTGGAACTTGGGGCTTACAGCCAGCCGGTGTGTTACTATGGCGGTCTCATTAATGTCCCAGCCAACTTCGGCATATTCCGGCTCCTGGTCGGTTGTAATGGCGGTTATGCCGGCAATGTGGCCGTCAATTTCAGCTACCCAAAGCTGGTTTAAAGCAATATCGTTTTCAAATACCTGTGGGTTTGGGTAAGTACTGTCCCATTGCATGTTACCGGCGGCATTCATAACCGGTACAACGTCAGTTATCAGCTGCATTATTTGCGCGATATCTGTAAGGGTAGCGAGGCGGAGGAGCATATGGATTAGGTTGAATTTTAAAGTTAATCGGATAATTCCGGAAAAATATCTTCAAACATTTTTTTAGCGTTTTCTTTAACCATATTTAATGATTTAACTTTGTTACTTATCATTAAGTAAGCACTGTGCTCTATATCTGCATAGTGAGTAAATGTTTCTGTACCAAAAAGAGCATACATAGCTAACCTGTAAACCCTAAAACGTTTTGTAATTTTCTTTGGTTCTTCATAACCTGTTTCTTTATTAATAATGTTAGCACCTATAAAGCCAAAGCTTGCTAATGGATTTTTACTATGTATCTCCACCATTATCCTAATACAAGTTGATATAATTTTTGAAGAGCGGTTTTCCTTGGTTAAAATATTATACTTAAGTGGATTATGTTTGTGTTTTTTTAAATAGTATTTAACTATATAAACGTCATAAGAATAAACTTCAACTTCTACCAAATAATAGTGGAGGTTGGATCTAAAGTTATAAGTAATTACTTCTTTTAAATACCTTTTATTAAATGCTTTATCAACTCCCACTTTGTGGAATTGGTAAGAGGAGTCAAACACTAAGGAAGTAAATATTTGTAAGCAGATGGCCTGGCAGCATTAATTTCTTCAATTGTAACTTTTACTAATTGAGATTTAATCTTTTTATTAGCGGGCTTAGCATTTAGCATGCTGTTATCTTTATTAATAACCGATCCCTTAGCTGCATTTAAGTGATTAGTTCCCATATAGTTTATATTTTAACGTTACTTACAAATATACCAAAAAAAATAAATATGCCATTAATGACTTAATTTAATAATTGTTCGGTGATATAGCGTGTTTAGCTAAATAATCACCCAATCCTAAGTACCGCCATCCATTAACTCGTGTCATTAGATGTCCTCAGAAATCTGCTTGCCATTTTCCCATTGCGATCGTTGCGTTATGTTGCCATTTTCGTCCCAAGTAGTGTAGGTACCCTCCATGTTATTAAATCTAACCGTACACTCTTCATGGATTTGCCCATTTAGATAATAATCCCTTTGTATCCCACCAATGTGGCCGTCAGTGAACTCCGACTCGCTGATCAACACGCCATTTTAAACTCTTCAATAATTCCCGTTAGTGGCTCGCCTTGGTGGTAATAAATAATTCCACCGCCTGCATCAGTTCCACGTTGTTCTAAATCATCGTAACTTACTCTTAAACTCATTGTTTTAAACCTAATTTTATAAATGTTACTCCTTCTGTTATATAAAAACAATCTATGCAAAATTTACAGCACGAAGAACTTTTTAGTTCACTTCCACGGCCGGGAAATCCGCTTCGACAATAGTTTTAATTATCGAATGCCGTTCGTTTGATAATGTTTTTAAAAACTGTGTTATATCACCATCATAAGCCCGCGTACTTAAGCCAAATAAAAGTACGCCTTATGCCCTGCCTTATTAGTATAGTTTTAATACCTGTACGCATTCAATTCAACTGTCGAAACTGCAGTCAGTTTCGTAACACTTCACTCAGCCTACCCCACCACAATCTTCTGCTTGCTATCCTCATGCAATGCCTTAATAATTCTTGCTGCGTTTTTCCACTCAAAAAGGTGGATGAGCCAAACGGTAAAGCGCATAAAGCCCTGCATGTGGATCAGTCCGTTGGCCAGTTTGTTAATGGTTTGGTCGCGCTGGCTTATGCAGGTGGTATAGTCGGCGCCTTGTTTTTTCACAAGGTCTTCGGCAAAGCACCAGGCGCCATCCCGGGCGTTATCAATGCTGAACTGTATTAATATTGATGTTTGGTTATTATAATGCAGCCCCAATAATGATAACAGCGGCGACATCCGGGCTATATCATTAACCACCTGGTAAGTTAAAGCAGATATAATGGTATTTATAGAATCAAAATCTGCCTGTACGCCATCTAATTGCCCACCCGATACTTCTGCGGCGGCAATCCCCAAATCAAGGTTAATATGGGCATTCATGCCCAGCAGCAGTTGTTGCAGCACTAATGCACCTGAACTTTTTGTAGCCTCAAAAGCCACCTGCCACGATGCCGAAACCGGCTGTTTATTTTTCCATGCCGTTAAAGCATCAAGGTAGCGGCTGGCAAACATTACGTCGAACTTTTCCATCTGCGGCCCATTTGCAAACTGCCCTTTGGTTATCCCATCTTTTACACTGGCGGTTACCTTATAATATAAGGCTGCAAAATACCCCATGCGGTCGTTGGTTTTAATACTGTCGGCAATAATATTTTCAAGTTGTGCTAGTACATCATCAATAGTAGTGGCTGCCATGATAGGTGAATTAGGGTCAGGATAAAAATTTAACAGCGGCAATTGCACCGCGCCATCATCAAAAATAATATTATAATATGATATCACCAGCGGCCCTGGCTAAATAGGCCTGCACTTCGTTATAAATATCCTTATCCTTCCCTTTAACAAAGCGCAACGGAATAGCTATCTCGCTGCCATAATCTGATAACCACTTTAGATTAATTTTAATAAGTGACGAACTCCTGCCATTAATCATACTGATCTCTTTTATATCTTTCCAATTAATTGTAATGTTACGGATATAATCAACCAGGCAGGTTTCATTTAATTCAAGCGCTGTTTTTCCCTTAATGGCCGGGATCAGCCGTTTAACAATCAGCAGCGCACTTATTAAAACAAATACAACTACAAATACGCCATAAACTATCCACCCGGCTTTGCTATTGCTCCCCATTACGTTGGTAAGCAGCAACAGCATCAATACCAGCATCACTAAAAAACTGGCCAGGCTATAATTCAAACTGTACGGATATTTTGTTGGGATCATGTTTATTATAGTCAGTAAAGTCGGGAAAGTCAGTAAAGTCCGAAAGATAAGTAATTAGGTGTTGAAAGCCTATTTTACCTTTTTCTTTCGGACTTCCTTCTTTTCTTCCTTCTTTTCTTCCGGACTTTCGGACTTCCGGACTTTCCTGACTTTCTACATACCAATAAGCATCCCAATAACCTCCTGCGGACTAGCCGGATTGCCTTTCATATTTTGCTGCTCAAAGTAATTGTGCCAGCCGGCATCGGCAACCATGGTTTCAAAAGTTTTGGCAAACTCGTCTGACGGAAACTTCCAGATCGCGAAAAAGTCAAAGGGCATCCGTTTATCAGTATCGGCATCATTAGCTCCCCAACTGATTATTTCAACTCCCTGTGTAATTAATTGTTGTATTGCCGGTGCAAGCTGCGCCATATAAGCGCCCCTCTCTTCGGCACCAAGGTCAAGCCATGCTTGCCTGGCATTCCATCCTTCAATGTAGTATTTCATATCAATAGTATTTAATAATTGGTTTACCAATACTACTGATTATTAATGAGATAAGTGTAGTCAGAAAGTCGGGAAAGTCCGAAAGAAGCTTCGTTGCCGGGTTCTTCTTATCTACCGGACTTCCAGAGTCACCGACCTTCGGACTTCCGGACTTTACTGACTTTACTGACTTTCGGACTTCCCCCTAATGATTATGCTTCTTATGAATATCCTTCACCAGGCACAGCTTTTTAATCTCCTCAATTTTTATAACAAAGGGGGCATATTTAAGGCGGTTGCCAATTAACTCGGTAACGTTATCTGAGTGAGCAATAACTTCTTCTTCATTATCGCCGGCAAGCAGGCGTTTGTACATGCGGTAGTCGCCCCATTCAATATAATAAACTTCGCCGGGCAGGATCTTTTTATCATGGATTATCTTTAGCGCTACCCAGCAGCCATTTTCCAAATACGGGTACATGGAGTGCCCCCAAACGGGCAGGGCAAAGTCGCATTCCTCAATCCCCGGAAAGTTCATGTGGCCAACTGGTCGCGAATCATTTATATCATTATAAACCTCAACACCCGAGGCCGTAGCTATTATTTCGTACATAGGGATGCCCTCAAACAGGCGTGCAGGCCCGGCAGCTTCAGAATTAGTTGTATTTTTCTTACCAAATAAGAATTCACTGTATTTTTCTTTAAATATCTTTAATTTTTCTGGATCAATGTTCTGCCGGCTCTTTATTATCTCGGTAATTGAACTTGGCGAGTTAAATCCTAAAGCTTCAGCAAGCTCGGCATTACCATTAAATGCTTTTCCCCTAAGCTGATTATAGAGTATAATAAACTCCAGGGTTTCAGGCCTTATGGTTTTAATTTTATTGGGTTTTAACTGCTCATCCATAACAATAAAAATTAATTAATATTTTTCTTGATTTTAATAAAGATATTTCTTTATATTTGTATCGTAGTAATTCGCTAAAGTACTGCAAATTTAATTAATTTCCAAACACATGAGTAAAGAATATACAGAATATTTTACAGGAAGAGAACCGCCCGGCTGATCCCATCCTTAAAAAACAATTAACAACACAAATACTAATTAACCATGGTCTATGGACCATCGACCATGGACTAAACAAAACCACATGCACCTAGCCTACTCAGCCATCGGCACTATAAACAATAACCAGCCAAACGGTATACAGTTAAATGATCCCGAAAGCGAAATACAGCTGCGATATAATGCCTATAAAACAACCTGCGATAAATTCAGCCGCGAAATAGCAGCTATCAGGAAATATATCCCGGGCTGGGAGCCTAGCCCCCCAACCCCCTAAAGGGGGAGTAATTAAAATAGCGCCTGTGTCCCTACAAAGGCTATCCTTAAAATCAAAAAGCTCCCCCTTTAGGGGGTTGGGGGGCAAACCAACAACAATGATAAAGATCTCTCAAAAACTAAAAGACAAACTGTGGTGGCTCATCATCTCGGTTGATTACGATTACAGTCGCATCACCATTGCGGATCACGACCTTACCGAAGACACTTTAACCCTATGGCTTGAAGACAAGCACGATTTTAAAAACACGCTTGATGAATGCCTGCAGGTTGACATCCCGGTAAAGCAATTCGCCAAAATAATAAAGGACGAGCAGCTTAACAGCTACGAAGGCTCAAAAATGCATCCGACTAAAAATTATTTGTATAAGGCCAGCATCGAAATAAACGCGCCTATCCGCTGGTACCAGGATGATGCCACGCTCAACGAGCAGCAACATGCCCGCGAAACAGTACTTAAGCTTTTGCTTACCCAGCTAATTGAAACCCAAACATTAGGCGAGGATATGGCTTTGTATTAGTCCGAAAGTCTGGAAGACCGAAAGTCCGAAAGCCGGAAAAAGCCAAATTTTACTTATTTTTTTAATAGCTATTATTCCAATTAGCATATTTATCATAATACAAATCTTCCGGACTTCCGGTCTTTACTGACTTTCCGGACTTAAAAAATCACATGAATTACATTGCACAAATAAAAGGCTTTTGGCTGCTGCATGAAAAGCACGCCTTAAACAGTACTGACACAGCCCTGTACTTTTACCTGCTGGAGGTTTGCAACAGCACCAACTGGGTAAACCCGTTTAAGCGGAATAACGCCAAAGTAATGGCTGATCTACACCTTTCAAGAGCTACTTTTTTCAGATCGCGAAGCAAACTTAAAAAGACCGGAATCCTGAATTTCAGGTCGGTAAATGGCACACCAAACGTAACCTATAACCTAACCGATCTTGAACTCATCTATCGCGATAGAAATCAACCCGTTACAAGCAACGCTAATACAGGTTGCGAGCCGGGGAGTGATCCGGGTTTTGTTACAGGTAGTGATCCACTAAATAAAAACAATAAACCAAAACCAAAACAAGTAGTAGTAATAAGCTGTGCCCAAGCTTTTGTTTTTTATGTTGAAACAAAGAACAACCGAATGCTTAAAGACAGGTTTGGCCTTGATAATAATGCTATGCGCCAGCTGTTTGAAACTTTTTACAATTCAAAAATTGATCTCGGCGACCTAAACAACAAAACCATTGAAGAAATAGCCCGCAACTTTTATTACTGGCTCCCTAAACACCTGGCAGCAAGGCAAAAAGAAAAAGAAAAAAGTTGCGCAAAAAAAGAAAGCTATATCCGCCCGGCTAACGGACAGCCTTTAAGAGGTGTTGCTGCGGCAATGAAATTTGCAAACGTTGAAATGAGGGAGGATCAATGAAAATGTTAGGGATTGGTGACAGGAGATTAGAAAAAGCACCTGACGATAAAGCTCCCGCCCGGGTTAGCAAAGGCTGGGCTATTTTAAAGCAGGAAATGGTTAAAAACCTACCCAAACGCGACCTGTTCGATACAGTACGAATTAACGTTGCCAAAGCATTTGCCGATACCAACACCAAAGAAATAAGTGATGAAGACCGCAGCTACCTGGTTAATGAGCTTACGGATAATATTTTAAAGTATCATCCGGCTATCCGTTTAAATGAGATCCCGGAGGCTATTGCGCAGGGCGTTAGGGGCAGGTATGGCGAGTTTTATGGCCTTAGCGTGGTAACGTTCCTAAAGTTTATTGAGCAATATTTGTTTTCAGAAAAGCGGACGGTACTGGTTAAGGAATGTGTAATTGATGCGGGGCCTAAACCTGTTCCAGATCTGCAAACACAATTTGAAACGGCAAAGCATAATGCCATACACGCCCTGCAGCGCAAAAAGGATAAAAAGGACATCTCAGCCATTTCAACATCGGTTTATAATTTTTTAGACAGGCTTACCCTGCTGCAATTTACTAAGAATGAAAAATATGATATGATGACCGATGCCACCCGCGAGTTGATAGCCGAGCTTAAATACAAACTAATTATCTCGCCCTATGCTGAACGCGCTGCTATTAAAAAGGATATTGAAGCCTATACCGCTGTAATTACTGAACACGCTGGTGTTAACCAGGAGCAGTTTATACTTGTTAAAATGCGGGCTAAAAAACTGGCGCTGGATGCTTTTTTAAACAATATTATTTTGGAGGAAGAGGACTTGGGTAGATTGATTGAAGAAAAGCGGGAGGTGTTTTTAGCTGGATAAAAAGCCTAAATAAACTATGTTATTGCTGCGAGGTGATCATGTTCTTATCATTACAGTTTTTTTGTCATCCTGAACACAGTGAAGGATCTTATCCAATTGATAGGTCGCCGTCATACTTGTCCAGCGCAAATGTCGCACGGAGAAGATTCTTCGCTCCCGCTCAGAATGACAAAGGCCTCTTACCCAATTTCCTGCCAACCTCCATTCAGATTTTCCGGAATTTATATTTCGATTCAATAAAATATAAACCACAACAACATGAACTTAATTAAACAACCTAACCCATGGCTTGCAGTAGCCTTAATGGCATCGCTGCTTATGGCGATGCTTATTATTCTAAAACATTACAATGCGGTAAGCTAAACTATCTTCAACTGATATTTACTTAATAGCCCATGAATGCCCTGTGCAGAAAAACTGGCTTTTTTAACCTGGTTAATCTCGGGGTCAATATCATAATTATAGGCGGTGATGAAGTTGGCGCTGCTGATGTCGGTACGGTTAAATATCGCGCCGTTAAGGTCGCAATCGTTAAATACGGAGCCGGCAAGGTTGGCCTGGGTAAAGGTAACCTCCTTTAAGGTGCACCTGCTGAATTTAGTTTTCAGCATTTTTTTGAGCATAAAGGATGAGTAATCCAATATGCAACCATCAAATCCAACGCTAAACAAAAAGTCGATACAATCGGTAAAATTTACCCCGAGGATCTTGCAGTTTTTAAATTCAACGCTGCTAAGGGTGCATTTGGTCAGCTTCATTAATGATAGGTTACAGCCATCAAAAACACAGTCGATAAATTTATTACTCGCGAAGTTACTATTGCTGAAATCGCACTTTTTAAAGGTACAGTTATTGAACTCCCTGCCACTTACAGCTGTGCTGGCATAGTTCTCATCTTCAAAGGTTTTATCGTCTTGTATAAGGGCGTTCATTGTGATTGGGTAGTTATTGTCCATAGTCGATGGACAATAGACCATGGTAAAAAGTTTAAGATGCAGTTTAATTTGAAGGAAACATAAGGACAGTATCCTCATCTCCTGCTATGGTCTATCGACCATGGACCATTGACTATGGACTATGGACTTCCTCACCCCTCTACTTCATCAATAAAAAGCAATAAGTCCTGGTGAAAGGTTTCGCGTTTAAATTCCGAACCGTCGTAATAAACCACGTTAACCAGTTCATCGCTTTCGGTAAGTGCACCGGTTTTTATGTCCTCGTTTAAAAGGTAACCTTCAACGGCCATTTTGGGGCCATCGGCAATCATTACTACAACATCGCCCAAAACAAATTTCTTTTCCATGATATTTATTTATGTCTATCGTTCTATTTTAACCAGTTCTTTAGCTTCTTTCACCAATTCCTCCACCGCACTTTCTTCTTCGGCAGGCTTGCTTGCATATTGCAACTTGCGGAAACGCCACATAGCAAAGGCGGGTTCCTGGAAACGGTTTATCAGTTTAAAAAACTTGGGGAAGTTATGCACCTCATCAAGCAGCACACCGGTAACTATACCGCTGTTATCGAGAATCTCGCGGATGGTATATTCCTTATCCCGCGTTATCCAGATCTCAAAATCCTGGCGGATCTCCGCGCTCTTTTCAGGATCTATCTTATCGTTTATGCAGATTACTTTATCTCCGGGTTTCATACTGCAAATTTAAGCAGTAAAATGGGAAATTGTTTGAGGTGAGGGTCATTTTATGGGCAAATGGTGATGCAGGGCAACCCTGAAGATAAAAAAAGAAACAAGATCAACACATGCATGGGTGAAGATCAGGATTTTAATATTGCGGTACAATTGGTAGTGAATTGCAAATACCGCACCAAATAAGGTGGCAAATATTACCTCGGTAAAGCTTTGATACCTGAAATGAACAAGGCCAAACATTAATGATGAGACAATTACCGGCATGTGCCTATTTTTAAAAAGCAGTTCGAGCCTGGGCACAAGGTACCCTCTGAAGATCAGTTCTTCTGTGAACCCGGCGGTTATGGCGCTAAAAATAAGCAGGGGCATGCTTTTGTTTACCACAGCCACCGCGTGCAGCATTATTTGCCGGTTATCATGCAGCCCGAATAACACGGGTATTTTTGAAACAATACTGGCTCCTATCCCCAACAGGTAAAGCCCTAAAAATGACGCAAGATAAAATGAAAATGTTTGTTTACGCTCGGGCCACCAGGGCAAAAAGCTATCCTTTTCAATCAGCCTGGCATAAAAATATAATACAGCTACCTCAAACCAGATAAATAACCTTGATATAAAAAGTGTATGTACGGTATAACCTGTCCCCCTGAATGTTATAAAACCAATTGAAGGATAATACAAAAAGGCGATGAGTGCGCCAATTACTAAAATTGTGTTGCTGCGTTTTAGGCTAATAGCATCCATTTACGAATTGGTGTGGTTAAGATTGGTTAGGCTAAATATAATAATAAATTTATACACAAAGCATATACTATTGCCACGCGAAAATCACTCCTCCCTCAGGGGGCCCGGCACAAAAAAAGCTCCCCGATCCAATCGAAGAGCTTTCTCAATAAAAAGGGTTCCACTTTTTTATTGACGATTCAGAATATCATTTATTTTGTTCCCTATTATGTTCTACCAATATCTCTTTTAGCTTTTTCACAGCATCATTTTTCTTGATAGTTGAACGTTCCGATTTATCGAATATAGAAATTAACAATATTTCTATTCCTTCGTCGCTTTTCTTTAAATGATAATACATTACCCTGAAACCACCGCTTTTACCGGTGCCTTTACTCTTATCCGCTAATCTTACTTTGTAAATGTCGTTTCCGTAGTGATCTCCCAGATAAGCATTTTCACTTAACTTTTCTATCAGGTTATCTATAGACGTTCTAAGTGTAGCGTGCTTTTTTACCAGCGGCTTTATTTCCCTTTTAAAAGCATGAGAAACATTAACAATATTAGTCATTCCACAATTCGGATGCTGGTATAGCTTTTATTTTACCATCTTTTATTTGTAATGCCTCTTTATAAGATTCCTGTAATAATTTAAATTCAGCTTCACTCAGATCATCATCACTATCAATATCTATTATATTGCCACCCGCTTTCCTAACAACCTTCAAAATTGAAGCTCTTTCACTATCTGGTATTTCAATGGTTAGTGTTGTCATTCTATTTTCATTAGATAAACAAATATAACGAATATTAATCCATCATTTATACATCCTTTAACAGAATCAATGCTACAAAAAAAGCTCCCCGATCCAATCGAAGAGCTTTCTCAATAAAAAAGAATATTGTTATGGGCAATTAATTGCGTCTAAAACCACCTTTATTACCACCGCCACCGTTAAAACCCGGACCTTTGTCCTCGGCAACGTTAACCGTAATACGGCGACCATAATAACTAGCTCCATTCATACACCTAATCGCTTCCTTCGCCTCGTCATCATTGGCCATTTCTACAAAACCAAAACCTTTACTCTCTTTTGTTTCGCGGTCTTTAATTATCCTGAGCGATCTAACCGGCCCAAAATCACCAAACACAGCAGTTAATTCGGCCTCATCCACTTCAAGTGGCAAGCCTGCAATAAATACTTTCATCAATGTTTTTAAATTTATGCAAAGATACACAAAAAAGGCCGCATTTCGGGCAGGTTAAAGGCAAAAGGTTAAAGGCAAAAGGTTTTATTACGTTGGGATGATTTATTGAGAGAAGTCCGAAAGTCTGGAAAGTCGGAAAAGTCCGAAAGTAAAAAAATATGGATGAAGGTGATGGAAGAAAAACTAAACAAAAACCCAGTATTTGAAGCTTCTTTCGGACTTCCGGACTTTACCGACTTTCCGACTCCCTACCTACTTCAGCTTTAAATTAAAAGTGCCTTCCACTTTGTAAACAGGGGCGTTGGCCTTGTCATCGGCAGCTAAAAAGGTGTGGAATGTGCCTTTTGCAAGCACACTGTCCTGGTTATATTTATCAATGTAAATGTTGCCAAAATCCTTTTGACCAGCGTACCGGCTTAATGAATATTGGAAACCGGGTATTTTATAACCTGAGTTCAGCAAAAACTGGCTGCCTGCAATATCGCCGCTCTTGTCATTATGCACATAGCCCGATGAGCTGATGCCAAAACTCATGGTATGTTCTTTATTTATAGCGGTAATGCCAAAATAACGTTTGGTATCGTCATTCTCATCATGCACATTAATAAATGCTATTGAATCTTTTGATGCGTCAAAAATGTAGGTAGAATCTTTAATGGTTAATGACAACGTGCCCCCTGCCGCCAGAAAGTTACCCGGCGATAAGGCCGCCAAACTATCTGCCGCCACGCTGGTTTTTACTGCACCGTTATCTTTCACATCACTATCCTTCTGGCACGATGCAAGCACCGCCATAAAAGCTATTGTGAAAGATAATAAAAGGTGAGTAAACCTCCTTTTGCGCATATTTTAAATTATTAATTAAATCTACTAAATAAAAAACGAAGATAAAACATCAAAAGTTGCCTGCATATAAAATTTAGTTAAAATTTAACA
>Ga0193702_1000271_pt1 | contig 20796 bp, 18 predicted proteins | sample U3a1metaG_FD_143060 | JGI IMG/M metagenome (GOLD analysis project Ga0193702, IMG submission 143060) | Soil microbial communities from a riparian zone of the East river system, Colorado, United States - U3a1 | ecosystem: Environmental > Terrestrial > Soil > Riparian zone | place: USA: East River... | reverse complement strand
CACCGCATCAAATCGGCCGCGCGCACGGTGGGCGCGCTGGGCTTGGCCGAGCTCTGCCTGCGCCTCGAAAACCTGGCGCCGGAGGGCCCGGACGATGGCGCGGCCGCGGCGCGGGCGCTGGTCGCGCAGCTGTGGCCGCTGCTGGAAAAGATCACCGAGCAGATCATGCGCAACACCACCTTCGCCGACGGCCCCTAGCCGCCGGCACGCATATCATTAGCAAAAAATTATTTTTGACGACATGCGCACGGGGCGCCAAGTTCCCGGATAATGGCTGCCGATCGCCGCGCAGCAGCTTCCCGCGCCCCCGAAAACAACGATAAACCCTGGAAAAACGGACCCAATGAGCGACCCCGGTCTTCCGTCTGCGGCGCGCCTGCGCGTATTGCTGCTTGACGACGACAGCTTCATGCTCGAGCTGCTGCATGCGATGCTCGACGACATAGGCAGGTTCGAGGTGTTCCCCGAAACCTCGGCCCGGCGCGCCCTCGCGACCCTGGCCTCGGCCGCCCCCGACCTGCTGGTGTGCGACCTGTCGCTGCCCGATATGGACGGCATCGAGTTCATGCACGCGGCGGCCGAGGCCGGTTTCGCCGGCTGCGTGATGCTGTTGTCGGGTATGGACCCCGGGGTGCGCAAGGCGGCCGAAGGGCTGGCCCGCGCCCTTGGCTTGCGGGTGCTGGGTGCCTATGACAAGCCGATCAGCCGCGCGCAGCTGGGCGCGGCGCTGGCGCCGCTGCTGGCCGGCAATCCCGGCGCCGGCCCGGGCCGCGACTAGCGGCCGGCCCAAGATTTTTACGAAGCCCCGCCACTTTGGGGGAAAATAGGTTATTATTTCGGCTAATTCCCCGCCTGACACCCTCTTGCCCCCCTCCACTTATTGATTTTATGCACATCGCCTCCACCATAGGCCTTGCAGTCAATAAGCAGTGAAACAGGAAGCCGGCTGGCGCTACCAAGCAGGATCGGCATAGTCCCCAGGCGTTATTTGATCCCACCCTCACATTGAGGAAAACATGAGCGAAAATATTAAACACATCAGCGATGCATCTTTTGAAGCCGACGTGCTCAAGTCCGAGCGCCCGGTCCTGGTCGACTTCTGGGCCGAATGGTGCGGTCCGTGCAAGGCCATCGCGCCTATCCTCGAGGAAGTCGCCAAGGAATACGAAGGCAAGATCCTGATCGCCAAGCTGGACGTCGATGCGAACCAGGCCGTGCCGGCCAAGTTCGGGATCCGCGGCATCCCGACCCTGATCCTGTTCAAGAACGGCGTGGCGGCCGCCCAGAAGGTGGGCGCGATGGCCAAGGGTCAGCTGACCTCCTTCATCGACAGCAACATCTGATACCTATCGTGACCGCAGCGCGCCCGCACTGCCGTCTTGCCTGGCCGGGAAGCGAATCAGCCTCGTCTGGATCCTTCCCACACTTGATTAACCCACGCAGTTCCCTCCCCTACCTTTACTTCCCGTCACGGGACTCAACTCATGCACTTATCTGAACTAAAGGCCATGCACGTCTCCGCTCTGCTCGAGATGGCGATCGGCCTCGATATCGACAACGCAGCCCGCTTGCGCAAACAAGAACTGATGTTCGCGATCCTCAAGAAGCGCGCGAAATCGGGCGAACAAATTTTCGGCGACGGCGCCCTCGAGGTGCTGCCCGATGGCTTCGGCTTCCTGCGCTCGCCCGACGCCAGCTACATGGCCTCGACCGACGACATCTATATCTCGCCGTCGCAGATCCGCCGCTTCAATCTGCACACCGGCGATTCGATCGAAGGCGAAGTGCGGACCCCGAAAGACGGCGAGCGCTATTTCGCGCTGGTCAAGGTCGACAAGGTCAACGGCGAATCGCCGGAAGCGTCCAAGCACCGCATCCTGTTCGAGAACCTGACCCCGCTGCACCCGAACGAACCGCTGCGCCTCGAGCGCGAAATGATGGGCCAGGAAAACATCACCGGCCGCATCATCGACCTGATCGCGCCGATCGGCAAGGGCCAGCGCGGCCTGCTGGTCGCTTCGCCGAAGTCGGGCAAGTCGGTGATCCTGCAGCACATCGCGCATGCGATCACCGCCAACCATCCGGACTGCACCCTGATCGTGCTGCTGATCGACGAGCGGCCGGAAGAAGTGACCGAGATGCAGCGCTCGGTGCGCGGCGAAGTGGTCGCCTCGACCTTCGACGAGCCGGCCACGCGCCACGTGCAAGTGGCCGAGATGGTGCTCGAGAAGGCCAAGCGGCTGGTCGAAATGAAGAAGGACGTGATCATCCTGCTCGACTCGATCACGCGCCTGGCGCGCGCCTACAACACCGTGATCCCGGCTTCCGGCAAGGTGCTGACCGGCGGCGTCGACGCCAACGCGCTGCAGCGGCCGAAGCGCTTCTTCGGCGCCGCCCGCAACATCGAGGAAGGCGGCTCGCTGACCATCATCGCCACCGCGCTGATCGAAACCGGCTCGCGCATGGATGACGTGATCTACGAGGAATTCAAGGGCACCGGCAATATGGAAGTCCACCTCGAGCGCCGTCTGGCCGAGAAGCGGGTCTACCCGGCGATCAACCTGAACAAGTCGGGCACCCGCCGCGAGGAGTTGCTGATCAAGGCCGACCAGTTGCAGAAGATCTGGATCCTGCGCAAGCTGCTGTACTCGATGGACGAGATCGAAGCGATGGAGTTCATCCTCGACAAGATGAAGGCCACGAAGAACAACAACGAGTTCTTCGACATGATGCGCCGAGGGGGCTAAAGCCCCGCTACAAGTGAGGCGCAGGGAGCTTGGCCAAGCATGGCCAAGCCGTTCCGCAGGCATGGGGCAGTGCCCCATGAAACCCCTGCTTCACCGCCGAGGGGGCTAAAGCCCCGCTACAAGTGAGGCGCAGGGAGCTTGGCCAAGCATGGCCAAGCCGTTCCGCAGGCATGGGGCAGTGCCCCATGAAACCCCTGCTGCACCGCCGCGGCGGCCAAGGCCGGCGCAGGCATCGACCCAAGGGGCCGCTCACACACCGCCCCCTTTTTCGTTTGGCGCAGCGCAAGCGACACAGCCGCGGCCCGTGTATGGTGGGCCGATGCCGCCCAACCCCAGCCTCCCGCTCAAGCGCCCGCCGTTGCCGGTGGCGGCGGGGGCGGCTATATTGAGGACATGGACAGGCGGCTCACAGTACTGGAAACCCGGTTCGATACGATCCTGCCCACGCTCGCCACCAAGGCCGACCTCGCCGAGCTCGGGGCCGAATTTGCCAGCTTGCGGGCCGATTACAAATCCGACTTCGGCAATTTCAGGGCGGATATCCAGAATGTGATCATCAGCACCCACCGCTGGCTGATCGGCACCATCATCGTGCTGCTGCTCGGTTTCGGCGGCATGATCCTGACCATGGCCAACGCCCTCAAGCAAATGCGCCAGCCGATCGCCCAAGCCGCCATCTCGCAGCCGTTCGCCGCCACCGCGCCAGTCCGGGCGTCAAAGTAAGCGCCCACCAACGCCAACGATTTGCCATCGTCACCCAAACGGCTGTATAATCGTCGGTTGCAGTATTTAACCCCTGGCAAGTGAGCGGCAATCGGGTCACGAGGCGAGAACGACCGACGAAGTGCTGTTTGGCTACCAAACTAAACCAAGGCAAAACAATGAAGACCGATATCCATCCCGATTACCGCGAAGTGGTGTTCCACGACCTGTCCTGCGACTTCAAATTCGTGACCCGCTCGACCATCCAGACCCGCGAGAAAACGACCCACGACGGTAAAGAGTACCCGCTGGTCAAGATCGAGGTGTCCGCTGAATCGCACCCGTTCTACACCGGCAAGCACAAGATCGTCGACACCGCCGGCCGCGTCGAGAAATTCCGCCAGAAATTCGGCGCCGTCGGGTCGAAAACCTCGGTCGCCAACGGCTAAGTTTTTCCTCCGCACACAAAAAAGGAAGCCCCGGCTTCCTTTTTTTTCGTGGATACTACGCACACCCTTTATTTCGCACCACATACTTATCGATGAAGCCAGTCCGCCTTCCCGCCGCCGCCACCCTGGCGCTGCCACGCTGGGCCCTGTTTGCGCTGGGCCTGCTGTACATCCTGCCGGGCCTGATCGGCCGCGATCCGTGGAAGGACGACGCCGGCAGCTTCGGCATCATGTGGACCATGGCCCATGGCGGCCTGAACGACTGGCTGTTCCCGAATATCGCCGGCCTGCCGGCCGCCGACGAAGGCCCGCTGGCGTTCTGGCTGGGCGCCCTCTGCATCAAGCTGTTCGGCTGGCTGCTGGGCGACGTCATGGCCGCGCGCGTCTCGACCGTCGTCAGCTTCGTCAGCGGCGCGCTGTCGGTCTGGTACACCGCCTTCCACCTGGGCCGGCGCGCCGACGCCCAGCCGCTGCGCCTGGCCTTCGGCGGCCAGCCCGAACCGGACGACTACGGCCGCACCCTGGCCGACACCGCCCTGCTGATCTACCTCGGCTGCCTTGGCCTGCTGCTGCACAGCCACGAGACCCTGGCCGTGACCCTGCAAGGCGCGCTGGTGGCCTATTTCCTGTACCGCGCGGTGCGCTATGTCGAGGCGCCGACCGCGCGCAACGCCGGCCTGATCGCGCTGTCGCTGGGCGCGCTGACGCTCACCCGCGGCTGGCAATCGCCCTGCGCGCTGCTGCTGGCGCTGTTCCTGTGCACCCGCTTCCTCGCCATGCCGGCCGCGCGCATCGGGCGCCAGCTGGCGCTGGCGAGCGCCGGCGCGCTGCTGATCGCGCTGCTGTGGATCGTGCCCGCCGTGCTGCTGCGGCCTTACCAGCTGTCCCCGGTCGACAACTGGGTGGCCTGGAATATCAGCCAGCTGGGCCTGCCCACCGCCGCCTCGATCCGCACCTTCTTGCGGGTCGGCGTCTGGTTCTTCTGGCCGGCCTGGCCGTTCGCCTGCTGGGCGATCTATGCCTGGCGGCGCCAGAGCCGGCTGCTGCACATCGTGCTGCCGGTCAGCTTCGTCGGCGCGCTGACCGTGCTGATCCTGTTCGACCCGCAGCCCGAAAACGGCGACCTGCTCAAGCTGCTGCCGCCGCTGGCCATCATGGCCGCGTTCGGGCTGCCGACCATGAAGCGCGGCGCGATCAACGCCATCGACTGGTTCTCGGTGATGGTGCTGACCATGATCGCCGGCCTGGTGTGGCTGTTCTGGAGCGCCTCGCTGACCGGCTGGCCGCCGCAATTCGCGCGCAACGTGCTCAAGCTGGTGCCCGGTTTCAAACCCGAATTCGGCCCGATCGCCTTCATGGTGGCGGCCGCCGCCAGCGTCGGCTGGATCGTGCTGGTCAACTGGCGCATTTCGCGCCAACCCGCGGTGCTGTGGCGCGCGGTGGTGCTGTCGTCCGGCGGGCTGATCTTGTTGTGGGTGCTGATCACCACGCTGTTCATGCCGGTGCTGAATTACGGCAAGAGCTACGCCATCGTGGCGCGCCAGATCGCGACCAAGCTGCCGGCCGATGCCGGCTGCATCGACAGCAACGTCGGCCCGGCGCAGCGCGCCTCCTTCGCTTACTTCGGCCAGTTGCCGTTCGCCAGCGTCGAGGGCCGCGGCAAATGCGAGCTGCTGCTGCTGCAGGACAACGTCAAGCGCAAGGACGACAAGGAAATCGTGGCGGCCTTCCGCGGCAAGCAATGGGCCTTGTTGTGGGAAGGCCGGCGCCCGTCCGACCGCGACGAGCGCTTCCGCCTGTACCGCCGGGTCAGCCCGGCACCCTGACGGCGCGCCGGTATCAGCCCAATTTTTCGAGCACCACGCTAGCGCTCAAGCTGCGCGGCTACGCGGTCTACAACGCCAGCAAGGCCGCGGTGGAAGCCTTCACCAAGGTGTTTGCCAAGGAGCTGCGCGGGCGCGAGATCACGGTCAACGCGGTCGCCCGGGCCCGGTCGCGAGCGAGCTGTTCCTGAACGGGAAGAGCGAAGCGCTGATTGCCAGCATGCCGCCGCTCGAACGCCTCGGCCAGCCGGACGACATCGCGAACCTGGTCGGCTTCCTGGCCGGCCCCGACGGCGGCTGGGTCAACGGCCAGGTGCTGCGCCAACGGCGGCCTGGCCTGAGGCGAAAAAAAAGCCGCCCGGCATGATCCGGGCAGCTTTCTTTGGAACAGAAACGAGGATTCAGGCTTTGCGGCGGCGCGCCATGAAGCCTACCAGGCCCAGGCCGGCCAGCAGCATGCCATAGGTCTCTGGCTCAGGTACCGCGGCGATGGTCAGGTCGCCGCCGAAGGCGCCGCCGCCATTGCCCACGACCTTGCCGTCGACCTTGATCGCATACGTGCCGCTGCTCAGGCCGAAGGCCGACAGCGACCAGCTATCGGTCGGATGCGCGCCCGGGCCGGTTTGGTCGATGCCGGCGATGCTGGTGCCGACGGTCAGCGTCACCGGATCGTATTGCACCAGGCTGAAGCCGGTGATCTGCAAGTCCTTGATCTTGGTCGATTGCAGGTAGGACGAGGTCACCGAACCGGCCGAATCGAAACCCGAGCCGACCGTGAAGGTGAACAGGTCGGAGAAATTGCTGCCTACGGTCGAGGCCGCAAAGTTATCGCCGAAGTTGGCGTTGAAGCCGCCGACCCCATCCGATTCGGTGACCAGCGCCGTGGTGCGCGCGATATCGGCCGCCGATGCAGACTGGCCAAGCAATGCGGCGCTGGCGAACAGCGCGCCCAACAGAAGTGAATTCAGTTTCATGATTGTTCCAAAGTGAAATGGTTATCGTTGATTACCCGTACTCGGATGCGGCCAGCGCTTTGCCTTATCCTTAAGACAAGCTTAATTTGACGAAAACTTTTCAACTGTTAAACCACACACACAACTCAGCAGTGTGCGGTTTCGGCACACTGCGGCCGAGCACGCCTCTTTGCGAAATATCAATCCGGGATCGGACCTAGCGTCCAGAATGACGAGAGCGATCAAACCATTGGCGTGCGGCGCCGGCCTCGTACCTACCCAGGAGTCCCAGATGAAAAACATCAGCTTGTCGCCAGTTACCCGGGTGCACGCGCCCTATCGTTTCCTCTGCCCAATTCGCTCGCGCCGCCAGCTGGTGGCGTTCGCGCTGTTCCTGGTGTTCGGGCTGCCGTTCATCACGGTGCTGCTCAAGCTGTACGATCCGGGCGCGCCGCTGGCCTACATCCTGATTCCGGCGCTGGTCGGCGGCTGCATCCCGGTGTTCGCGCTGCTGCCGGCGCGCCTGAGCGTGGCGACGCGTTTCCATGCCGGCCACCTCGCGCACACGCTGGACGCCAGCATCCTCGCCCTCGGTTATGCCCGTTCAGAATCGTTCACCACCGGCGCGCACTATCAGCCGGCCCAGCGCAAATGGCCGGGCTGGCAAGAAGGGGACATTGCGGTCACGGTGCTGGAACACACCATCGAAATCAGCGGGCCGGTCTTCGCCATGCGCGCGCTGCAGCAAAAGCTGGCCCGCTGAAACGGGGCCGGCGCCTCAGACCTTCATCGGCAAGATCACCATCTGCAAGCCTTCGAGGTGCAGGCGGCGCTGCACCGCCAATGCGGCCTGGTTGTGCAGCAAACGGGTGAACCAGTTGTCGGTCGCGAAGATCAGTTTGCTGGTGAAGAAAATCGAGCTCGGATACTCGTTGTTGATCTCTTCGCACAGCCGGGTCACCTCGTCCACCGCGTCGGTGCCGAAGCTGATGTAGGACGACGAGGCCATGCCGTGGCTCTGGCAAAAGTCGACGAAATATTCGAGCGTCTCGGCCGCATCCTCGCGCATTTTTTCGAGCGCCCCCTCGCCGCCGTAAGCATGCGAATCGACCGTGCGCGCATTCACGAAAATGAAGTTCTTGAAGTGCGCGGGGAACATGCGCAGCACCCACAGCAAGGCATGCAAGCCGCCGCCGCGCGAGGTGCCGACGATGAACACCGCGGTCTGCGCCTCGGGGTCCGGATCGACCGACCCGGTGACCGGGCCGAACGGCTGGTTGGCGAACACCTCGTCCACCGAATGGATCGCCTGCTTGGTTTCGCGATAGTGGTTGCGCACGTAGACGCACAGCGCCCCGATGGCGCCGATGATCGCCACGGTGGCCCAACCGCCTTCGGTGAAGCGCTCGTACAGCAGGATCGCGAGGATGCCGGCGCAAATCACGAAGCCCACCAGCGACAGCAGGAAGCGGCGCAGCCAGCGGGGTTCGTGGCGGTTATGCCACCAGTACAGGCACAGGCCGAACAGCGAAATGGCGAAGGTCAGGAACACCGAAACCGAATACAGCACCACCAGCAAGGCGACCTGGCCCTTGGTCCAGAACAGGATCGCGAGCGCCGCGATGCCCATCACCAGGATCCCGTTCTGGGTCACCAGCCGGGTCGACAGATAGCGGAATTTGTGCGGCACCCACGAGTCCGACGCCATGTTCGACAGCACCGACGGCCCGCCGAGGAAGCCGGTATTCGCGGCCGCGAACAGCAGGCCCGCCTCGAACGCCAGCGCCAGCACCAGCAGCACCTGGTTGAGCATCGGACCGCCCAGCCCCATGCTGGCGATGATCATCTTGAAGGTCGAGGCATTGAGGGTCTCGCCGGCCACCGGTTTGGCGTCCCACAGCAGGTACAGCAGGATGATGCCGCCGGCCGTGAAGGCCAGCGACAGCGCCATGTACAGCATCGTCACTTTGCCGGTGCGCACGCGCGGCTCGGCCAGCAGGTTGACGTTGTTCGACACCGCCTCGAGGCCGGTGTAGGTGCCGCCGCCTTGCGAGTAGGCCAGCAGCAGCATGCCGGCGACCCCGGTCCAGCCGATGCTGCGCGCCAGTTCGGCGGTATCGGCCATGGTGTTCGGCACGATCTGCGGCAGGTAGGCCGCGTGCGCCACGATGCCGTACACGATCAGCACCAGATGGGTGGCGACGAAGCCGAGGAAGATCGGCAGCAGGACCTGGATCGCCTCCTTCAGGCCGCGCAAATTCATCACGATCAGCGCGCCGATGAAGAAGGCCTCGGCCCACAATTTGTAGGGCTGGAAGCCGAGCGGCAGGAACGACGCCAGCGCATCGACGCCGGACGCGATCGAGATCGCGATGGTCAGCACGTAATCGAGGATCAGCGCGCAGCCGGACACCAGGCCCATGTAGGGACCGACCAGCTTGGTCGCGACGCGGTAGCCGCCGCCGCCGGTGGGGAACAGCTCGATCACCTGGTTGTAGGCGAGCGCGATGATGAACACGGTGACCGCGGTGGCGATCGCCATGTACAGGCCGAGGTGGGTATGAACGCCGAGCGCGCGGAAGGTTTCTTCGGGACCGTAGGCCGAGGAAGACAAACCGTCGGCGCCGAGACCGACCCAAGCCAGGAAGGCGACCAGCGCCATCGAGTGGCGGGTCTCGGTTTTCTTCGGGACCGTAGGCCGAGGAAGACAAACCGTCGGCGCCGAGACCGACCCAAGCCAGGAAGGCGACCAGCGCCATCGAGTGGCGGGTCTCGGTTTTCATCGGGTCCAGCGGTTTGCCAAGGATGATTTCGCGGATCTTCTTGTTGTTCATCGTGCGGGCCGGCCCGGGGGCGGGCAGCGTAGGAGCTCAGGTAGGCGAGATCATACGCCGTAACGATGCCGCCGGACACAGCCAGTCGTACGCCGGGCGAAAGAGTTGCCCGAACAGGTCAAATCAGCGATAATGCGGGTCGCGTTGCCGGGATGGCGGAATAGGTAGACGCACGGGACTCAAAATCCCGCGCTGGAGACAGCGTACCGGTTCGATTCCGGTTCCCGGCACCAAGGACATGACCACGGTTGCCCAAGTTTGCCAAAAAGCCCCTAAAAAATCAGACGCTTAGGGGCTTTTTGTGCCCAGAACGCCCAAGTTTGCCCATTGACACCCACGTTTTTTAGGGGCACTCTTGGGGGCATTGCCCCTAAACGCTGCAAGGCGGATGCCCCTAAAATGCCCCGAAACGTCTCACCGCTGACCGACATGTAGGTCAAAAATGCGAAGCCGAAGGTCAAACCGTACAAGCTCGCCGATGGTGGTGGCCTGTACCTTTAAGTCACGCCCGCCGGATCGAAACTCTGGCGCATGAAATTCATGCAGGCCACCGGAAAAGAGAGCCGCCTTTCGTTCGGCACCTATCCCGAGGTGAGCCTCACCCAGGCGCGCGCCGCCCGCGCGGCAGCGCGCCAACTTCGGGCGGCCGACGTCGATCCCGGCCAGGCCAAGCGCGATGCGAAGCTGACCAAGGCCGCTGCCGCCGCCCACACCTTCGAGGCGCTGGCGCGCGAATGGCTGCGCAAGACAGCGGCCGACCGCGCCTTGAGCACGCAGGCGAAGAACACCTCCTGGCTGGAGAAGAACATCTTCCCCGAGATCGGAGCAATGCCGATCTCGACCATCAAGCCGCGCGACGTGTTGGTCGCCCTACAGAAGATCGAGGCGCGCGGCGCCATCGAGTCGGCCCACAAGATCAAGCAGCTATGCGGCCAGGTGTTCCGGTACGCTGTGTCCGCCGACCTGGCCGAGCGTGACGTGACAGCGGATTTGCGCGATGCGCTGTCGACCGTGCCCGAGGCGCACTACGAGGCGATCACCGAACCGAGGCAGGTGGCCGAGCTGCTGCGATCGATCTACACCTACACCGGCCATGCCTACGCCACCGCGGCGCTGAAGCTCGCGCCGATGGTCTTCCAGCGCCCCGGTGAACTGCGATCAATGGAATGGGCCGAGGTGGACTTGGACGGCGCCGAGTGGCGCATCCCAGGCCGCAAGATGAAGATGAAGAACGACCACATCGTACCGCTGGCGGCCCAGGCTGTCGACCTGCTGCGCGGCATGCAAGCAATCACCGGGCACGGCCGGTATCCATGGAAAAGCCGGTTACCAAAGCATCGGTTACCAGTCTGGTTACCACGGAAAGGCGGTGCCGGAGCGGCATCGGAAGCCACCAGGCGCAGGTTAGCGGGCTTGGTTAGTACCGTGGTTAGCGCCCTTGTGAGGGTCCGCATAGGGTAAGTCCGCACCAAGTCCGCAGCTGCGGAGGTGCTTTGACGAACGATTTGACGAAGTGCGCATTCGTCACTTCGCAAACGCCGGCCGACTTGACGCACAAATTGACGCATGACGAAGTGCGTCAAGACTTCATGTCGATATCACATAGACGCCTGCGCAGATCCCTCACCATCTCCTCCAAGCGAATGACGTGAGCCGAAACGTCCGCGAGCTGCGCATCGTTGATATCAAACAGGTGCTTGTTCATTTTGATTTGAAGTGAGATGAGCCATCCTTGGCTGAGGGTGGCCGCCAAGAATAGGTCAAGCCAGATTGAGCCACCGACCAAGAAATAGGCAAGGGAGAAGCAGGCCAACCAAACAGTAAATAGCCTTAGAGCCGTCGAGGTCATAGTCGTCAGATCTCAAAAAAATGGGGTGCTCGTGAAATACCTGGCGTCTGGCATCGCCCTGGACAAACACAGCAATCTATCGCCCATCCGGGACCGATGCTCACCTACTTTGTTCCCGGCTTGCCGGTGTCCAGATTGACGTTGCCCTTCGTGGACCAATTATTCTTCTTGGTCCCGTCCTTGGTTGAGCGGTCATGACTAGCGACGCGAGTGCCGTTCTTCTTCGTAAATCCGCTTACGTGCTCGCGCTGAGTCTTGGCGCCGGTTCCGGTCGCCTGCTTTCCGGCATGGTGAGCGCCGCCTGTTGAATGGCCATTGCGCGCGATGCTGTGGCCGCCGCCATGTCCGCCAGGACGTGCCAAAGATGGGAGTGCGAATGCGATAGCGCATACAGCCAAAACTATTTTTTTCATTGCCTTCTCCGAGACCGCGACAGAGTGACATGCTGTGGCGCCCTCTTCTCGCCAGTTTGTGCTCGATTCAACCGCCAAACGGCATGTATGAAATCCCGTTCTGGATTGACCCAACTACCTGCGCCTGATTTTCCGGGCTCTCACCAAATGATGCCAGCACGAACGCCCCAGTAGCGGCATGCGTGTCCAGCACACTGACCCAATAGTCAAGGCCAGCCTGATCCGGCGCGCGGTGGAGTACGTTTTGGTAAAACTTCCCCACCATAGAAAGGGACGTTGGGTGCGTGCCGTACATGACCTGAAATTCGCTTGAGTTCATAAACCCGCTCGCGACGTCAGTTAGCGCCATGCCACCATCCATGCTCTTGATCCAGTAGCCGAGGCCGGCGCTGTCCGGCGCTCTGTTGAACGCCGCCTGGTAGACTCGGTAGGCCATCCCGGCATTTCCGGTCAAGTCGTAGGCAATGTTCTTGTCGTCGAACTGTAGGCGCGAAATGTTCACGAGCGCATCCACGCCATCAGGGCCGGAGGTCGTGATGGCCGTTCCGGTCCGAGTAATTTGATATTGGCTCGACAGGCCTGAAAGCACAACCGTATCGGTACCGCCCCCGCCCTCGATGCGATCATTGGCGCCGTAACCGCGCAGGATATTGTTGTAGGCGTTTCCGCTGATATGGTCGTTGCCGGAAAAGATGTTCTGAATCTGCAAAGCGGTGCCAGCAGTCGCAGCGGTGAAGGACAATGAGCCACTTGCGGCTATCAATGCCTCGCCAGTTGGCGTCGCCGATATATCCACGCGTGTGATTACGCCATTAACCGTATCCGTATAGACGAGCGACACTTTCTCGGTAAATCCACCAGAAAATGTCGTTGTGGCGACGCCAGATTGTCCAACCAAGATTGGGCCGGTCCCCCAACTGTTGATGGTGCCCAAGGTCGAGCCCATGATCGCATCTTGGGTTGCCCCGAGCGCCGGTGTCACGGCCATACTATCAAGGCCATACTTGTGCGCAGCATTTGTTATTTGATAATCAATCGCCATCCGTGTCTCCTACGGCAGTTTGGCGTGCCGTTGCGTCATAGCGCTTATTGCGCAGCGATGCACCTAAACTGAATTTCGGTCTTCGGGAAATTACCCAGGATGTAGGGTGGTTTTGCGTCGCTCTCGCTGATTACTTGAAGCGCCTGACCCTTGGCTCCGCAAAATTGACCGGCTTCACCCATTGCCTCTGCCTTCAATGTGCCCATGCCGCTGAAGCCGGTGGCTGCTTGGCGCGATACGAAGTATGAATCATGCCCCGTGGCGACTACGCCGGAGTTTGCCGCGCATCCAGTAAGCGCGACAGCAGCACATGCAAGCAATGATTTCACTATGTTCTCCAATTCGGCGCGCTGGCGTAGACACAATGCCGCGAGGAAATTCGATCTTACATCTAGTGATGACTAATTGCTATGTATTTATCAGTACAGTTTCAAATCGCATGTTCAGAAACGACCGTATATGAACATCTACGCCAAGCTATGTTCATAAAATAGGGACTTCTTTTTTGAACGTGTTCGTATATATTGAGCACGTTATTGAACAGTTTTGAACCCCAACCCAACCAAGGAAACGAACATGGCCACCTTCGCTTACAGCCGAGTCAGCACCAAGGACCAGACCACCGCAAACCAGAAGCTGGAAATTGAAAGCGCTGGCTACAAGGTCGACTACTGGTTCAGCGATGAAGGCGTGAGCGGTAAGGTGTCCGCCAGCCAGCGCCCGCAGTTCAAGACTCTGCTCGGCCAGATCCGCGACGGCGAGACCTTGGTAGTTTCAAAGCTGGACCGCCTGGGCCGGGATGCTCAGGATGTCGGAGCGACGATCAAGGCCCTGGCCGCGCGCAAGATCGAGGTAATCGTCCTGCAACTCGGCAAACTCGATCTGACCTCGCCGGCCGGAAAGCTGATGCTCACGATGTTGGCGGCCGTCGCCGAGATGGAGCGCGATCTTCTGGTCGAGCGGACGCAGTCGGGCCTGGCACGCGCCAAGGCAGAGGGTAAGACCTTGGGACGACCCACAAAAACAACGGATGTGCAGCGCGCTGAAATTGTCGGCATGCGCAAGAACGGTGCTTCGATTAGCGCCCTGTCGCGCTCGTATGGTATTTCGCGCGCCAGCATCATGCGGGTGACCGGCGATCTTTGACTGCTGCGAAGTTGGTTATTCATCGAAGAGGCTCAGTGCCACTCTCTAGGTAAAATCGCTATGAATCTTCGTCCTCATCATCCTCGTCCCACACGCGCTCATCAGGATCGAGTGTCCACAGGGGAGCCGTTAGGAGCGTAATGTCACCGGCACGCGGCGGAGTTCCCGCGCCGCACCAAGCCCGTTCTGCGCCTTGTGGCAGGACATCCGGAATAGGGATCGCCCGCTTCTCATTCGAGCCCGGCGCAGCGCCGGGCTTTTTTACGCCCGGCGCAGCGCGCATCGGGTTGTCCACAGCGGGCTCGGCTTGCCCAGCTGGTTTAGATGTCATTGCATGATGTGGCCGATGTCGCGCGCTCCGGTCATGCTACGATTCCTCCATCTTGAAGGAGGCGAATATGGCACTGTCCGAACACGAGGCCGCTCAATTGAAGGGACATCATGATCACCGGATCGAGACTTACAAATCGATGGTCAGCATCTCGATCGAGATGTTTAAATATCTGGCCTTGTTGAACGGTGGCGCTACGGCGGGAATGTTGTCCACTTTCGCGACTCTACAAAAGAGCATCAACACCGCCGCTTTAAAACAGGCCGTTACCTGCTTCGTGGTCGGTCTCTTGTTGAACGGCTTGGCCGTCGCAAGCGCCTACTTCACGCAGTTGGAACTCTTTGAGGCGAGCATTGCATCACCACCACGAGCGAGTCGACAACGATATTTCCGCGTTGCGCTGACGTGTGCTATTAGCAGCCTGGTCGCATTCTCTATTGGGGCCATGCTGGTAGTCCTAGGTGCTCATGACTAGTTCTATGCGCCGCTGCGCTTACGCCGAAGTGCACCGCTGGTTGGCTGGTCCGGCTGACTACCAGGTGTAGCACCAATGGCCGCGCGCCGGGCCACTTTGCCGCTGCCGCAGCGGGAGGTCAATAGAACGCCTCTTTAATAACTTCCACCGATATTAAAGAATGCTTTAATATTGATCGATCTATTAAAGAAAGCATTCATATGCCCCGCACCACCGGCAGCTATGTCCGCACCACCACGCAAGACGAAACCGTCCACGCCTTCGTTCCGCACGGGCTGCCGCCGGACCAGCCGCCGCTCGCGCTGGAAGCGTACGAACTTCCCAACCGGGCCGCAGAACTGGCCCTCGCCCGCCTCTCCGCGGTGTCAGGCCTGGTGCCATCCGTCGACTGGCTGCTGTACAGCGCCATCCGCAAGGAAGCTCTGCTCACCTCTCAGATCGAGGGCACCCAAGCGACCCTGACCGACCTGTTTGACCAGGAAGCAGGGCTCGAGCTCAACAACCGCGACGACGTTGAAGAGATCACTAACTACATCCACGCCTTCCGCATGGTACGCGACAACCTGCGTGATCCCGGCGGCCTGCCTCTGAGCGCGCGCCTGATCTGTGACGCCCACCGCATCCTGCTCACCGGCGTGCGTGGCGCCAACAAGCAGCCAGGGGAACTGCGCCGTTCGCAGAACTGGATAGGCGGCACACGCCCCGGCAATGCTGTCTTTGTGCCACCGCCTCCGGATCACATCGCCGCGCTGCTGGCCGACCTGGAGCGCTACATCCATACGACCCCGACGGCCCTGCCACCATTGGTCCGGATCGCCTTGATACACGCTCAGTTTGAAACGATCCACCCCTTCCTGGACGGTAACGGCCGTATCGGACGCCTGCTGATTACCGCCTTGCTGGAACAGTGGGGGCTACTGCGCGAACCTTTGCTGTACCTGAGCGGCTACCTGAAACGGCATCAGGAACACTACTACCGCCTGTTGTCGGCCACACGCACCGACGGCAACTGGGAGGCTTGGGTCTCCTTCTTCCTGGAAGGCGTGGCGCACGCGGCCGCCGAGGCCGAACGAAACATCGTCGACGTGGCTACCCTGGTCACGGCCGACCGACGCCGCCTGCTCGAAGCGCCCAAGGCCGGATCGGCCGCTTACCGCCTGTTCGACATGCTCCCCATGATGCCGCGCTTTACCGTTGAGCGCGCCCGCCAGCAGCTGGCCACCAGCTTCCCGACCGCGAACGCCGCAGTCAAGTTGCTCACCGAACTCGGCATCGTTACCGAAATGACCGGCCAGCGCAAGAACCGCAGCTTCGGCTATCAGCGCTACATTGAACTGCTGGCCAAGGATTGACGCAAGCCGGCCAGGTTCGCGGAAACGCGGAAGCAAAGAGCTCGAATCTATTCCACTGAAAGCCGGAAGGCGTTGACGTGGGAGCGCTGGAGGCAAGGCCCTGAGAGAACGCTAGGCCGTTGCCCGCATCCGCGTCCCGTACGGCCTCGCATGCTGGGCCAGCAGTTGCGCGAAGTCCGCGGCACGCAGGGGGCGGGCAAAATAATAACCCTGCAGTTCATCGCACTGGCTTTGGCGCAGGAACTCAGCCTGGCTTTTCGTTTCCACGCCTTCGGCCACGACCGACATGCGCAGGTTGTGCGCCAGATCGACGATGGCGCGGCAGATCGCGGCATCGGCCGGATCGACCGTCAGGTTGCGGACGAACGACTGGTCGATCTTCAAGTAATCGATCGGCAGCTTGCGCAGCCGGCTCAGCGAAGAATGGCCGGTGCCGAAATCGTCCAGATAAAGCTTGATGCCGATGGCCCGCAAGGCGCTCAGGGTCGCGGTGCCTTCGTCGACATCGTCCATCAGGCTCGATTCCGTGACTTCCATTTGCAGGAAAGCGGCGTCGAGCCGGTTGTCGTGCAGGGCCTGCAAAATCTGTTGCGCCAGATCGCTTTGGCGCAACTGGCGGGCCGACAGGTTGACCGACACCGGATGAATCTCGAGACCCGCATCCAGCCAGGCGCGCTGCTGGCGGCACACTTCACGCACCACCCAGCTGCCCAGCGGCAGGATCAGGCCGGTGCTTTCGGCCAAGGGAATAAATTCAGCCGGCGACACCGGCCCGAGCTCGGGATGACGCCAGCGCAGCAGCGCCTCGGCCCCGGACATCTTGCCGCCGGCCAGCCCCACCTTGGGCTGGTAATGCACTTCCAGCTCACCTTGCGCGAGCGCCTGGCGCAAGGCCGATTCCATGGCGAACAGGGCCGAGAGGCGCGCGTTGATTTCGGGCGCGTAGAAGCGGAAACAATCCCCGCCCGCGGCCTGCGCGGTGGAAAGCGCCGCGTTTGCCGCGCGCAGCAGCGCATCGGCGCCGGCGTCATCCTTCGGATACAGGCTGATGCCCATGCTGACGCTCGAAAAAATGTCGCCCGCGGCTTGCGCCATGGGCGCGCCCAGCGCTTCCTGCAGCTTGAGCGTAATCGGCATCAAGTCGTTCTCGTGCTGCAGGTCGCCAATCGCCACGGCGAATTCCTCGCCCCCCAGCCGCGCGATGGTGTCGCCTTCGCGCAAGACAGCGGCCATCGCGTCGGCCGCATGCCGCAGCAGCAGATTGCCGGTCTCATGGCCGAGGTTGTCCGTGATCGCCCGGAAGCGGTCCAGGCTCAGGACGATCACAGCCACCTGGCGCCCCGCACGCGCAGCCTGCGCGATCGCCTGCCGGAGGCGGTCGCTGAACAGGCCGCGGTTGGCCAGGCCGGTGACCGCATCGTGATTGGCATGATAATCGAGCGCGCACTCGGCCGCTTCGCGCCGCACCACTTCGCGCAGGCTGGCAACGCCGAACGCCAGGTCGTTGGCCAGTTCTTGCAACAACCGCACCTCTTCCGCATCGAAGGCGCCGGCCTCGGTTGAATAGATGCTGAGCACGCCCAGCAGTTCGTCCTTGGCGCGCAGCGGTACCGCCATGCCCGACGAGAATTCATGGCCCAACGCAGCGGCGCGCGCGGCGACCAGATCGGCTTCATTGCTGACGACTAGCCGGTCGGCGCGGATGGCCTCGCCGATCACGCCGCGCCGTTCGGCGTCCTCGTCCCACCGGAGACCGAGATCGGCAACATCGAGGCCGGTTAGGCCGGCGCAGGCCGCCGGCACCACGCTGGCCGCAGGGTCGTGACGCGCCAAGCCAACCCAAGCGAGGGAGTAGCCGCCGCTGTCGACGATCTGGCGGCAGATGGCGTTCAGCAGTTCGGCCTCGTTCGACGCGTGCACCAAGGCTTCGCTGCAGTGTGACAGCATGCGCAAGGTGCGGTTCAGGCGTAGCAACTCGGCCGAGCGCGCCCGTTCGCGATGATGGGCCGCGTGCATCGTGCCGGCCATGCTGTTCAGGGCGCGGGCCAGCGTCGAAAATTCATTCCAGCCGCTGGGAACCGGCAGGCGGGCCGACCAGTCGCCGCCGGCCAGGCAGCCGGCAAATCCCACCATGGCATTGACCGAGCGCTGGGCATCGCCGACGGTGAAGCCGGCAACCAGCAAGCCCAGCAAGATGGCGATCACGCCGCCACCGACAATGATGGCCGTCATGGCATTGTCGAGGCGGCGAATCTTGCCGCGCGACAAAGCCATGACTTGGTCGGCATAGCCCTGCAACTGGGCCAATTCCGGCTCGATACCCTGCGCCACGCGCAGGTAGGCCTGGGAGCCTTCCTCGATCTGCGCCGCCACTGCTGCAAAATCGCGAAACTGGGCCCGGTACGCCGCCACCGCCCGCAACAGCGCCTGTTTGTCGGCCGCGCCCATCGGCGCGCCGGGTAAGTCTTGGCGGAAGCGGGCAATGGTCGCGTCGGTACTGGCGACGTAGCTGGCGGTGCCGCATTCGAGGACGTCTCTTTCATGGCAGTGCAAGGCGAGCAGATCGAGGCGCACCGGTCCGCGCGGCGCGTCCGCGAGCGCCGCGTCGATGGCAGCCAATTGGCGTTCCATGGCCGTCTCGATCACGCCAAGCCGGCCATACCAGTCCACGACCTGCAAGAAGCCGCGCTGGTAGCTCAGCGTACTGGCCTCGATGGCCCGAGTATGGGGTGCGAGTTCCTTGCCGCCGGCCAGGCCGGGGATGGTCGCCATATTCGCCCGCACGATGGCCAACTGCTCGGCGACCAGCGCGGTGTAGCGCGAGCGCGCCGCGGCGGCACCCGAGCCCCTCACCTCGATCAGGAACGTCTTCTCGTAGCGCCGCGCCTTTTCCAGGGCGGCGCGCGTATCGACGCTCAGGTCGCTGACATAGTCCTCGTTGTCGAGGTATTCGTCGATCGTCGCCAGGCTGCGGCCATGGCCCAGCATGGCCGCGCCGTTGACGATTAACATCAGGCCGATGACCGCGCCGAAGCCCAGCCCGAGCTTGGCGCGCAAGCTCAACTGTTCAAACCAGCTGCGCATGGGTTCTACTCCAGTTCGGCCCACAGCGCGGCGTTGACCGCCTGCCGGGTTGCCGCCCTGCGCGCCGGCAAGCCGGGTGCCGCCTCGGCGGCGGACACCATCCTGAGCTGAACCGGTGCGTACGCCGCGGGCGTGTCACGCAGCTTGAACCGGCTGACCACTTGCACCAGCGTGTGCGCCTGGTCTTGCAGCGACGAAGTGGCCGCCGCGGCCTCCTCCACCAGCGCGGCGTTCTGCTGGGTTCCGCCGTCGATCTCGATGATCGCCCGGTTGATGTGCTCGATACCTTCGATCTGCTCGGCGCTGGCGCTCATGATCTCACTCATGATCCCGGTGACCCGCTGCACGCTCTGCACCACCTGTTCCATCGTGGCGCCCGCCTGGTCGACCAGGCGGGCGCCCGCATCGACGCTGTCCACCGACGCGCCGATCAGGACCTTGATTTCCTGCGCCGCCGCGGCCGAACGCTGCGCCAGACCGCGCACCTCGCCCGCCACCACCGCGAAGCCGCGGCCCTGCTCGCCGGCGCGCGCCGCCTCGACCGCCGCATTCAACGCCAGCAGATTGGTCTGGAAGGCGATCCCGTCGATCACGCCGATGATGTCGACGATTTTTTTCGCCGAGTGATGGATCGCCCCCATCGTATCGACCACCTGCGCGACCACCACGCCGCCCTGCGCCGCGACCTCCGACGCCGACGCCGCCAGCTGATTTGCGCCGCGCGCATGCTCGGCGTTCTGCCTGACCGTGCCGGTCAGTTGTTCCATCGCCGCGGCGGTCTCTTCGAGCGAACTGGCTTGCTGCTCGGTGCGCGCCGACAAGTCCACATTGCCGCTGGCGATCTGGCTGGCGGCCGTCGCCACCGTCGAGATGCCGTCGTTGACCTCGCCCACCAGCTGCAACAGGTTCTCGTTCATGGTGCGCAGCGCCAGCAGCAGCGACCCGGTTTCGTCGGTGCTGTCGATCCGCACCTGGGTCCGCAAGTCACCGGCGGCGACCGCTTGCGCCACCTGCACCGCATACGCCAGCGGCAGCGTGATCAGGCGCGTGCTGGTCCACGCCACCAGCACGCCGGCGACGATCGCCAGCGCGCTCAAGACCAGCATCAACAAGCGCGCCCTGGTGTAGACCGCCTGCGCCGCAGCGACGGCCTCGTCGTTCTGGCCCGATTCGACCGCGACCAGGCCGGACAGGTCGCGCATCCACTGTTCCTGGATGGGACGCAGTTCCTGCACCAGCACCCGGGTCGCCTCTTCGTCCTTGTCGGCCGCGCCCAGCGTCCTGACCTTCGCCATCAGCGGCAGCGCGGACGCCTCGTCACGGTTGATGGCGAGCATGGCCGCGCGTTCTTCCGGCAAGGTGTCGGCGGCGCTGTCGAACATGGCGCTTAACTTGTCGCGCGCGCCAACATACTGCACTTGCTGGGCGTCGATGCGCGTCATTTCGGTCCGCATCGCCGCAGGCTCGCTCAACAACACCAGCGTGCTCAGCGCCAGCATGCGGTCGTAGATGCTGTCACGCATCGCAACAGCCAGCCGCAACTGGACATCGTTGCCCTCGGTGATGTCCTCCATGTGCGCTTCGATCTGCGCCATG